>Ga0114999_10006702_pt1 | contig 13214 bp, 15 predicted proteins | sample ArcticOcean_MG_C_3_FD_89820 | JGI IMG/M metagenome (GOLD analysis project Ga0114999, IMG submission 89820) | Marine microbial communities from western Arctic Ocean - ArcticOcean_MG_CB8_126 | ecosystem: Environmental > Aquatic > Marine > Oceanic | place: Arctic Ocean: Canada Basin | collected...
AATTTAGAAAAAAAAATATCCACAAAAGTAACTGAAACAGGAACTGAAGGTCTTTCGGCGGGGTCTAATATTATTAAAAATATTAGAACTAATCCAAAATTAAAACGCCAGGCAAAAAAATTAGCAAAAACATCTTTTAGAGCAGTAAAAGATGGAGCAGTAGTAGTATTTGAAAAGGGGGGTAAATTATATAAACCAGCTACAAAGGCGGTCATAGCTGCGTTTGAAGCTGGTATGAAACTTGGTGCGGTGCCAATAATGTTGGGTATTGGCATCGTAAAAGAAGTAGCATTTGCTGTACCTGGGGTAGCTGATGGATATAATTTAGTTACAACGGGGATACAATTAGGCGATCAAATGATCAAAGGTACCACTAAAGTTATGAAGTTAGGTGTGGAAGCTGGTAAACTGGGCAATGTTGCGTTTGAAGAAGCAATGGATCTACCTGAAGATGTGGTAGCAGGGGTACGAAAAGTAAAAAATATAACAAAATCTATTAAAAATTTAGCAGAAGATGCAGTAGGGAGAGGAAAACGCGGCGGGCGGCGGCGTAAAACCAGAAAACAAAGAAGACGACGGCGACACAGAAGAACCAGAAAAAGAAAAAGAAAAAGAAAAAACAATAAATCACGGCGGTTTAGACGACATAGAAAACATAAAACTCGACGTAGATAAATTATATATATTAAATTTCTTCAATATATATAAGTATGAAAGCAGATTTAACAACAGTATTTCGACGTTGGTTTGAAGTAGCAGCAACACCTATCGATATGGCAGCAAATGCGGTTGAGCAGTATACACAAAATCATATTCAACCAGTAGTTGATAAAGCTGCGAAAAATCTTCAAAAACAAACTAAAACTATTAATGCGGCTTATCCAGGCTTATTACATTCATTGGCTGAAGATGCCAATGAGTTCAAAAATAAAATTAACAAAGCTACCGACACTACTGTGTCTTATTCAGAAGCTATAAAAGTTCCAGCATTTGAACTTGGGCTTCCTAATATCTCCGATTACATTCCTTCATCACCAATCGATGCATATCCCCACCCCCTTCGGAAATTGTTTCCAGAGAAAAAAAGCAAAAAACGTAAAGGAGGTGGCGCAAAAAAACATCAAAGAAAAAGACGAAAAAAAACTAAAAAAAAAGCACTAAAAAAAAAGCACCAGCGCAGAAAAACACATCATATACGCCGTTAATTACCCTTGATCCAATCTGAAAAACTTAGATTGGCATTTTTAGTATCTTTTTTGTCTTTAGTTGTATAAAAAACAGATTCTTTCACGAGACCACGTTTCATATATTTATTTGCTTGTTCACAAACTATATCATCTCGCGTAATCTTCAACTGTTTTTCTAGTTTATTTACCTTATTTGACTTTAATTTGGCAAATACACTATCATCATCCTCATCTTCTTCTTCCGACTCTACGGCTTGTTGTTTTATATTTTCAGCAATTTTAGCTTCTAGTTCGCAAAGTTTTTCACGAAGTAATCTACCACGATTAATATAAAGTCCGCCACAATGAAACATTGTCACATACTTTCGCGCAACTGTTTCTAGATATTTATATGCTATCTTATTATCAGCCCAATACTCAAATCCCTCATCTTTCTTATTATACCGCATAATTACCAAACCATCGGGTGTGGTTTCCATAGCATAATTATTCATTAATCCTTCCAAATTCTCATTATCATTTTCCGCATCCTCTGATGAAAAACGATACTCATAGGGAATTTCTGGTTTTTCTTCATTATCAGCGTCTTTTTGCACATAAGGTAACCAAATAAAACGAGCCACAACCCAAATAGGTAGAAACGTAGCAATAGGTATAAAACTTAGCATGAAAAAGAAACTTTGTCCCCAATTCAATTCACATGTTTGAACTTCATATATAGTACAATTATTCTGATCCATATGATAGTATTTTAATACTATTGCTTAAGTGCTTTTTCAATCTTGATATGCGGAGGGCTTTATAGGTGACATTTGTGGTGCAAATGTGATTTTCTTCAAATCATATAGATACATTTTCAATAAGAGGAAAAGCAAAATACAAAGGTTAAATCCAAGAGATATTCCCGGTAGAAGAAATTTATTAGTGAAGAAAGAGAGAAATGTAATAATAAATCCTATATAACCTATATATTTTTCGTGAAGAGGTGCCATTATTAATTGTATTTCACTTTACGCTAACGCCTGTAAATTCAATTTTTTATTCACCATCTCTCTCCGCAATTGCATTAAATTCTTAATATCCTCCGATAAATCGGGAACTTTCAACCGAATGTAGGATTTATTGAAATTATTTGGATGTAAGCAGATAAGATACATATCGGTCACTTTTTTTCCATAATTCTTCTCAAGCATATATTTATAGGTATTGAGTTGGAGAGAATAATGCCAGAAATTCGTATCCGGCAGATGTGAAATACATTCAGTCGTAGACGATTGCCAACGATTATCTTTCTTAATATTTTTACAACGCTTCCAGTCATACACTTGAAGCGTTCCATCGGGATTTTCAAATATCATATCAATCGAACCCGCTAGACGCAGTTCTTTGTCCCATACCATCATTTCTGTACGGTAAGGTGCAAGATGCTGTCCAATCTCGTTCTCAAAATCGGTAAAATAGTCCCATTCAACGCAACCTTCCTCAATTTCCACATCCAGATCATTATAGAAACACTCAATATCGTAATGCATTTTCGTTCCCGCTGAGGACGCCGCTTTTCCATTCGCTGACCATCCATCTTTAATTTCTTTTGCTGTTTGTCCGTAATATTTACTTTGAGACCAGCGCTTACCCGCCATCATCTTAGTAATAATTTTATCCGCGTCAAAAGGGGCAAAATGCGAATGATTCCATGTAGTCACCGACATATAGTTTGAATCACCGTCGATGGTATAAATATGCGGACCTTCATCAAAATGAATATGAGCATCTCTCTCGTGAGCATTTTTTTTGGCTAAATAAGTGGGTGGTTCCATATTATACTTAATGGTATAGTATGGAAAAAGCATTTAATTCAATTTATTCTTTATTGTAATTAGAGCCACAGCCAACGACTGTTTGGGTGGGCGGAATATCTTCTGGTGAAATCGGTTCATCAATATATATAGAAGGGGCATATTTGACCGCACCTGGGTCTTTTCTTACTCCTGTCACCATCACATTAAATATGCCAGGTTTTTCTGTCAAGATAATAGCATATATTAACTCTTCATCGACATCTCCGCAACACGTAGATAATACATTCTTTGGTGTTACATAGACCCGCGGGCGACCGTTGATATGCTTGAAATAGGAAGGCAGGGCAATTTTCGTCGTTTGATTAGACTCTGTTGCCTCCAATTGATATTCATAAATATTAGTCCCTCGTGTAGGGGCTTCTATACAGGCGTGGCGGAGCATTTTTCCTTCGTGTTCAGGATGAGGGATGACAAAGGATGCTATCTTGGGCGTGCCATCACGACTTAGAGTATGAAAATTAAGATTTCGTGTATTTACATTTATAGCGTTTATGTTTTTCTTCCCACTCATTATAGTATAAGTAAAGGAAAAGAAGTTATATTTTACGAAATAACTAAATAATAACTTTATAGCTTGTTCGGCAATTTACAACCATAATCACGTAGAATGTACAGTCTCTGTAATGGCATTATATAAACTTTCAAATACTTTTTTCTCTGAAAAATTTGTTCGAATAAAATTTTGAAATTGTTGTAAATCTTTTAAAACAAGAACCGGGAGTCGCCCCCACTACAAATATGTAGAGCATTATTTTTTTTGTTATATTACAAATCTTTAGAGAATGTAATATGACTTTTCATATAGATATCTCGATCGATCTCCGCAAGGATGGGAATGTTGCTCGCCACAAACAGCTTGTAGTAGGGAATGCCGAAAAAAATAACGCATTAGATTATTATGGTAATTATGAAATGTGGGGACGTGGACGAACGATTACTCGTAATCATTATGTAATGAGTTTTACTTTTCCCGAGATCGAAAAAAATATACTACGATTTATACAATTTGTCAAACAAGAAACTTCTTGGCAAATTGAAATGGTGGGAATTGAGCAAGGAAAATACGAATTGATTTTTGCGTCGCGAAAATATCTTACTCTTATGGAGGCGGAAATGGCTAGAAAATATATTAGAACAAAGAAACAATTGAAAATTGGTAAATATAAAAATATTGTCTCTCAGCTAAGAAGATAATTTAGCGGCGCCTTCTGGTTTTATGTTTCCGCCTTCTATGTGTTTTTTTTTTTTGATGCTGTCTACTATGTTTTTGAAGTTTACGTGTATGTTTTTTTTTATGTCGGCGGCGGCGGTGTCTTCGGGTACGTCGGCGGCGATGTTGGCGGCGATGTTGACCTCTTCCTAAGTCGTGTTCTAATCTCTCTACTAAACTATGTGGACTTGCGCGAAGAGATAATAGAGTCGCAATATCACGATTAGTAAGCGAACCTTTTTCCATCTTTCCATCATTAACCGCAACAAATTGTGCTTTCTTACCATCATAATTTCCATAAATTTCTTTTTCACTTACTTTACCAGCTTGATATAACTTTTGTATTGTAAATCCTTGCATATGAACGGACATTCTTATATTAATTTTATATTTTTTTATTATAAAATGTTTCAAGAACCATCGCAAGATTTAGTCGCCCCCATTATTCGCCAAAAGTTATCTAAAATAAAACCCCGCAAGAAAAAAGTAGAAGAAAAAACTGTATTTTTAGATGAATTGCTAGATAAGAAATTTATAAATAACTATTTTAATAAAAATACGAAGTAAATATATATATATGCCATCAACGATTAAAAAATCTAAAAAAGTAAAATCTAAACAAAAAAAATTCCGCATTAAAAAATTGAAAAGAACACTTAAATTCAAAAAAATTGAAGAGAAAAAGGTTATTTCATTAAAAAGAAAAACACCAAATAAAGAAATGGAAAAATTTGTTCTAAAGAAACAAAAAAATTTGAAAATCAAAAAGAAAGCGATGAATAACGAACTCCTTAATCTACTAGGAAAGCTGGAAGAGTTAATGAGTATGAAAGGCGAACCCTTTCGTGCCCGTGCTTATCATAATGCTTCCGAGACGTTGATGTTATTTAAAGGAGATATCACAAACGTTGACCAACTCAAAGGATTGCCAGCTATCGGTGCAACGATCTTGAAGAAATTTAAGGAATTTGAGAAAACCGGTACTTTGCAGATTCTTGAGAAAGCAAAAGGGAATCCAATTTACCAATTTACGAAAATTTATGGTATTGGTCCAAAAAGAGCAAAGACTTTAGTCGAAAAAGATGGTGTTACAACGATTGAAGAACTTCGCCAACGCCAAGATGAACTGCTCAATAATGTCCAACGAAAAGGATTAAAGCACTATGAAGACGTGTTATTGCGCATCCAGCGGCGTGAAATTGACGAGTATAAGTCCATATTAGAAAAGATCTTTGCTAAACTTCCAAGTAAAGCTGGATCATCCTTTGATATTGTGGGTTCTTATCGTCGAGGTAACTCCGATTCTGGCGATATTGATATTATTGTTACAAATAACGAAAACAACACAGTTGTTTTCAAAGAATTCTTAGAAGCTCTTCAGAAAGAGGGTTTGCTTATTGAGCTACTTTCAAAAGGGAAAGTTAAAAGTTTAGCCATAGGTCGAATTAAAAACTATCCTGCACGGCGACTTGATTTTATGTATAGCCCACCAGATGAATATGCCTTCGCTGTTCTGTATTTTACGGGAAGTAAAGCATTCAATGTGGTGATGCGACAACGCGCGCTCAATGTTGGCTATTCGATGAATGAACATGGACTCTATGAGATGAAAGGGAAAAAGAAGGGCCCAAAATTGAATATGTTATTTTCAACCGAAGAATCTATATTTGAGTTTCTGGGTATGGTTTATAAAACCCCAAGTGAACGCATTGATGGTCGGTCTGTTGTTCTAAAAGGAACTAATGAGCCTATGAAAGAACTTGGTATTGTTGAAGTTAAATCAAAGCCAATTAAACTAAAGAGGCGAAAGACAATAAAAAAGAAAAAAACGAAAAAAACGAAAATAGTAAAAGAGCATTTGTTAGAATTTCAAGAAAATGGAATAACCGTCTTAAAAAAACTGAATGAGGCGCAGTTATCAAAAATGATTATCTATGCCAATGATGCTTACTATAATAAAAAGTCGATTCTGGATGATAATACTTATGATATTTTGAAAGAGTATATAGGGCGGACATACCCTACAAATACCGTTATTGAGCAGATAGGTGCCCCCATGGATAAAGGAATGGTTGCATTACCCTATCAAATGTGGTCGATGGATAAAATCAAACCCGATACCAAAGCTTTGGGAAAGTGGTTGAAAAAATACAAAGGTCCATTTGTTATCTCGGGAAAACTAGATGGTATCTCAGCTCTTTACACTACAGAAGGTGAAGAACCAAAACTCTACACGCGTGGTGATTCTAGTGAAGGGACAGATATTAGTTATATAATCCCATATCTCAAATTGCCTACACAGAAGGGAATCACTATTCGTGGTGAATTAATCATAGCCGAAAAAACTTTTCAGAAAAAATACGAAGGGACAGCAGTGGGGAAATATAAAAATCCAAGAAATTTCATAACTGGCGTTGTTGTTACTTCAAAAAAAAGAGAGCCGGCAAAATGGCGCGATATTGATTTTGTAGCCTATGAAGTAATTAATCCGACTCTTAAATCAAGTGACCAGTTACGTTGGCTTTCTGAGCATAATGTTATTACGGTTATACATACAGTCAAAAAGAAGATTACAAATGAAATACTCTCAAAGATTTTAGTATCTTGGCGTGATACCTATAAATATGAAGTGGATGGCATTATTGTGGCTGATGATAAGATTTATCCACGCCAACAGAAAAATCCCACTTTTGCTTTTGCCTTTAAAATGGTTCTTTCCGATCAAATCGCAGAAGCAAAGGTATTGGATGTCTTATGGTCGCCCAGTAAAGATGGATTTATTAAACCGGTTATTCAAATTGAGCCAGTAAGAATCAAAGGGGTAGATATTGAATATGCGACTGCATATAATGCGAAATTTATTGAAGATAATAAAATTGGCATTGGCGCACTTGTTAAAATGATTCGCAGTGGAGATGTAATCCCTAAAATTATGGAAGTTATTCAACCAGCGCACAAAGCAAAAATGCCAGATATTCCGTGGAAGTGGAATGCAACACACGTTGATGCAGTATTAAAAAATACTACAAATCACCCCGTAGTGTTACTGAAGAATATTTCCCATTTCTTCAAAAAACTAGATGTTATCGGTTTGGGTCGTGGTAATGTTACGCGTATCATTGCTGGAGGATTTCGAAGTGTTCCTGCCATTTTGAAAATGACAAAAGAGGATTTCTTAAAAGTAGAAGGATTTAAAGAACGCATGGCTAAAAAAGTCTATGATAGCATACAGGATCGTATCACGGCAGTGGAACTTCCAACTTTGATGGCGGCGACTAATATCTTTGGTCGTGGAATGGGAGAACTTCGCATTCGTGAAATACTCAAAGCATATCCAGATATTCTAACGAGTAAAGATAGTTTTGAATATAAAACAGAAAAAATAGCATCTATTGGGGGTTTTGCAGAAAAAACCGCTGCTGCTTTCGTTCAATATATACCTAATTTCTTGGATTTTATACATGAAACAAATCTTAAAACAAAACTACAGCAAAAATCAGCAAATAAAAAATCAACGCATATATTATCTGATAAACGTATTGTGATGACTGGTTTCCGAGATAAAGAATTAATCGACAAATTAACAAAACTGGGAGCAAAAGTTTCATCTTCCGTTAGTAAGAATACATTTATAGTTCTCGTTAAAAATATAGATACTGACACTGGAAGTGCAGAAACGGCGCGGGAAAATAATATTTCTTTAATGACACCCGCAGAATTTCATAAAAAATATCTATAGTATATATATTATGAGAAATAAACTCTCTTTAAAAACAGAAAAAGGTAGAGGACAAACAACACCAACAACCTCAGTAATAATGTCCCATAAAAGTCCTCGTTTGTATTCTGGATCAAAAAATTTAGATGAACATACAACGAAAAATATTGAGGTGGGGTGTTATCCTTTTTTATATAATCATTTTATGAATAATCGATTAGTCTATAGAAGGCTACCGCGAGGTGGAAAACCTGATGACGCCTTTAAAACGCGTTTGGGACCGCGAGCGACCCGTTTAACAAAAGATAATTATCAAATTATGAAAAAAGGACAAAAAATCTATATGGATAGAGATTCTGTTTTCTTTCGGGGACCCTTTATTTTTCAGCGATACTCGCGCGGACCATTGTTAAATTTCTCCGCTAAGGATGTGGGATATGATAATATTTATAATTTTACAATGCGCCCTTCAGATTTAGAAGATTCTAATTTCATTTTATATATAGTAAACCAAAAATTAGGACAAACGCTTAAAAAGAAAAAAAGAAAAAACAATCATACCGTAAAACGTACAAAAAAACATAAAAAGAAGAAGAAGGGAAAGAAGAAGAAGGGGGAGAAAACTCGTCGAAAATATAAGCGACGAAAACATTAACATACTGAAGAAAAGGGAACTTTCAAATTCTTATAAAAGCCTTTTTTTATATATTGAATAGATTCGTCGCGTTCTTTTCCACTGCCCATAAATTTACGTAGATTTTCTTGCCATTTTGGACTACTATCCAATGATTCAAATTTATTTTGATTTTGCTTATACCAAACACTAAAATAAACCAATAATTCTTGATATAAGGTATTAATCAGTGTTTTAAATATACTGAATTGCATTACTGACCATTTTTCACCATCAAAATAGTATAATATATTATTTTTATGACAAAAGGCGCATAGAGGACTTGTGTCCACATTATCTATTAAGATAATGCTTTGTAATATATTAATAAATCCTTTAATAAAGTTGGTATCAAAGATCATATGAAGATGTTTATTTGTAAGTGTAAAAGTTTCAATCCATTTAGAATAGGATAGTTTAGGTTTTGCTTTTTGATTTAACCATTCCAATACTTTAATTTTTCTCTGCACTCTTAAACCGCTCTGTTTAAGTGAATGTAATTCTTTCTGCAATTTCTCTAGTTGAACGGCTTGTATCTTTATTATCTTCCACATTTCGAATCGAGAAGGACAATCTGACACATCTTCTTGTTCGTTTTCCTGCACATCCACGGAACGGCATAATAATTCACAAACTAATCGATGCCTTCTAAGATTTCCTAACCGTTTATATTGTTTTCCACAAATACTGCAGGGATATTGAACCATTCAACTTTAATATCGGTTTCATTCTATATATTTTATCAATTTTTATAGTTATGAAATTTTTATAGTTATGAAATTTTTATAGTTGTATTATTATATATGTCAACTCAATGTATAATCTGTGGCAATTGTGTAGAAAATTGTCAACGCTGTCCGCAAGGATGCGAATACTTAACAATTTTCAACTTAAATAAAAGACGCATCAATCGACGCGTACGTATGAGATCTTCACTCCAACTCTTTCAAAAAAAAAGTGCCGTCGTAAGCCGTATGGTCGGCCAAGGAGCAACTCCCAGTCACCTTTTGCAGGCGGGCGGACCTGGTGATCTCATCTCTTCAGTTGAACAAAGTGCGCCCAGAGCAACACGTGCCGCACGTAGAAGTGTAACCTATAATAAAGGGTTCAGTATGGGTACCTCCAAAAATCGCCTTTCATGTAAAGGCAGCGTCGGTGTAGATAAAAAACACGGTTCCTATGCCCGCTTTTTGGCTCATAAAACCGGCGGCGTTTTACGCAAAGAACAGATGCCTCGTGTCAAACAACGCAAGGCTTCCATCCATCAGCCACGCAATCGCACAGGAACAGCCGTGCCGTGCTGCCGTCCATCACATACGACTACTACTCAGCGTCTCAAGGTTACGGATGTGGGCCCTATTGTTGCAGCGTGTACGAATAGTGTGGATGTCAGCGGATGCTGCACACTACGTATTCCACAAATCAATACTGCTACTTGCCAACTTCTAGCTCCAGATGCAGTCCGCTGGAATTCAGGCAATACTGCTATTACAGGTGCGTGTGGAAACAATACCCAATGTGTAAGTTCGTCACGGTGCCGCTGTTGTTCCAACTCTCGCGCATAAATAAAATTGATTATTCTTATATAAATACTTCTCTATATAAGAATTTAATGACGGAGACGATGGAAAGAACAGAGCAGATGAGGAAAATCCAGCAGGAGGCTCTTACCCTCTTTACGAAAAAAAACACAGATTACGGTGATGCGTTTGCTACCTATGGACCTGTGGGTGTTATTGTGCGTATTGGTGATAAAATTAATCGACTACATTCAATTACACAGCGTGGAATTGCTATGGTTGATACAGAATCTCTACGAGATACGTTGATTGATTTGCATAATTATGCAGCTATGGCGGCAATGTTATTGGACGAGAAAAAACTACTTCATCCGCGTGTAAATACTGTAAAGCAGATGGATAATATTACTGAAACCACTCATCCCAATTCGCGATAAAAATTATATTTATGATCGAAACAGAAATCACACTAATTTTTTAATCCAAAAGATATAGTCCGAGCCTCGAGCAATACATATACAATGATCTGAAATGTCTAATTTCTTTGAGATGGTAGAAGCATCAACACATATATTTAATGCAATATCTCTCAAAGATTTATAAAAATGTTTTGTTTTATCCGGAAATACAACTAGATATTTCAATTCTTTTTTCAAAAAATTTACCATTTGTAATTCTGTTTTAATAGGATATACTTCCATATAGTAAATCATATTTTAATACATTTAATATCTTTTACCAACTGAAAAAAAGGAACTGAAAAAAAGACACCCAGGGCACGGGGGAATATTATAATCCTTAAGTATTACAATGGCAATAACAGATTGGTTTGACGATACCTGTTGTTCTTATTTGCGAAATAAAGATCCAGTTAACAAGTCAAAAATACATCCAGATGTATGGTGTAAATGCGAACGAAAATATTGTGATAAAGGTTTTACAAAAAAAAATTCCTCCAAATCGGCAAAGGTTGGTTCTCGTTTTTTTCATTTTTGCTCTGAAAGATGTTATTATACTTGGCTGTATAAGCAATAGTCGAACTCTATGTAGATGAATATAATGCTTCATCCAGTGCTTCATTTGCTAATTCATCTGCTCGCTTATTATTTTTTCTATAAACATGTTGAAAAGTAATAGTATCAAATGGTTTTGTTGCCAATAAAGCACTTATCTTTCTATGAATAGGTTTTAATAGAGGACTCCTTATCTTCCAATTTCCAGTTACTTGCTCTATAACAAGTTTAGAGTCACCATAGACCTCTAAATGGATAATATTTTTTTCTTGAGCAAATAACAATCCATTCAGCAACCCTTTGTATTCGGCAACATTATTGGTTGTCGAACCAATATATTCTTTATACGTATATCGTTCAACGCCATTTTCATAAAAAACGCCGCCATAGGAAGCGGGACCAGGATTTGAACGCGAAGCGCCATCAAAATAGAGTGAGAACATCTTATTATTAATAGCAATAATACCTTTAATTCAATTTATCTAAAACGAAGTCATTATTTTTAGATAAATGTGGAAAGACTTAATCAATGGGGGGGTAGCTGCTGTTATTTCTCGCACAGCCACAGCGCCTTTAGAATTATATAAGATCCAATGTCAAAATCGCTATATGAATGATTCTACAATGTCTAATGTAATTCGAAAAGAAGGTATTCACTATTTATGGAAAGGTAACGGGATGAATAGTCTTCGTGTATTTCCTCAATTTTCAATTAATTATGCTGTTTTTGAATATTCCCGGAATAATATTTTTAATAATATAGAGAGAAAAACACAAAAAAATTTTCTATCAGGGGGTTTAGCAGGAATTGTTGCAATGACTTGTATTTATCCATTAGAAACAATTCGGACACGTCTCTCTTTGCAAATGTGTCATTCTCATTATGCGAATCCTTGGACGGCTTTTCGTAGTATGCCTTTCAAAGAACTATACGGTGGACTGCGTATGAGTTTATTGGGTTTTGGACCTTTTAGTGCACTAAGTTTTTCATTTTATCATAAGTATAATGACCTATTTACATCATTAAGTTATGAGAAAAATACAACGCATTTATTGAGTGGTGGTTTATCGGGATTATCCGCTATTACAATTACCTATCCTAGTGATCTTATTCGTCGGCGATTACAAATGCAAGGTTTTGATCCAAAAGTACCTCAATATGATGGAATTAATGATTGTTTGCGAAAAATGTATCAATTTGGAGGTATTCGAGAATGGTATAGAGGATTATTACCCACATATATTCGTATTTTTCCATGTTTGGCTATCCAATTTTGGTGTTTAGAAAAGGGAAAACAACTATTAACGAAAAATTAAATATAAAATTTTAGAGTAAGAATATATAATGGCTGATATGTTTGAATTAAATATCACAAAATATAACATATTTGAGTTAAAAGAATTATTGAATTTACACGATCCACACACTATAGAAGATATTATCAATAGTGAAACAATTTTGCAGGAAAAATTACTTAGTGACCCAGCAGTATCTGCCTTCAAAAAGAAGGAGATTATTCTTTTTCTCAATCAAGTTAAGCTACAACTTATTGGGGAAGCAAAAAAACAAATGAAGGATGTGCTTGAATCCAGAGTCGATTCAATGGGCGCACATCAAATATTAATGCCGCCTGTAACAACTTCTACATTAACAACTCTTGCCACCGCAGATGGTCCAAAATTTGGTTCTAGGCGTACAATGAAGCAAATGCTTTGTATAGATACTACATTTCGTGATAATTATTATACTACATTTTCAACAGATTATCATCTTACACTGCCAACGGTTATTAAAAACGTTATATCAATGGAATTGGTTTCAATGGAATTTCCAAATACCTACTACCAAATCTCAAAAGATTTAGGTAATAATTATTTTTGGCTTTTTTGGTATGCTGGTATTGATGTTCCTTCCGTAGATGGGATAAATACAACTGGGGGTGCGTGGTTCTATATTTCTGTTCCAGATGGGAATTATAATAACGGACATCATATGGTTAAAGCAATTAATACCGCCATTGGAATCGCTACGCA
>Ga0114999_10006706_pt1 | contig 13211 bp, 14 predicted proteins | sample ArcticOcean_MG_C_3_FD_89820 | JGI IMG/M metagenome (GOLD analysis project Ga0114999, IMG submission 89820) | Marine microbial communities from western Arctic Ocean - ArcticOcean_MG_CB8_126 | ecosystem: Environmental > Aquatic > Marine > Oceanic | place: Arctic Ocean: Canada Basin | collected...
ACATATTGACGCCTGCTACCTAACTAGGGCATGGGTTGCTCGGCGCAAGTGACAATGACAGATTCGAGAGCTGTTATCTGGATTACCGGCCTTTCGGGTTCTGGAAAGACCACTATCGCGACAGCACTTGTCCCGCGTCTTAGGCAGAGTAATTTAAGTGCACTCTTGCTCGATGGTGATGCCGTTCGAAATGTCGTGGACGATCCCGCGACTGGATACGACCGGAGTGGCCGTCTAGCAAACGCGTACCGTATAGCTCGACTGGCGCGGATGATTGCCGAACAAAACACTGTTGTTGTCGTTGCGACCATGTCGCTGTTTCACGAAATTCATGATTGGAATCGGCGCAAGCTGCCTGGATACTTCGAGGTTTTGCTCGAAGTTGATCTAGATATCTTGAAACGACGCGACCCCAAGGGTCTTTACGCTGCCGCGGAAAACCAACAGGCATGCAACGTCGGCGGGCTCGATCTTCCAGTGGAGATGCCAGCGTCTCCAGATCTTACAATCGATAACAACGATGATCTCGATGACCCGTGCACCCTTGCAGAGCGCATTTCGGATTCGGCGATATCCGCTCTCTTTTCATCGAGAACTCGTTAATGTCCCACGTGGTATGAGAACCATTGGGTCGATTTAGAGACGGCATTGAAGAAATTTCCTCCGTCGTTTGCGTATGCAGAGCTAGAATTTCACGATTATACGATTGGATTCGAAAATTCATATTTCGAGGGCGGGTTGCCGGGGGAGCGAATGAAGTGGCTTAAGAACCGTATCTTCGAAGCTGCGATAATCGTATTCATGATTTTCGTCCTGCTTGGCGTAGGAGAGGGGATCGCGAGTTTCGTGCTGTCAAGCATGCGGCCTATTTTGACAACTGCTGATATTAGCTTAGAGGACATTGCCCATTCGGCAGCGTACGAAAACGAACCGTGGGTGGATGACTATCTTGCAGATCAGAAGCGTCAGACGCCAGCAAATGGACATTACGAGCCTTACGTCTTGTGGCAGAACGAACAGTACAGCTCCACCTACCGGAACTATGACGAAAATGGCTATCGCGTCGTCCTTAATCCGACAAAGAAATCCTATCTGACTGAATTTAATATCTACATGTTCGGGGCAAGCACTCTCGCCGGAGCGGGAATTCTTCGCGATGAAGACTTGATCCCGACCGTTGTCTCCCGCACGCTCAACGGCCATTACGAAGACATACAGGTCACCGTCCACAACTTCGGCCAGGGCGGCTACAATCAGGACCAAGAAATCGTCCAGTTCTTACAAATCTTGAAAACCTATCCGATTCCCAACCTGGTGATTTTTTATGATGGTGGCGGCGAGTTATGGCAAAAGGTCATTTTTGGACGACCGCATGGAGCCTACAACGGATTTCGCCGGATATTCGACGATCAACATCTGCCGTTCCTCGTGAAATTAAAAAATTCACTAATCGCACGATCATCGCTTGCCCAGTGGCTCTTCGATGAGGAACCATACCATCCCTTCCGGGGCGTTATCCGTGACAAACTCGTCCTTGAAGAGAACGCGAAGGGTATGGTTGCCGACGTGGAACGCAATTACCGGTACCTGTCCATGCTTTCCGAAAAGCTTGGCTTCGAACTGATGGTTATCTGGTATCCAATGCTTGCGTCGACAGGAAAACCGCTATCCGTGGAAGAACGGGCTCTCGTGGCGAAGATCACAGAGAATTTCGAGGAGAGCCTGTACGCAAGCTGGTACTCGCACGAATTAATTGCTGCCAGCGTTTCAGCCGGATGGCTCGGAAATGCTTTTTATGACATGACGAACGCACTCGATGAGGTCCCTGACTCCATCATGCTCGATAGTTCGCATATGTCGGCTCAAGGTCTGCGCATCATGGGGCAGAAAATCTCGGATAAGGTCATCCAAGCGGGCTTTCTGGACTGATCTCGAAATCACAAACCGTTTCGTATCAGCCGTTCGATCGATCAGGGCTGCCCATGACGATGTCGATCGTTGTCATGGCATCGGTTTTGAGCAAGAAGATTCGTTACCATGATTGATATAAACCGAACGACCAAGGTTCTTGCCATCATTCATTACGGTCGGAGCGGCTCTCTCTTGGTTCAGAGCCTATTCGATAGTCACCCGGCCGTCCTGATGACGCCTGGAACACTACTCTCCTATTTTTTCGATTTTTGGGAGCTCAACAAAAACCGCCCACTGGAAGAGCTAATCGAGACATTTGTCGAACGATATTCTGGTTTCTTTGGAAACTATGACGATCCTGTCCTGGAGCGAGAAGGCCTCACCCGCCTTGGCGAAGAGCGCGCAGAACATATCGCCGCCGATCCTAAAATATTTTCTAGTGCAATGGTGGATTTGCTGGCTTATCGGGTAGGTGTCTCGCGACACGACTTCTTTTGCGCTATTCATATCGCCTACGTTGAGGCCACTGGCCGGCGCGTGGACGAACCATCACCGTGGATCGTGTACCATGTGCATAGTCCAAATCCAGAACGGATCGCGCGATTGCTGGAAGATTTTCCTGAAGTTCTTCTGCTGCAAACCGTCAGAAATCCCGCCATCGCTACGGCATCCTCGTTTCGCTTTATGACGTCGCTTGATAGATGGTCCGTGGGTCTCGGCGCAGAAGTCTTATATTACGGCCTGTCGGGCGGCACAATTTTCAATGCCAAATTGGAGGGTCGCTGGAAAGCACTCCGCCTCGAAGACTTGCAGAAATTTCCCAGACAGTATCTCGAAGCTGTCTGCGAGTGGATGGGACTAGCGTGGAGCGATACGCTCCTCGAAAGCAGCTTCGACGGAAGGGCTTGGTGGAGCGGCGTCAGTTCGCCTTTGGTTCGTGGCTTCAACAATGTGACCACCACGCAGAACTACAGTGAATTCCTCAGCAATTTCGATGAGTTTCGATTACGTGTCGTCCTTGATCACTTATACCGCACATGGGAATACAGCGAAAGATACGACAGCGCCTACTCCTGCGGTTCGCTATTCTACCGTTCCTGCTGTTACCGACGCGGATGGAGTGGGTGTCTTATCGAAAAACAGCTTCTTTTTCCTTGCGACATGTATGGCGACTGAGGCGTGCTTACATCCGAGGGCGAAAGGCATTCTTCCTAGCCTGGCGCCTTGCAGGACAAAACAGGGAAAACGTTGTTCCCTTGCTTCGTCCTCTAACTGAATCATCCGATAAGAATTGAAATTTCTACAGTTACCGACATTATAAGATCTAAGAACTTACGGATTATTATTTTCCGAATAATATTATATCGACGGTTCTTTAGTTACCCATCTGTCGCGATCAGCGGCCAGCCAATCGAAGATCGCACGGGCGAAAAGTTCATTGGCCCGCCCGTTGGGATGGGGGTCTTCTCTTGTAACCCAAAGATCGGGTTCGTCTTCCACGCGAGCCGCCGGCAGTAAATCCAAAAATGGAACCCGATGGACTCGTGCCAGGCTCCGTATCTTTTCCGTGACATCTGCGAAGGGATAATTCTCAAGTTCTCTAAGTTCGGGATAATTGACGATGCGAAGCTCTATTGAATTTTTCTCACAGAACCCAGCAAGTTCATTGATGCTGTGGGCCGCTTGCTGCCAGCCATCTGCCTCGTCGTCGTATAGAAGCCTGTAATATTCACGCCAATTAACCCGATTCAAATATTTTCGCAATATCGAGTCCGCTTTTCCCGCCAAAAAGACATACGCGTAGAAATTTTCGGCCAGAAACCCGCCTTTTCGCTTCGGCGTCGGCTCTGCATCGTTGATAAAATAATTTAGTATGACGACCTCCGGCTCGTAACGAATTCCTTCTGATAGAAACCATGCAACTTCCATCGACGTATTGTAGTTTCCGACCCCGCCATTGATGACTTCGACCCGTCGCCCCGGGAACGCTTCGTCGAGAAGCGCCTCCAGCCGTTCTGCCACAGTGTTTTCGACAGTCACCCCCCAACCGAAAGTCAGCGAATCTCCCAGCATCAAAACCCGTAATTCGCCGTCCTTCCTTTCATAGTCCAGCTCATTATCTCGCAAACCGTTTGAGTTAATTCGAACATCCACCCCCATCAGAAACGCTGAACTATTCTGGATGTGGCGATGACCTATGCGCGCTTCCGGGGCCACCTCTTTGAGCTGCTTCGCATATTTCCACATTTCGGTGTCATACTGCATTCCCTTTGCGTAGATCACCCGGAGCCCTCCCTCGAGGGTTCCCAACGAAATCAACAGCGCGACCACGACAAGGGAGGTGTTTAGAAGCCAGCGTCGAGTCATTTTTTGCGTCACTTCGGGACCGGGCCTGAGGTTTTTCGAACCCAGCCCACCATGTTTCGTTATCACGTTAGCTTACGACGAAATGTCTTCTCTAGAAGCTCCGCGATACGCAGGGACGCCTGACCATCGCCATAGAGATTATTTGCCTGACTCATATGACGATACACATCAGCATCCGTCAAAATCTGAGCAGCCTCGGTTACGATGCACTCGGCATCAACGCCGACAAGTCTAACCGTGCCGGCATCGACCGCTTCGGGCCGCTCGGTTACGTCGCGAGTAAGAAGAACGGGCTTACCCAGACTCGAGGCTTCCTCCTGGATGCCGCCGGAATCCGAAATTATCAGGTCGCAGAGGTTCATGAGATACACGAACGAACCGTAATCCAGAGGTTCGACGAGATGAATACGCCGGCATTCCGGGCTGGACGGATCCGACAGCATTCGCCACGCCGGCTCGCGAACATTAGGATTCATGTGGAGCGGAAAGATGATCTCGACGTTGGAGTTTGAGCGCACGATTGTTCTCAACGCGCTAAATACCTGTTCCAAGCCATCACCAAAGTTTTCTCGTCTATGCCCCGTAACCAGAATTAGTCGCCGTTGAGGGTCGAGGAATAAAAATTTAGCCTGGAGCGCAGACAGCAGTGAACTCGAGGACTCCAGCTTCTCCACCATCTGCTGAAGAGCATCAATAACGGTGTTCCCGGTAACAAATATAGAATCGGCTGATATATTTTCGCGCTCAAGGTTTTGCCGGGCATTTTCTGTTGGCGCAAAATGCATGTCAGCAATAACCGATATAAGATGTCGATTTATCTCTTCGGGCCATGGCGCAAGACGATCTCCCGTACGCAGGCCGGCTTCGATATGTGCGACAGGTATCTTGTGATAGTACCCCACAAGACTCGCGGCAACGGCCGACGTCGTATCGCCCTGCACTATAATTCGATCGGGAGGATCGTTCTCAATCCACGACGACAACGCGGACAGGATACGACTAGCCACGTCAGTCTGTCGTTGATTGCTCTCCATGATGTCCAAGTCAACGTCCGGGACGATCTCAAAGAGGCGCAACACCTGATCGAGCATCTCTCGATGCTGCCCCGTCACGCAAATCCGAACATCAAAATTGTCCCTTCGGGACTGAATGGCCTTGATGACAGGAGCCAGCTTGATTGCCTCTGGCCTTGTGCCAAAAGCAAAGAGGATCCTCTCGGGTTTCATATTGGTTCTAAACGCAAGATGCCGGGCGACAGATCCGTGCGAGGGCTTGTCGAAAATTCTCGCACACGATGCTCTCATCATAGAAATCCGCGGCACGCCCCAGCGCCACAGATGAAAAGCGACTGCGAAGCTCACGGTCGGTCAACATAGTGAGCAAGGCTGACCGAAGGGCATCTGGATCGCGTTCCTGGACGACACAGGCGTACTGATAAGACACGGCCTCGTGAACGGGAGGAACATCCGGTGGGCCATATACCAAGATCGGTATTCCCGTTGCCATGTAAGCGGAAACCTTACCCGGCATCGAATAGCCGATAAACCGGCGACTTTCACTGTCAAAATTCACGGGGATTACAAGCAAGTCAGCGCCGTTAATAAGCCGGAGTAGTTCGTCTCTGCTTCTGTAAGGCACAACCCGGGTCGATGCAGCCTTGAAGTAAGACGGATAATCCGCCATATGCGCCGCGGGAGCGTAAATTCGAAGTTGGGCAGCCAACCCCTGATCGTTCAGCTGCGCTACGGCATCGCTGACGTCCTGAAGGCTCGATTTTTGGGCAAATTCGAAAATCGTCCCCGCATAGACGACCGTGAGAACCCGCTTGTCTATCGGTTCCTGCCTTGCGCAGCGCCATTGCGCACAATTGACCGAGGCAGGCAACGTCTCGAACGGAACGCCATAACGTGTGCCCATCGCCTCGCTCATCATATCCGAGACGGTCCATCGCTGTGCAGCCCGCTCGAGCAGGGCCTTTAACTCCTCGTCGAGCCGTCGACGCATGATGAGGCTATAAGGACCGACACTATACTGGTCGGCCATCCAGTCGTCGTTTAAATGGACAGCAATCGGGATGCTAAACCGATCCGTAATTGCCCGAGACAAACGAACATTCGCTATATCCCCGAGTGTCGTAAACAGCACGTCTGGCGCGAACGCGTCGATAAATTCTTCGAGTTCACGGCTGAGAGTGCCTTTCGCAGCATACGACAGTCCTAGCCGTTCCAACGATTTGTTCATCCAACGAGTGAACCCGCAGCGATTCGCAGTTTGCGCGGCCCCTCTCCCTGCCTGCGCCATACGATTTCCTAAAACAATCGCGTTATGACGGACCCAACGATATTGATCATACAGCCCGTGCAACCAATGACGGCGAATTTCCCGCGGGCCAAGAACGTAAAACCGGCGACAAACCGATTCATCTCTGGGCGCTACAGCCTGCCAAAAATATAGCTGGGCCAGATGATCTTGGGGCCATCGGGAAAAGTAGTTGATCAGTTGGATGCCTCCACCATCGAGCTGATTAAACGGGTAACGAGTGAGGACCAGGACCCGGGGATACCGGCCGATGCGCGTATCCATAATTGCTCGCGATTCAGCCGCGGTCAGAACGCATCGTGCACATACTGCTCGACGCTCTCGACGGTTCTAGCCCCCCAACCACCAACGCTCGATGAATTCCGCACGCGTTTGCGATGATTAATAAGACGATTCTCAAGAAATCTGTCCACACTCGTTAGCCATTTGACGTTCTACCATGTACCCAGGAGCGAGAATACTGAGAACCTTGGGCTGATGGCGGTGATGGAGCGTCAGTTCATGGAGACACCATTCCACGGTGCCCAGCAGATGGCGTGGCATCTGCTGGGCCGATAAATATTCGGTGAACATCAGATGGGTGCATCGCCTGATGTGGGCGACAGGCCCAATACTGATCTAGCCTGCCCGTGGCCCGCGACCGCAAAACCTATCTCGACATGTTCCCTACCCTGCGCGAGCGCTTTACCCAAAGCGGTGGCTCACTCTCGGGCGGCGAATAGCAAATTCTGGCGGTCGTGCGCGCGCTGATGTCGGGACCAAAGCTGTTGATTTTCGACGAGCCCTCGCTGGGCCTGGCGCCCCGAATCGTCAACCAGATCTTTACGCTGATTTCGGGCCTGTGGGACCACGAGCTGACCTTGCTCGTGGTCCAGCAGAACGCGCAGGAAGCCCTCCGGTTCGCCGATCGCGCCTACATTCTGAGCACGAGAAACCTCGAGTTCTCGGGTACGGCGGAGGAACTGCGGACCTCGGACGATCTGATGAAGGCCTATATCGGCGAAGGTGTGGGGTAAGGGAGCGGAGCGGACCATGCAATATGTCGCCGAACAGGCTCTCAAGGCGCTTAGCATCGGTGCGGAATATTTCTTGCTCGCACTAGGCCTCACCATTCTGTTTTTCGTCATGGAACTGGCGAACTTTATCCATGGCGAGATGATCGGCGTGGGCGGCTACATCATGTACGCGATGGTGCTGTTCGACATGGGCGAGATCTGGATGACGCTGACGGTCGTGATTGCGGCGGTACTGCTGGAACGCGTCGCCTTCAGACCGGCTCGAGAAGCGCCGGCAACAACAGGGCTGCTCACCGCCTTTGGTGTGTCGATCATTCTGCACAACGTGCTTTTGCTCGGAGTTTCGCCCCGGCCCAAAAACCGTACCGGCGGTCTCGGTGATCAACACCGCGGTCGATATCGGTAGCTTCACCTTCACCATTCTCCAGTTCCTCGAAGCGGGTGTGACCGCCGCCGCCATCGTGCTGCTGGTCATCTTCATGAAGTGAACCAAGGTGGGTCTGGCCATGCGCGCCGCGGCCTACGACTCCACTACCGTGCGCCTGATGGGCATGCGGGCAAACCGGGTGATCGCTATGGCATTCGCGATCTCGGGCTTTCTCGCGGCGCTTGCCGCCATCTTCTTCATCGCCCGGCGCGACGCGATCGATCCCTTCATGGGCCTGTTCCCGGTGCTCAAGGCGTTCGTCGCCTGCGTGCTGGGCGGCTCTTCGGCAGCCTGCCGGGCGCGATGGTCGGCGGGCTCGTGCTGGGCATCCTCGAGGTCGTGCTGATCATCGTGCTGCCCGACGCTCTGGCGAGCTTACGTGACGCGGCGGTGTTCTTCATCGTCGGCGCGATCCTGGTCTGGCGTCCCCAGGGTCTGCTGGGAAAAAAGGCCGAGCTGGGAGACAAGACGGCATGAGCACCGCGCCCCTGGACACGGCGCGAAAGCCCCCGCGCCTGTGGCATGTCGACGGCGCGCGGACGCTGAAGTCTCTGCGCAGCGGAACACTCATCACCGCCTTCTCCGTGGGCATCGGGTTGCTCGTCATTCTGTTTGGCAAGCCCTACCAGGTTCGCCTTGCCGTCGCCGCTTACGTCAATCGCATCATGGTGATCGGGCTGCAGATCTTCATGGGCAACTCGAACGTGGCTAACCTCGCCCACCCGGGCTTCATGGGCATCGGCGCCCACATCACCGCAATTCCTGCCACCCCCGCGATGATCAAGCAGACCCTTATTCCCAACGCGCCGCTCGGAATCGACGAGGTTCAGCTCGGAGTTGTTGCCGCCTTCATAGTCGCCATCGGGACCACGGTATTTAGCGCCCTGTTGAGCGGTGTCGTGCTGGTCTGGTTCTCGGGCATCGCCGCGACGATTCTGACCCTCACCATCCTGGTCATCATTCACGGCATCTTCGTCCACTGGGTCGACCTGTTCCGGTGCACCCAGGCATTCTACGGCATCCCGAAGTTGGCGGGGATCGAGGCCATGCTGGTCGCCACCGCCGTCTGCATCGTAATCGCGCGGCTATTTAAGGATTTCCGTATCGGCGTTCAACTGCGCGCCAGCGCGACCAACCTGCTCGCCGCCAAGGCTATGGGAGTGAACGTGCGCGCGCTGCGCCTGATCGCCTGGGTGCTGGGCGGCGCGGTGTGCAGCGTGGCGGGCTCGCTCTACGCCTACTACGTCGGCACGGTGAACGCCCAGGCGTTCTTCTTCCACGCCCCGTTTCTTACGCTCGCAATGCACATCCTGGGCGGCATGCGCTCGGTGACCGGCGCGGCGGTCGGGGTCGCGCTGATCTCGACTACCATGGAGTTGATCCGCCACCTGAAAAGCGGCCCGGTGATCCTGGGCGTCAAGATGCCCAAACTGCTCGGCCTTGCGGGGCTGATGCTCGGCGTCATCATCGTGCTGGTGATGAGTTCGCGTTCCGACGGGTTGATGGGCGGCATGGAGCTCGACGAACTGCTCGGCCGCGTCTGGAAGCGGTGCGAAAAAAAACGACTAGGCGGCCTCGGTCCTAATCGTCGGAGATCTTGAGCGCGGCGAGGAACGCCTCGTGGGGAATTTCTACGTTGCCCACCTGGCGCATCCGCTTCTTGCCCTTTTTTTGCTTCTCCAAAAGCTTTCGTTTGCGCGTGACATCGCCGCCGTAGCACTTGGCGGTAACGTCCTTGCGCAGCGCGCGGACGGTCTCGCGGGCGACGATGCGCCCGCCGATCGCCGCCTGGATGGCGATCTGGAAAAGCTGGCGGGGGATCAGCTCCCCGAGCCGCTGGCACAGCGCCCGGCCGCGCGATTCGGCAGCGGAGCGGTGAACGATCATGGCGAGCGAGTCGACAGGCTCGGAGTTGATCAGGATGGACAGTTTGACGAGTTCACTCTCGCGATAGCCGTCGAGGTGGTAGTCGAAGCTGGCATAGCCGCGCGAGGTCGACTTGAGCCGGTCGTAGAAATCGAACACCACCTCGTTCAGAGGCAGGCGATAGACCGCCATGGCGCGGGCGCCCGCATAGGTCAGGTCGATCTGCTCGCCGCGCTTTTCAGTACACAGGGCGAGGACGCCGCCCAGATGCTCGCCGGGCACCAGGATGGTGGCACGGATCCAGGGCTCCTCGATATGGTTGATGTAGGTGGGATCGGGCATGTCGGCTGGATTGTGCAACTCGAGCACGGACCCGTCCGTCTTGTGGAGCCGGTAGATAACCGAGGGTGCAGTGGCGACCAGATCGAGATCGAACTCGCGTGCCAAGCGCTCCTCGACGATCTCGAGATGGAGCAGCCCGAGGAAGCCGCAGCGATAACCAAAGCCCAACGCGGCGGAGGTTTCAGCGATATACTCGAAACTCGCATCGTTCAGCCGGAGTTTCGCGAGACTGTCGCGCAAATGTTCGTAATCGGCAGAGTCGGCCGGAAACAACCCACAGAAGACGACCGGCACGACGGGCTGGAAGCCTGGCAACGATGTTTCGGTGGGACGCTTTTCCCCGGTCAGGGTATCGCCCACCTGGCAGTCGGCGACCTCCTTGATCGCCGCCGTGATGAAGCCGATCTCGCCCGGCCCGAGCCGCTCGCTCACCGTGAGCTTGGGCGTAAGGACGCCGACCCGCTCGATCTGGTGGGTCGTGCCGTTGGCCATCATTCGGATCTTCATGCCCTTCTTGAGCTCGCCGTCGTGAACCCGGACCAGGACCACGACGCCGAGGTAGGAATCGTACCAGCTGTCGACGAGCAGGGCCTTGAGCGGTGCTGCCACCCCGCCTGCGCGCGGTGCCGGCAGATGCGCGACGATGGCCTCTAGCACCCCGTCGATGCCCTCGCCGGTCTTGGCCGAAATGGACAACGCCTCGGTAGCATCGATTCCGATGACCTCTTCGATCTGCTGCTTGACCCGCTCGGGCTCGGCCGAGGCGAGGTCGACCTTGTTCAGCACGGGCAGGATCTCGTGGTCGGCGTCGACAGCCAAATAGGCGTTGGCGAGGGTCTGAGCCTCGACGCCCTGGGTCGCGTCGACCAGCAACAGCGAGCCCTCGCAGGCGGCCAGCGAACGCGAAACCTCGTAGGAAAAATCCACATGACCCGGCGTGTCGACCAGATTGAGCTGGTAGGTTTCGCCGTCGCTGGCGCGATAGGCCAGGCGCACGGTTTGGGCCTTTATGGTGATGCCCCGTTCGCGCTCGATATCCATGGAATCGAGCACCTGCTCGTGCATCTCGCGGGCCTCAAGCCCGCCACAGCTCTCGATCAGACGGTCTGCGAGCGTCGACTTGCCGTGATCGATATGCGCGATAATCGAGAAATTTCGGATATGGGCGAGGTCAGTCATGGCCTAGAATGCATGGGGATTGAACTTGCGCCGGAAGATAGAACGCAAGGGACCGGGGGGCAATGGCCATGGCGGGGTAACCCCGGCTGCTTGATTGCTCCCCCCCCCTGCTCCTAGATTCATCCGGGAGCGATAATCGGCGGGAGGGGCCATGACGACGTCTAAAATTCCGATTTTTCGAGCGAGATGGAACCGCCGAGGCGGTCGCGACAGCGCTGGAGGACACGGGCTGCGCGATGGTTTTGCGCCGAGTGGGCGACACGTTGATGGACCGTATCGCAGGCGAACAGGCGTTCCATCTCGAGGCAACGCCCTTTGGGCCTTCGGAGTTTTTGGGCGGGCACACCCGGCGGGTCGCGAACCTATTCGCCAAATCGGTAGGTTGCGCGGATCTTGCGCTGGACGATCTGGTGCTGGGCGTCGCCGACCGGGTTTTGCTGCCCCACTGCGCGCGCTATCAGATGAACTATGGGGGGATGATGCATCTCTCCCCCGGCGCGCCGGCCCAGGAGCCTCACCGGGACGGGCTGCTCTATCCCTTCCGCCATCCCCACCCGCCGACGATCCTCGCGGCAATATGGGCGGGCGACGAGTTTTCGGCGGGGAACGGGGCGAACCGGATCGCGCCGGGCAGCCACCGCTGGGCGCATGAGCGGGCGCCAACAGACTCCGAGCTGATCTCAACCGCGCTGCCCCGGGGCAGCGTTGTGCTCGATACCAGCAGCGTCTATCACGGCGGCGGCGCGAACCGCTCGAATGGACCCCGGGCGGGGATCGCCATGCATTACAACCCCAGCTGGCTGCGCCGGGAGCATAATTTCTATCTGGAGCTGCCGCCCGCAATCGCCAAGACGCTGCCCGAAAGACTTCAGCGCCTAATCGGCTACGACTTTATGGCCCCCTATCTGAATTTCGTGCAGCAGGGCAACCCCCACAAGCCGCTCGAAGACGACCCCGATCCGGCCCCCATGAGCGCACGAACGACGAGCTCGATGCCGCCGCCGCACGTGTCGCGCCCATCCCGTTCAGCGAGCCGGGCCTCGGAGGAGCCGGTCCAGCCGAACAGGTGGCCTTCCGACTGCATCGCGCGCATGGTGCCCTCGTGGAGTTCGGGTTCGAACGCGCCGCAGCAATCCTCCAGCGTCATGACGTAATAGCCCAGATCGACCGCCTCGCGGATAGTGCCCTCGACGCAGCATTCGGTAGTCACGCCGCAGATCAACAGGGGGCGTACGCCACGGGCCTGGAGCTGGGTGTGAAGGTCGGCGCTGGCGAACGCCCCAAAGGTCGGCTTGTTGACCACTATTTTGTCCTCGGCCGGGGTCAGCTCGGGCAGGATCTGAAAGCCCGGCTCGCTCTCGGTCAGGATGCGGCCCATGGGGCCTGGGGTGCCCTGTTCGGCGCCCGCGGCGCGGCTCTGTTCGCGCACGGAATCGGGCAGGTTGGACAGGTCCGGCTTAAAGCCGTAGCGGGTCTGGGCTACCGTCATGGCGAGCTCGCGCGCCGCATCGAGCACCGCCCGAACCCGCGGCACACAAGCCTGCAGGGACTTGAGATCGAGATGCCCGCCGCCGCAGACGCCCTCGTCAGCCACAAAATCGTATTGCATGTCGACGATGAGCCGCGCGGTCGTGGCGGGGTCGAAGGAGAATGTCCGGCCCGCCCTACACGGAACTTCGATCATTGCTGACCCTCCAGTTGCAGTCGGGATCAGCATAGAGTCGACGAATGCCAAGACGAAAATCGGGCGTTTGGCATACCGCATGCACCAATCCCCATGGAAA
>Ga0114999_10006707_pt1 | contig 13211 bp, 19 predicted proteins | sample ArcticOcean_MG_C_3_FD_89820 | JGI IMG/M metagenome (GOLD analysis project Ga0114999, IMG submission 89820) | Marine microbial communities from western Arctic Ocean - ArcticOcean_MG_CB8_126 | ecosystem: Environmental > Aquatic > Marine > Oceanic | place: Arctic Ocean: Canada Basin | collected...
CTCGCATACCTAAAGATCTTAAATCAGGAACGGTATCTAAAATCGATGCAGATTATATACACCTTACAGATAAAGGCGGGTCAAAGCATAAAGTAGGGCTTTATAACTATTTTCCTTTAAATCAAAATTCATTTTTACATTCAACACCTACAGTTGAAGTTGGAGATAAAGTATCAGGCGATCAAGAGGTTGCCACTAACAACTTCCAAGCACCTAACGTTGATGGTAAGAGTAATGCTTTAGCTTTAGGGGCTAATGTCAATGTAGCCTTTACTAATTGGAAGGGTTATAACCATGAGGATGGGCTAGTAGCCACCGAAAGCTTCGCAAAGAAGTTTACACACTCTATTATTCACAAATTCTCATCAACTATTAATAACAAGGGACTTCTAGATAAGAACAAGTTTGCTGTCTTTTTTCCTATGGAAAACCCCTCAGCTATCGCTAAGTTAAATTCTGAAGGGATAATACCACAAGGCAAGGTCGTAGAGAAAGGCGACATCTTGATAGCATACGCTGAGCCTCGTGAAATGACTGATGAGGAAGTTGTTCTAAAGAGTATGCATAAAGCGAGTTTCAACCCTTATGTTAACAGAGCTGTAAGATGGGAAGAGCATGTCCCAGGTAAGGTTCTATATGTTAATAAATCAGCTAAGAAAATAAGTGTTCACGTAAAAGCTGCTCACCCTCTTGTAGTTGGAGATAAGCTATCGGGTAGGCACGGTAACAAAGGAATTGTTACTAAAATTATTACAGATGAGGAAGCTCCACACACTTTAGATGGTAAGAGAATTGACCTAGTAATGAGCCCGGCGGGTATTCCATCTAGGTTAAATCCAGGCCAACTGTTAGAAACCTATGTAGGTAAGTTAGCACAGGCCGAAGGCAAGCCCTACTTTGTTGAAAACTTTGGTGATAAAAGTCAATTAGACATTATTGCCGCCAAAGGTAAGAGTATGGGCATTAAGCCAGAAGAGATACTTACTGATGGTAAGAATGGGGAACCTTTTGAGACTCCCATATTTACTGGAAACCAACACGTTAATAAGTTGGTTCACGTCGTAGAGCATAAGGCTAAAGAAAGAGCTTACGGTAGTTATGGAGCAGATGAGCAACCTACAAACTCTCCCGTTGGTGGAGGGCAGTCAGTTGATCCCTTGATGTCTTACGCCTTATTAGCAAGTGGTGCTAAAGCTAACCTCTATGATGCAACAGCAGTTAAGTCTCAGAAAAACGAAGAGCTTTGGAGAGCTATCCAGATGGGACATCCTGTCCCTAGACCCCAGTATAACTTCGCTTGGGACAAATTAGTCACTTATCTGAGAGGTGCCGGTGTAGACTATGACAAGAAAGGATCTGTACTAGCTTTGAAGCCTTTAACGGATAAAGGGGTAAGTAAGCTTTCTTCGGGAGAGCTTACCTTAAAAGGAGCAAGTACAATGCTTAGGGGTAAGGATCTTTCCGCTATTAAGGGCGGTTTGTTTGACGTAAGTGCTACGGGGGGTCTACGGGGAAATAAGTGGACTCATATAGTTCTGCCCGAGACTTTACCTAATCCTTTGTTTGAAGGCCCTATACAAACTATACTGGGCATTACTAAAGTAAATTATAACTCTCGCATTAGTGGAAATGACGGAGGTATCGACGGCTTGATTGCCGACATAAAAGGCATCAACGTTAAGTCTGCATTGCGTACAGCTAAAAAAGATTTAAAAATCGTTGGACCTCAACATGTTAACAAGCTAAATAAGAAAGTAAGGTATCTTGAAGCTCTTAATAAGCTCGAGATAAGTCCCAAAGAAGCTTATACACTAAAGAAGTTTCCTATTATTCCTCCCAAGTTTAGGCCAATCTACCCTATGGAGTCGGGAGACTTACGGGTATCTCCTATAAATAATAACTATAGAAATCTGGCTCTTATAGCCGAGGGTTTAAAGTATTATAAAGAAAGTGGGATGATGGAGGAATTTGGAGATAAGCAGAGAAAAGAAGTTTATGATGCCTTAAAAGAAACCCAAGGTTTAGTAGAGTTACACCACTATGGAAAAGAAAAGTATGAAGGACTCTTACACACAGTTATTGGTAAAGACCCGAAACATGGCTTTGCCCAAAGAAAAGCGTGGAGAAAACGACAAGATCTTTCCGCTAGATCTACTATCACCTTAGAGCCTGACTTAGGTATGGACGAGGTAGGACTACCGAGCCCTATGGCTAAAAAAATATTCCAACCTTTCGCCATCCAAAAAATGGTGCAAATGGGATACCATCCCTTTACAGCTATTAAACACTTAGAAGAGGAAACTCCTTTAGGTTGGAAAGCTATAGATATGGCTATGAAAGAAAGACCTGTTCTTATGAATAGGGCTCCTACATTACATAAGCATGGAGTACAATCTTTCTTACCAAAGAGACTGGATGGTAAGTCTATAAAGATGAACCCTCTTAGCTTAACGGGATTTAACGCTGACATTGATGGGGACACTATGTCCGTCTTTGTCCCAGTTAGTCCTGAAGCTGTAGATGAGTCATATTCTTTACTACCAAGTAAGATGCTTTACGTGGCTGGACCTCCTGAAGGATCAATTCCTACAGCAGATTCGTTAAGTCAAAACTATATTTTAGGCCTTTGGTATTTAAGCAAGCTCACAGATAGTTATCCCGGAAAAGTCGACGGCATTAATAGAGCTAAAAAGCTTAGGACCGAAGGACGTATTAAGATCACTACTAAAATTAATCTCGCCGGAGTAGGGGAGACTTCTTTAGGAAAAGAGATGATTGCCGCAATACTTCCAAAAAGCTTAGTAGATAGAAAAATCGAGTACTCTGCCAAGGAGCTTGATAAATTAGCCCGTGTTCTTATTAAGGAATACCCTAATAAATACTCGAGTACTATGAGCGCCTTGAAAGATGTGGGTAACCAATATGCTCACAAGCGTGGTGTTACTATTGGCTTTTCAGATATAAACATTGACCGGGACTTTAGAGATAAATTAGTCGAAAAAGGAATGCGGGGCGTTAGGAAAGATACTCAATCTCAAGCTAAAGCATTTATAAACGTGCAAAGCGAGCTAAATAAAGAGATTGCTAATATTTATAAAGGGAAAGGCCTCAACAATTTTACTGAGTATGCTGACTCTGGCGCTAAGGGTAATCCTGGCCAATTTATGCAAATTAATGCAGCCGTAGGCGTTCAAATGGATACCCACGGAAACCTAATGCCTCCTATATCAAAATCGTGGGCAGAAGGTATAGATAGCTTTGACTACTTTAATCATAATTACGGTGTCCGTAAAGCGGGTATCGACGTTGCAGTTAATACTCAAGATTCTGGTGCTCTGAACAAGGCTCTACTTGCTAATACTAGAATGGTTCTTATTACCGAAGACGACTGTCTTACAAAGAGAGGGCTAGCAGAAGAGGTGCAAGGAAACTCCTTAGTGGGTAGGTATGCCGCTAAAACTATTATGGGGGTAGTTAGGTATAACCAATTAATAGATGGGTCTGTACAATCACTGGCATCTAGAAAAAAATTAAAAACTATATTAGTTAGGTCTCCCTTAACCTGCGAGACAATCGAGGGAATTTGTATTAAATGTTATGGGCTAATGGCTGATGGGAGGCCTCCTGAAATAGGAGTAAATGTTGGAGTTATCGATGGCCAAGCAGTCTCCGAAAGATCTACTCAACTTACTTTACGTAGTAAGCATACTGGCGGTTCGGCTACTGCCGAGGCATCAGTCTTATCAGGATTTAAGGAGCTAGAGTCTGTACTTAAAGTTCCGTCTATTCAACCTAATAAAGCCACTTTGGCAACAACTCGCGGGCAAGTAACACGAATACTTCCATCAATTACCGGAGGTAAAGAGATTTACATTAAGGGAGCTGTTTACTTAGTCCCTTCTAAAAACCAAGTTTTGGTTAGCGAAGGAGATTGGGTAAATAAAGGTCAGGCCTTAAGTTCGGGAGTTAAAAAACCACAAGAGGTTGCAGAGTTAACTAACTTTTTAGAAGCTCAACAAGGGCTTGTTAAAAGACTAGATAACGTATATGAGGGAGTTTTCCATAATAGAACCTTTGAAACAGTTATTCGTGGCATATCAAATCAGTCTGAGATATTAGAATCTCCTAATGATACGCCTTGGTATAGAGGAGATCACATATCCACCACCGCGATAGAAGCGGAAAATAGGGAACGTAAAGCGGAAGGCAAGGAACTTATAAAATATTCTCCTTATTTTAAATCTATAGATGTTCTTCCTTCTGAAAGCGAGGATTGGTTAAGCAAACTTTCTACAAATAGGTTGAAGGCTGCAATTACCGAAGGGGTAGCCCGTGGGCATGTCTCTAATATACATGGGGTTGATCCATTACCTGGATATATGTACGCCACCGAGTTCGGACAGGATGGGAAGTATTATTAATAACTAAAAAAAGGCCCAACATTAATTGGGCCTTTTTTTATTCCTAACTGACGCTCTCTATCAACAGGTTTTATATGAGGAATAACTAACTCTACTAATTTTAAGGTTAGAGGAGTTTTACTAAAATTCGTAATAGAAAGCTTCTTCTTGATATTATCCAAGGAATGCCTTCTTTTTCTTTATTAAGTTATCAGCCTCTCGGTGAGCCCAATAGGCCAACCACCTAATATTGAGATCTCTATATATCTTCGGTTTCAGCAATATCGTCGCAACAACCGCCGCCGCAACAATTGTTATGATCATCATTAAATATTTCATCTTGTAATATCTCTATACATGTAAGACACGTTAATCCGGGCCCGTCTGGAGAGGATCCAGCTATTAGTGTGTCAACTCTGTTTTCTGTGTTTATACCACAGGCGGTAATAGTCTCTCCAGACTTTAAGTGGTGTCCTATTTCATTATTCGTCGTCATTAAGGAGCTCGTCCTTTTTAAACCCTTCGAAAGCTATAATAGCTTTCACATTATCTTCTCCGTACTTCTTCATAGAAGTAGCCTGCATAACTGCATCCCTTCCGTCAGATAATGTTATCCGACTTGTGAGAGTAGTGGCTAGTTCCCCTTTTTCTAGACTCTCTTTGGTTTCATTCATAAACCCTATTTCGTATTCCGGTTTAACTATGTCCCCTCCGACTATAAAAATCTTATAATCTCCCGGTCCTTTTGTCTCTAATTTATTCATATATCCCTATTCTTTTATTTCTTCTATTTCCCAATCCTCTGAGTCAACTCTATAAGCAAACTCTGGTTCCCCCCAGTCGTCATTATATTCTACTTGATCGACTAACTCTTTGGCTTCCTCTGGAGAGCCTGCCTCCACTTCAGTGACGGATATCCAGACTTCCTGTACATAAACTTTGTACTTCATCTTTAAACTTGGTTTTCGCAGGCTATTACTAATTCCTCACATAATTCAGGAGGAATAGAATACTTTTGTGTTAAAGGTACCGGCCTGTCGGTATACTTCTTTCTGCCGTTACCGGCTGAAGCTATATGTCTGCCATCAATAACAAAACCACAATCTTTTTTACAAGTTGGCTTTGGTGCCCACGTTTTTAGACTATTCCATATCCTTGTTTGTTTTCTATACGGATACCCATATTTACAATAGGATACGTCATTAAAGGGAAGAAGTCTCATAAAATCTTGGTCTTTTAATAGTCCAGTCTGTGGATTTTCTAAAATCCAAATCTTTGGATTTAATTGATGTATTAACAGTAAGGTTTTTCTCACTGTCTTATTTGCGCCTACTAAGTCTCTGACCCCTGTTCTCTTTGCATGGCTATATTGCGTACAAGGAGGTGAGGCCCAGACTACATCTGGAGTTTGAAATTCTATTGGTAGGTCTGTTATATTTAAATTATCAATATCTGTAGCCCAATCAGGGTTAAACCTAGGATTCATGTCTACATCAAATGTATAGTGTCCTCGTTTAGTCGCTTCTTTAGTAAAGGAGCCTGTTCCTGAAAAGAGTTCTAGGATGATTAATTGTCTATTCACACCAATCGATATGGTTAAATGGTTCTTCCATCATCTTTATCCAGGAACTTACGGGTATAGAAAGAAAACTTCCCATATTCCACATAGCTCTTGCATAAGGATTAGACGGAATAGTTGGATAAGGTTGTTCACCTCTCCACTTTTCTATAGCTACCTTCCCTACTGTAGCAGCTAACTTCATAGCCTTTTCTATTATGTCCAAAATCCAATTTGGAGCATAAGGTAAGTTTTTTCCTAAGAAATAAAATATATGTCCTTGTAACTTGCACAGGTAGAAAAATCTATCATGAATTCTACCGCTGTTCATTACTGGGAACCATTGGTGCCGAGTAGTTTTAAGCTCCAAACTCAAAACCTTACCATCGCTTATTAGTAGAATATCAGGACTTTGGTGCGTACTACAGGGTTGAGAAATATAGTAATTTCCTTGAGAAAACTCTTGACATATATTCAAGGTTCCTTTTCGCAAAGATTTGGCTAATTTACTAATTTTTCTTTTTGTCAAATCTTGTTTCTCTAAAAAGACTTCTTGGAGTATTTTGGTATATCCTGCTTCGTCTAGTAATAGCTCTACATCTTTCTCATATTTTTCCCCGAACTTATCTCCTGGGTTTTTTATTAACAGGTCAAGCACTGGGAAATCCCCAAAATGATTGCCTTGCCTTGTCTTAACAACATTACCTACGGTTGCTAAATATTCGTTTGTTTCCTCTATAGTCAATCATTATGATTGGTTTATGTGTTTATTGATTTCATCGTCTCAGCCACTTCGTCATATATTTCTAACCAAGTTACGGTTGAATGCTCGAGGTCTTTACATATCTGTATGTATTCAGGATCATCCTTGATTTTGTCATAGTATTCTTTCGCCCTTAGGCGGATAAATTACCGTCCTGCGTTCATTTATTTCTTTGAATCTAAGTCCCGCAAACTCTAGAAGCTTTCGAACTTCAAGAGTTTGCTTAGGTGTCTCAGTATCAAACCAATTACTTAAAATATTTTCATAGTCCATAGTAAAGGGCAAATTAGCTATTCTCTCAGCTAATGGGTAGCCCATCGTCATAGAATTGCAAAGGCAAATTAATGCCGCTATTGGTTCTATTCCACCTTCGAAAGGCATATCCGCGCTAAACTCCATATTTATTGACGTAAGGTCTCCAGCTGTTGGATGTACAGTGGTAAGAATTCTAAAAAATTCTTTCACATCGCGCTCAGATGCTCCCCTGGCCCACAAAAAGTGATTAAGTCTTTTTTGTATGATGACATTTTTTATTTCTTTATTTTATAGTGAGAGAACTTGTTTCTTCTCACCTTCTTTATGGCTAACGTAAACTCCGGCCACATAGTTATGTATCATAAAATAAGCTAAATGTTCGGTGTGTTCCCTATCAGTTCTCGCTTCTGTAAGTTCGACATTGAGTATTAAGTACAGAGGGCCCTTAGGACTTACGTCATCATTTAATATTTCAGCCTCGGCACTAACTACAAAGTCTAGAGCCTTTATATCTTCTAAAAACATAACGAAATTTTCTGATAGTATTTTAGATGGGTCTAAGGAGATCGTGTATTTTGTATTTTGCATTTGTTATTTTGGTTTTAATCTAGAGCGGATATCTTTTAGTGGGTATTACATAGAATGTTATAAAATCATTAAAAAATCCCACTCTCTTGTGGTTATTTTGTACCTTCTTCCCTCTATGCGATCGAATCATTGACTTCAGGCGATGGAGCTTCGTCAGGCCATTCTGTATTACTTTCAACATCCTCGTAATATATATATTTATATATGTTACGATTATTTCTTAGGCCTCCGTATCTCTGTAAACATATTGGAATCTAATATAATAGGGGCGTTACACGCCCGGTTCTTATATAGACTTGGGGTAAACACTGTATTACCAGCAAAGTCTTCCGGGAATTTTTCTTTGAAATCTTTTCCGGTTATAGAGTTGTGCTCTCTAAGGTATTTTATTAAGGCTTTAGATCGTTCATCTCTGCCCTTTAGTACGAAAGTTCCCACACCTTGCTTTGGAGTATCTATTTCGATAGTCATTACATTTAGTTTTGGGAACTTTATTTTACTGATTTGGTCATAGGTCAATAATCCTATAAAAGCCCTTATTATCTTAAGAAACTTATTTTCTTGTTTTTTAGGTTTTATTAATTGGACCAATTAGACTTCCTTTTTTGTTCCTTGACGTATATATCTGGCTATGAATCTTGTGGCTTTTGGTCTTAAATACCTGTTAGCTATCTTTACAAATTCATTGTAAGAGAACACACAGTTCTTAGCCATATTACATCTCCGGCAAGCTAATACTATATTATTGATAGTATAGCCTTTGGAGTTATTTTTTCGATCTATTTCTAAAGATGTATGTGTTTTTTGCTTCATCCATTTTTGATGAAGGTAATTAGTAATTCCACAATAATGACATATTTGGATTTGAGAATTAAACCAAGATATAAACTCATCTTGTGTTGAATATCCCAATGTCTTTTTTTCGGCTCGGCCTCGGCAACTCTTGTATCTAATAGATGCAGCGTTGTTTTTTCTATATATACGCGCCTTTTCTTTATTTATTTCGGAGCGCCTATCTTTTTTAACAACTATCTCTTCAGGAGTCAGTATCTTTATAACTTTCATTTTTAAAGAATTATCTTTAAATGCCATTATATATAACCTATTTTATGATTGTCTTAATCATAGTATAGTACATATTAGGTAACTAAAGCAACCTTAATAGGTATTATTATCCAACTACGTCAACTTTTCTGTTGTTTCAGCTACATCCCATTCTTCCTGACGGGCTAATGCTGCATTAGTCTCTTTCTTCTGTCCCGTAATTTTCTACGTCTACCAATAGGTCATAAGTTACCCAATCCTGGGTCATTTGTATTGGCATGTTTCTTAAATTCATATTACCCATATATAGTCGGCTAAATATACATCTTGCCGACTATGCTCCTTTTTTCTTACGTTAATTGTCCTACAAGGAATAATTAGTTTATCTTTTATATTGGTGAAATTCTTCATATACTTCTCCGCTTCTTTACGAGTTCGTAGGACATGCCAGCCTGATAGATACTTCGTACTATTACTCCCGTCTGTCACATACTTTCGCTCAGCCCGAAGCCACTCGCCAGGAGCGAGGACACGAGAGCCGTTCAATCCGTGGAAGAGGGTCTTTATTGTGCCGTCTTTGTAGTCTACTATTTTAAAACAGATGGCCATGCGTATTACTCCAGTATCAACGCTGAGTTGTATTCTCTAGCCGACATATATATCTGTGTGTGCCAGGGCATGTCCATAAAGAATAGCCCTTTGCCTAAGACTTGGTACATCTCTACATCATTAATCTTAACTTTATGGAGCTGATCCTTTGAGGTACCTTCGCCGTCTGAGCCTTTTAGAAACTCTTCAAAGAAAGCTTCTTTGATTGTATTACTTAAAATTATGTAATTGGTGTTTAGCCTTAGACTCTCCCCATCGGGATGAGTACTTCCATGACTAAAGGCATTAAATCCTTCTACTAACATCATTTTATAACTGTTTAAAGGCTTTCCTTTTTCTACTCTAGTATTATGAGTTATCTTAATTATGTCTACTATGCTACTCATTTTTTTCTGTTGGTTTTCTCTCGGCAGAGGTAATATTCTTTGGTCGTTCTAGTTTTAGAATCTCCCATCTCGAAAGCGTGAGCTTTCCGCACCTTTAGTTGGGCAGCTTCTAACTGAATGCTCAGCTTTTCGAGAGTGGCCTTGCTCCTATCAATCGATACGACCATTGCCGTGGCTCTTTGGTCAGCTACATCTGCTAATCGAAGGGCTTCAACGGAATCCGCATCGTTATTTTGGGCCAAGGCTTTGGCTGAGATAGACCGGTATTTGGTCACATCGTCCTGAGCGTGTTTGAGATGAGCTGCTTGTACTTTACCCTGCACTGCCAATCGGGCAATTTTTTCAGTAAAGTTTGCGATTATTTTCTCGCTGTCTTCGATGGCAACTTTTGCGTTTTCTATTGGGTTAACGAATAAAGCAATTAAGCTTCGTTTCCAACCGCGAAGATTGTTGTGTATTACCTTGAATAAATTCATTTGTTCTCCTTAAAGTATTAATATTCCCATTGCAAATATCAATATTGTAAATATTGATATTTGCTTAGTTTGTGGGTTACCACGCCTATCGCAAGCCTTATGATATCTCTTCATAACTTGCTTGGCGTACCCTGAAGTTTTAATTTGTGTTGTTTGCGTATGGCTGGGGCCATAGTTATACCCAGTTAACGCTTGATACTTATCCTGATCAAACCTATTTAATAGGTGTACCAGAAATGTACATCCACCATTTACATTGATTTCTACATTATATAGATCACCAAGAGAGTGAAAATACTTTTCTCTTAATTGCATGAGCCCTATCTCATCTAAGGTGCCTTCAGCATTTGGATTATAATTTGACTCCTGTGCAATTACAGCTTTAACAAATAAGCTGTCTAAATTATGGTGTTGAGCAATTATTGAGATTTGATTTTCGAGAATTTGTCTTTTAGATGCCGATAAAAGGGGGGAAGTGATTAATAATAATACAATTAGAAATCGCACTTCACTTTTCACCACTTTTACATTTAAAAGCTATTCCGTATTCTTCAGACTTATATGAGTCTAAGAATTCGTTACTAAGGCCCTTTTTAAGAGATATATTTATCTGTCTGGCAATAAATTTTTTCTTTTTATTGGGGATTTTTAATATTTTTTGAGTTAGGTACATCAGTCCCATAATTTTTCCTTTGTGTTTTAATTCCAAAGCGCCATATAGGAAATCCTGTTCCCAAATGCGCTTCCTGAAGAATATGGGTTAATTTCAGATTTGTCTTTTTACCCCACTCTTGTAGAAGAGTTTCTATAATTTTAGGGTCTCTATTATCCTTATTCCATTTTATCTTCGCAGTATGGTCTTCACCAGCATCATCTTTTATGATGATTCCCGACAATGAATCCAATCTCCCTTCTCAAGAAAGTATTTACAACCATCATCATAGATGCAAATAGTGGCGTTCTCTGTGTCCGTTGTTGACCGAAGGTACTTGTCTTTGAGTGGACAGACTTTGTTTAGGCACATTACAATTTTAGACATCATCTTTAGCTTAAAGTCCTTTACGATCTTATCTAAACCGTATTGTTTTAAGTATTTAACTATTTTTAACATAATGCCTCATATAAAAAAATTTTCCAACTTCGCTTAATAAGGGAACATAGTCTGTGGGTATTCCTGCCTCATAACACTGTTGGCATCCTTTTAAACATAGGTTATCTTCTCCATAAATCTTATGGGGCTGTGTTAAAAATGCTGCCCAATGATTTAAATTACTGTTACCCTTTCTAGAAATATCTTTTATTATGAAACACCCACACTTTCTACACATCTTATTTGAGCCATAACATAATAAAGATAATAATCCCATAAATTCACTTCGGGGATAATTTAGGGTTATTAATTTTTTATAAAATATGTTAATCTCTCTAACTCTTGGCTTAAGCCGTGCCTCTACTTTTCCTGGGGCATTGCGATAAAGATGGTTTCGCGCTAAAAAGGGCCGTAACATTGTCATGGCCCTTTCATAATCAAAAGCATCATTTGAGGCCTTTCTGTTTAGTAAGTATAGACCAACATATAAAGTTATGGCGATTGCTCCTATTACAACGGCAAGAGTACTCTTAGGATCTATAAATATGTAACACCCAAAAGATATAAGTATGAATTTCAATATTTTTACACTCATCTCCCCCTCATAAGTGATTGAATAAGGAAGGCTACTCCAAATACAATGCACGTTCCTCCGATCCAATACCTGCGTTCTTCTGCTTGGCTTTTAACTATCATTACTAATAGTGTTGCCGCAAAAACGCTATACATCCATACAGTTATTATTTGAATAACATTTGCCTTGTGGATTAAATCTTGTAATAAATCCATTTTCTGTTCCTTTCATTAATCTTTTATTTTTTCAAAGACTGGCTCTTCATCGTGAGAGTATTCAAATACAATTTCAGATTGTTCTAATAAGCCATGCTCATACTCTTTTCTGGCTTCTTCTTCTGACTCTGCTTCGATTTCTAACTCTCTGTGCCAAATCTCGTTAACTGTTACTTTAAATTTCATGTTTCTTTATTGATTTAATTTTTTTAATTTTTCTAATAGGTTTGTGTATACTATATATTTCATTTTAAAAATTCCTTTATTTTTGCTAACGCATCAAGCGTGCATTTTTGATTATGTAACTCGTCCTTAGATTCTGGATTCCTTAGCTCTAACATGCCAACATCTTCGGTTACCCAGCTGACTAATTTGCGAGCCTCGTCTAAAGACCTGGCTTTAAGTGTTTGGTTCAATTTATTAGTCATATACGTAAGTTATTCCTTTTGTGTAATCCGTTGCCCAAACGATATCAAGCCCTTCTTCTAATTTAAAGGCCTCATCCAAGGCACGGCCTAACATATAAAGGGGACTTCCGCCATTCCAGGCTTCATTATTTAATATGATATATTTGTCGGCTAAAAATGTGCCGTGTTTTTCTAAGATAAGGGTGCACTCTGCTTCATCTGTCACGCCCCACTCTTTGAGATTTTTTTGAAGATCTTCTCTATCAAAAAAGTATAAGTCTATATTTATTCCCATTATGCCCTCATGTCTTGTAGTTTGTTGACTGCCCTTTGTTCAGTTGCATGGTAGCCTCCGTAAAGTTTGCCGAATTTGACCATCCAGCGGCCTGAATAAACATGATAGAAAACTCCAGGGTTAGTAGATTGTTTTCTGCCATTTTTAGCCAGCTTCATGGCGCGGTATTTGGTGTCATATGCTCTTTTATCCCTATGGATATGGCGCTTGTTAAATACCAGCTTCCCAGTTATTAACCTCTCTGCTGCTTTTCTGAGCTCCACTGGTGGTGGATCTACTAGCCTATATTTAGTGATCAGATAGGTTTCGCCGAATTTATTGAAAGCATCTTGAAAGTTTTCATTTTGATGTTTATCTTTCTTTAAAAGATTACGATTAGAACGCATGTAGCTCTGCATATTCATTGACCACCCTTGAAATATTTGTTCTTTAGGGTCATTACTAAATGAATACGTAATGATCCCGCTCTCAGCGGGTACTAGTCGTATGTTGTATGTCTGTGAGTTACGTCTATATCTGAATAGGTCTTTAACTTTTTGATCAATCCCTAA
>Ga0114999_10006708_pt1 | contig 13210 bp, 10 predicted proteins | sample ArcticOcean_MG_C_3_FD_89820 | JGI IMG/M metagenome (GOLD analysis project Ga0114999, IMG submission 89820) | Marine microbial communities from western Arctic Ocean - ArcticOcean_MG_CB8_126 | ecosystem: Environmental > Aquatic > Marine > Oceanic | place: Arctic Ocean: Canada Basin | collected...
GCGAACATCACACAGGGCGCGCACTCGACCTTGCCTGCCCTGACGACGAACCTCTTGAAGAGACCTTTGACGCAACCGCCGCTTTCGACTGGCTGACGGCCCATGCCGATCGCTTTGGCTTCGCCCTGTCTTATCCGCGGGGCAACCCCGAGGGTTTCGTGTACGAGCCCTGGCACTGGTGTTTCGAGGGTGCCGGGCGGGTCGTCGCATAACAACCCTCCCCTCAACACGTCTCAACCGGTCACACCAAGTCACAACAGACCACACCAATCGTCGACCGGGCATCTGCCATTCGGCACACGCAGGCTAGTTTTTCGTCGAGGGTTTTTACATTTTTCGTTGAGACCCCGATGCGCCCGGCGATCGGGACGGCTAACCTTTTGATTCCGCATGACTTCTGCATTCGCGGCGCGATTGTTGCGTGCCTTGCCGCACACATGTGCTTCTTAGCCGTCGTTTCGCAAAGAACGGGCAGCACAAATGGACGAGGCAGGTAATGGAGAGAAACCGGATGAGAAAGATCTACTTATGTGCGGTCGCGGTCACTGCGCTCTTCGCTGCCTCAATCAGCCAAGCGGCGATCATTACCGACCCGAATGACCCGCGCATCTGGCAGGGTGCGGATATCGGCACTTTCGCATTGAAATTCTACGGTGCCGACACCCTGGCCAACCGCCAACTCGTTGTCGACAACATGCTGATGGACGACTCGGTATTCGACGCATCGGGCTTCATCACTGCCAGCCTGGTCGAAACGACCTGGGTTACAGGTGGTGGTGGCTGCCACGGCACATCGCACGACACGACAGGCACCGGGTCATATGTGTACACCTGCAGCGAATCCGACACGATTGGTGCGGCCAACGCCGTGGACAACAAGTGGTTCCAGTCGAGCGGCACCGCCTTTGACCTCGGTTTTCAGGCATCCAAGGCGGCCATCTTCAACTCTATTGACCACGGACCGCTTCCTGGCGAGGCAATTGAATCGACGGTCTACCTTTCGAACGATCAGGTGACCTGGACCCAGGCCGTGGTCGAACGCGTGTGGATGGAAGGCAATGAGTCCAACCTCGGCATTCTCTGGGACGGCTTCACGTACGCAGTTGGCACTGGTACCTCCGCTACGTTCCGGTACGCCTCGGTCATCCACGGCGGCCCCTGCGCATTGCGGGTTGACGGTGACGATGAGATCAATGCCATCATGGGATTGAAAGACGACTTCACACCGACGCCCATTCCAGCGCCCGCACCACTCGCACTGCTGGCTATCAGCGTTATCGTGCTCGCCCGCAAACAGCTGCAGCGCGCAATCGCCTGACGAACCGCTGCCGACCGGTCGGCCAATGCTTCACACCCTGGGCTCGGCATTGGGTGTAGACCTGATTTGATGCGGCTTCGGCCGCACTCAACACGGCGCAGCTACCTACCCGACCCAACTACCCCACCGGTCTCAACTACCCGCCCGGCCCCATCTATCCACCCGGTCCCATCTACCGGCCCAGGCCTATCTATCGACCCGGGCCCAGGGCATCCAGCGCGTTGGCCCTTTGGCCCAGCGTGTGTGCGATGCCGGACAAAAGGGCAAATGCCCGCGCGACCAACACAAAGTCTGTGGGCACCCGAACCAACGGGTTCTCACGGATGGCGTCGAACATCTCGTCGGTCATCTCCTCGGTAAACTCACCCTGAAATGTTCCTGTGTCCGAGCGACTGATCATTCGCCGCGCAATGTGCAGCAATGTTGTCTTGTCGTCTGTCAGGGTCTCGAAACCCAATTCCTCGAACGCCCTTAGCATGGCGGACTCATTGAACGTCATCATGGAGAACATGAGCTCAAAGATGCCCATCCCAAAACCCCTGGGCAGTTCCTTGGCGAGCCCAAAATCCAGCAAGATGAAGTTCGGCTGACCATCTTCACCCGGCACCACGAGGATGTTGCCCGGATGCGGGTCGGCGTGAAAAAAACCGAAGGCCAGGATCATCTTGTTGAACGCGCGCATCAGGCGACCCATCAGCATGCTGCAATCAATGCCCGCCAGCTCCATCGCCGCCTTGTCTGTGACCTTGATGCCCTCTACAAACTCCATGACGATGACCCGCCGACGGCAAAGCTCGCGATGGAACTCCGGTATCCGCACGTAGTCGTCTTCCGGTGCAAACAAGCCACGGATTCGGTCTGCACTTTCAACTTCGCGGCGGAAATCGAGCTCCATCTTGAGGTGTGCCTGTAGTTCATCCAGTAGCGGAATGAATTCGAGGGGTTCGCGATCAAAGCGCTGATAGATCCGGGCGATTGTCCTGGATGAACGCAGATCCGTGCGTATGATCCGTTCGATGTCCGGGTACTGAATCTTCACCGCGACCCGTTCACCGCTCAACAGGCGCGCTTCGTGCACCTGCGCGAGGGATGCCGCAGCCACTGCGATTGGGTTGAATTCGGCAAAGACATCCGAGAGGGGGCAACCCAGATCCTCTTCGACGACTGCACGGATCTCCTCGAAATCCCGCGGTGGCATCCTGTCATGGCATTCCGATAGCGTCTTGACATACTCGGGTGGAAAAACGTCTGAGCGCGTGCCCACAATCTGGCACATCTTGATGAGCATGCCCCGGAGCGACACAGCCGTTGCAAAAATCTGATCGGCATTGCGCTGATGGATCGGGGACATATCGCGCGCGTCCGGATCGAGGCCACGCCATGCATCTATCCATTTCGGCGTCTTGTACCGCAGCCACACCGACAGGGCGGTGAAGCCAATGCGCCCCGATCGGTACGGCCGAAAATTGGCGAGCGCGCCGAAACCGATCATGCGCCGCTCAGGATGCGAGCAAAATGTCGAGGTCTTCATCGTCCCGGTGCGGGAAGGTCCAGCCGCTGTCGAGTGACTCAAAGCGGCGATTGATCTGGCTGGCACGGGTTGAGTCCGTGATCAGTTCATGGATCTCTTTCTGTAGACGCTCACGAGCATCGCGAGGTCGATTGGTCGCAGCACCGCGCAACTGGCGCGCAAAAATCTTGTCGACGACCTCGTTGCCGGGAATCTCAACACGCCCGTCCGGCGACACGAGCGTACGGGTGCGCAATTCAGACAAAGCGACCGTCAGATAATCCACGTGCGGTTTCTCGTCACGCCTCACACAGTCGACCATATGCGCCGCGTCCACCGCGTTATGCGAGACCTCCTCGTCGCCCAACAGGTCAACCGCCCAGGCGAAGACACCCTCTGCAAACGTCTCGACGACCAGGATATTGGCCATGAACATGATCGTATCTTCCATACGACCAGAGAGCGCAGGAAACAGACGTTCCGGACGCTGGCGACCGCCACCGCCACCGCCCATCATCCGCATCAGGACGTCCCCGGGAATCTCCGGCTTGTCGAGGCCAATGTCGCGTGCGGCTTCCCACATCTGCTTGTGCCCGCCCTCGTTGCGATGACCTGCCTCGTCTCTGGCGTGGGCTTCGAAGAGTCCTCGCTCCAGGTGATCGAGCGCCGTGCCCGCAAGGTCCTCTTTGACCTCGGTAGCAAGGTCCGGCATGTGGACTTCACGAATGCGCGCGCCAAAACCCTCGACGATCGAGATCGTCGTCAGGGAGCGACTAACCGGGTCGACGATGCCTTCTTGCAGCAGGAATTTGGCCTGCGCGTAACTGGGATAGTGAGGCGGCACGTACGTGTCGGGGACATGAATGAGGGGCGCCCCCGCATCCGTCAGTCGCTGGCGCCACGCGGCGATCGCCGGTTGCCTGACCTTGCCACGCGGGGATACGTATTGGCCGTTGATATAGCCGCCGTGGCAGCGTACCTCGCCGCCGAAGAGGGACTCCTCATAAGCGTGCTCGGACATGATCTCGTCGGCCGTAAACTCAAGCTGCGTCATCGCTGGCTCCGTATTTTCAAGGGGGTGGGCCGCACACCCTGCTCTTGCACGGGGTTTCCACAGGGATCTGGTTGCGGGCTCGCGATTTCTCGCAGGATCTTTTACGGGTCTCTTAACCGGTCGCTTAACCCGCTGAGAGACCCATCGCCTGGCGATCGTTTAAAAAGACTGCGGTAGCTCTTCCTCCGATCCGGCCAGCGCACTGCATTTCTCCTTAGCAGGGTGCTGAAAAAGTGCTTTCCTGCACTTTTTCAGAGTCGCGGGCCTCAGCCCGCTCGCGAAGCGAACGTGAATCCATGTATCGGTCTAGCAGGCTGCTTTTTCAGCGGCCTTTCATGGAACTAAAGCAATATGCTGCGGTGTTCCCTGCGCGACAGCGCGGTAATCCGGCACCGTGAGATGCTGCTAAGAGTTTAGCAGTCGCGGTGCAATTTCAAACGCCGCTTGCGCGTTCTCGCCGCGTTCAACCGGGGCAGGACGCAATCATGTTCGATACTTCTCCAGTTTCGCTGCGATCAAGGCCTTGTCCGCAGCACTCGGCTTCACCGTCTCGGCGGCAGCCTCTCGCGCAAAGACGTACTTCTCACGCTTGACCTGGCGCGGACCAAAGCCCCGCTCCCGGAGTTGGGCATAGCAGTCATCGATCATCACTGGATTGCCACAGAGCATCACGGCATCAACCGACGGGTCGGGTGCGAGCGCAGCGAGTTGCGCCTGAACATAACCGCGCACCACGAACGCAACATCTGAAACCGGGTCTGCCCGGCTGAGGCAAACCCGCAGATCGCAGTATGGAGTTCGCGCAAACGCAAACAGTTGCTGCGCGTACAAAATCTCAGACGTATCCCGCACGCCGAGGAGCAGCACCGCTTTCGCGCCGGGCCCTGACCTCGCGGCCAGTTCGTCGAGCATGGGGAGATAGGGCGCAACGCCGACACTCGTTGCGACGAGGATCAGTCGCCCGGGCAGTTCGTCCGGCAGAGTCAATTTGCCATACGGACCCTCAACACCCACCGTCGCGCCCGGTTGTGCGGTAAACAAAAATCGGGACGCGCGACCGCCAGGGACTTCAGACACGACAAGGTCGAGCGTCCGTCCCCCCGCCGCGCGTGAACTGAGGGTGTAGCTGCGCTCAAACTGTCCTGACCGATCGGTAAACGTGAATCGAAAGAACTGTCCCGGCTTGCACGAGACCGCGCCCTGCGCTTCGAAGCGGAAGTCCATTGTCGACGGACAGAGGCGTCGTACCCGCGTCAGTGTGGCCGTTGTCATCATTGTGGCAGTATCACGGAGGCAAGCGTCAGGAGCAATTGCGGGCAGCCGCACCGAGCTCGAGAGGACTTTGTCCACGCACCTGAACCGACTATCCTGCCCGCCCGTCAGGCCATCACAAACCCATCCGCGATCTGCTCAATGCGCCACCTGTTTCCTGTGCCATCCCCAAGGCTTCGGCACGCCCACACCCATCCGCAGCAGTCGGCCCGAACATGACCGCTCGGGTCGCGATCATCGGAGCAGGTGCAGCCGGCCTCGTCGCTGCGCGGGAAGTGCTGCGCGCTGGGCTGACACCGACGGTATTCGAAGCGACGCCACAAATCGGCGGCGTCTGGGTGTATTCCGACATGACCGAGTCAGACCCGCTTGGGCAGACGCCCGATGAGCGACGGCACTCATCGCTCTATGCATCGTTGCGCACAAACTTGCCGACTGACCTTATGCAGTTCTTCGACTATCCCTTTGCGCCGCCCGACGGCAAACGCTACCCGCCTCATGAGGCTGTTCTGCAGTACCTGCAGGACTTTGCGCGCGATTTCGATCTGCTCCAACACGTTCAACTGTCGACGCCGGTAACCCGCGTGTCAACGCACGCCGATGGCTTCAGGGTTCGCTGCAATCCGGCAGGGGGAAGTGAGTCTACCGCCCTGTTCGACGCGGTGATGGTGTGCAACGGCCACTACACAAAACCTCGCATCGTGCAGATCGACGGCATGGACAGCTTTCCCGGCACGCTACTGCATGCACACAACTACCGGCGCCCGGGTCCTTTTCGCGGGCAACGCGTCGCGCTCTTTGGCACATCGGCGTCAGGTGCCGATATTTCCCTCGACATCGCGACCACTGCGCGTGAAGTCTTTTGGTGCGGCGCCGCCTTCAATCAGCTAACCCCGGGCGAGGAACAGCATCGGAATGTAACGCAGTGCCCGATTCCCCTCCGGTTCGACGGTGCCGATCTTGTGCTCAAAGGCGGCAAACGCCTGGCCGGTCTCGACGCATTCGTCTTCTGCACGGGATACCACTACACGTTTGACTTCCTGGAACCGGGCTTGATCGACGTGACCGACAACCGGGTGCATCCCCTGTACCGGCATCTGCTACCCCCCGCACAGCAACGGCTCTGCTTCATCGGCTTGCCGTGGCTGGTCGTGCCATTCCCGCTGTTTGAGTTGCAAAGCCGCTGGTTCGCCCGCTCGCTGACCGGTGCCTCAACCCTGCCAACCGCCGAAGAACAAACGCGGCATGTCGCAGCACGCGAGGCGGACGCAGACACGCGCGGTGCGCTCGAGCGGCACTACCACCGACTGGGGCTCAACCAGTTTGAGTACCTTGAAGCGCTAACCCGCGAGGCGGGTCTGCCGCCCCCTCCGCCCGAATTCAGGGCGCTCTTTGAGGCAATCCAGCGCGTGCGCGGTGCCGATCCAATCACGTTCAGGGACGCTCCCCTGCCCGATTGAGAAGCTGCGCTGAACAATACCCCGGGCGCACCCGGACCTATCTGTGGGCAGCCACTCCAGTTAACATGCCGCCGGATGCGTGACTACTTTGTTCGCCGGCTACTGCTCATACCCCCGACCCTCGTTGGCGTCACCATTATCGTCTTCCTGATTACCCGCCTCGTGCCCGGCGGTCCGCTCGAACGCGCCCTCATGGAGAGCCAGCAACAGGACGCGCAGGGTGGCGTCAGCACCCAGGTCGCGGGCAGTGACATGGCACTCTCCGAGGCACAACTCAAACGCCTCAAAGAGTATTACGGCTTCGACAAGCCGGTGCTTGTCAGCTACTTCGATTGGGTCGGCAAGGTGGCAACCGGTGACCTCGGCACCTCCTACCGGTACCACGAGCCTGTGTGGGACGTCATTTCAGATCGCTTTCCGGTCTCGATCTACTACGGGGTCGTCACCCTGATCCTGACCTACATGGTGTGCATTCCCCTCGGCGTTCTCAAAGCAATCAAGCACCGGACGGTGGTCGACAGCGTCAGTTCAATCCTCATATTTATCGGCTACGCGATTCCCGGCTACGCTCTTGGCTCACTGCTACTGCTCTATTTCTCAGTTCGGCTCGAGTGGTTCCCCATGGGCGGGTTTGTGAGCCTCGCCTTTGAAGAAAAAGATGCGTGGGGTCAGGTCAAGGATGTTGTCATCCACTCGGTGCAACCGCTCATCTGCTACCTGGTCGGCAGCTTTGCGCTCGTCACGCTGCTGCTCAAGAACCACCTCATGGACAACCTCGCGGCCGACTACATTCGTACCGCGATCGCCAAGGGCGTCTCATTTCGCCAGGCCGTGACGCGTCACGCCATGCGCAACTCGCTGATACCCATCGCGACGACCTTCGGTCAAAACGTGACGCTGCTCGTTTCCGGGTCGTTTCTCATCGAAACGATCTTCGACATCGACGGCTTTGGCTTGTTGGCCCTGACCGCAATCCTGGATCGCGATTACCCGGTCGTCATGGGCGTCGTGCTGCTCGCCAGTGTGCTCCTGCTGATCGGCAACATCATCTCGGACATTCTGGTCGCCATCGTCGACCCCCGCATTCGATTTAGCTGATGACCGCCAGCCGCTTCACGAATCTGTTCGCCATGAACCCGCAAACACAGAAAAAGCTGAGACGCTTCCGCGAGATCAAGCGCGGCTATTACAGCTTTCTGGCGCTCGTCACCCTGCTCGTATTGTGTGTGGTCGGCGAACTGCTCATCAACAATCGGGCACTGATCGTCAGCTACGAGGGCGCGTGGTATTTCCCAACCTACACCGACTATCACGCCGGCACAGACTTTGGCTTGTCCTACGATTACGAAGTCAACTACCGGGATCTGCAACAGGCGTTCGACGCCGCCGACGACGGCAATTGGGTTGTCATGCCGCTCGTCCCGTACAGTCCGAATGAAAACCACGCACCGGGCGGCTACTTCAAGCCTGCGCCACCCTCTTTCTCGAACGCACACTACCTCGGTACCGACACGACCAGTCGCGACATTCTCGCTCGGCTCTTCTACGGCACGCGGATCGCCCTCATCTTTGCCCTTGGCTTCATGATAGCGGTCTACGGAATCGGCATTACGATTGGCTGCGCCATGGGCTATTTCGGTGGCGCGTTTGACCTCGTCTTCCAGCGCCTGATCGAAATCTGGTCGAACATTCCGTTCCTCTATATGGTCATCATTGTGTTCTCGGTCATTCCCTCAGCTTTCTCGATTCCAACCCGCATCGGCATACTACTGGCCGTCATGGTCCTCTTCTCGTGGACTTCTATGACCTATTACATGCGAACGGAAACGTACAAAGAAAAATCACGCGACTACATTGCGGCGGCGCGCATCATCGGCGCGACCAACACCCGGATCATCTTCCGCCACGTGCTGCCCAATGTGCTGTCAACGCTCGTGACCTTCATGCCATTCACCATCGTCTCCGCGATTGTCTCTATCACCTCGCTCGACTTCCTCGGCTTCGGACTGCCACCACCGACATCCAGCCTCGGCGAACTACTCAAACAAGGCACCCAAACCCTGCGTACGGCGCCCTGGATCGTCTCCTGCGCCTTCGGAACACTGGTAGTATTGCTCACCCTTGTTACGTTCATCGGCGAAGCGGTCCGCGAGTCCTTCGATCCCCGAAAATTCACCATTTATCAGTGATGGAACAATCAAACATGCACACGGTCCCCTCTTTAACATGCGACATTCAGGGGTTTGGCATGCGACGTGAGACGGCAGTCGGGCGGGTCGCTTACCGCAACCTCATGACTCGCAACCTCATGACTCGCAGCCTCGTGACTCACAGCCTCATTGTTCTGCTGGCTTTGCTGGTAACCGCGTGCGGCGATCCCGCAGACACGGCGCAGCCGCTCGACGCAAATGGCATGCCCGCAGCAGGCGCCCCGGACGTCATTGCAGAGGTCGACGCTTTTTACCGCGACAACCCTGACTTTTTCACGTTCGCGAGTCCTACCGATCTGCCGGACGGACTTAACTGGCAAGACGGCTCCTCGCTTCCGGACATCGGCTCAAGCGACGCGATCAAAGGCGGCACCGAGTACGCGCGACTGCAGGACTTTCCACGCACGTTCCGCACCGTGGGGCCAGACTCCAACGGTTCCTTCAGGGTCTGGATTCTGGACGACGTGCAGATGTCCCTCGCACACCGCCATCCGGACGAATTCGACTTTTTCCCGGGTCTTGCGAAGTCCTGGGCGGTCGACCGTGAAGCCAAGACGGTCTATGTAAAACTGAATCCAGCGGCTCGATGGTCAGATGGTGAAGCGATCACGGCCGATGACTTCATGTTCATGTTCTTCTTCTACCGCTCGCAACACATCGTCGCACCCTGGTACAACAACTGGTATGGCACCCAATACACGAACATCACGAAGTATGACGATCACACGATGGCGGTCAGTATCCCGGAGGCAAAGCCCAACATGTCTGCCAGGGTGCTCGGCCTCTCGCCAAAGCCGCGCCACTTCTACAGCGAGTTTGGCCCCGACTTCGTCGAACGCTATCAATGGCGCTTCCCGCCCACAACGGCCGCTTATGTCATCCACGACAAGGACATCAAGAAGGGCCGCTCCGTCACCCTGACCCGGGACTCAAGCTGGTGGGCCAAAGACTTAAAGTTCTGGCGCAATCGCTTCAACACAGACCGCATACACCTCTCTGTCATTCGAGACACCCCCAAGGTCTTCGAAGCCTTCAAGCGCGGCGATATCGATCAGTTCTCACTCAACCTTGCCGAGTACTGGTACGAGAAACTGCCGGACGACGATGCGGACGTCGAAAGTGGCTACATCCACAAGAGCGTGTTCTACAACATTCGGCCAAGACCCACGTGGGGCCTCTGGATCAACAGCCACAAGCCCTTGCTGGACAATCCCGATGTGCGGATTGGCCTCAATCACTCGACCAACTGGCAGCTTGTGATCGACAAGTATTTTCGTGGCGACTACACCCGCATGCGGACGTCATCTGACGGCTTCGCTGACTTCACCCATCCGGGCCTCCAGGCACGGCAGTTTGATATCGAAAAGGCCGCAGAGTATTTTTCCCGCGCAGGTTTCGACCGGCGTGGCGACAAGGGCATCCTGACCAATGCCGCTGGCGTTCCCCTCAGCTTCACGCTGTCAACGGGGTATGAAAACCTGAAAGACGCCCTGACCATCCTCAAGGAAGAGGCAGCGAAAGCCGGCGTCGAATTCCGCATCGAGGTGCTGGATAGCACGTCCGGCTGGAAGAAGGTGCAGGAGAAGAATCACGACATCCACCTTGTCGCGTTCAGCGTCTCGCTCGAAATGTACCCGCGGTTCTGGGAGACGTATCACTCTGTCAATGCCTACAACAACGCCTTCGCCGACGACGGCTCGATCAACCCCGAGCGTAAGGTCAAGACCCAGACCAATAACCTTGAGATGCTGGCAATGCCCGAGATGGATGTACTGGTCGACCGCTACCGTGCGTCCGAGTCGCGTGAAGAAATGGTCGAACTCGCTCACCGCATGACCGAGATCCATCACGGCTACGCCTCGTTCATCCCCGGCTACGTCCAGCCTTTCTATCGCACGGGCTACTGGCGCTGGGTCCGATACCCCGACAACTTCAACCACAAGCACTCACGATCGGCGACGCAACTCTTTATTCACTGGATCGACCAGGATATGAAAAAGGCGACGCAGACAGCGCGAGCCGACGGCGTCTCATTCCCGCCCGCGCGTCGGGTTTACGATCAGTTCTCGAAGTAGTGCAGCAACCCGCGCGCGGATATCCATGACCGATCCTCTGCTCCGGGTAGCCGACCTCGTCACGGAGTTTGATACCGACGAAGGCCGTGTGCGCGCGGTCGATTCGGTGTCTTTCGACATCGGCAGGGGCGAGACACTCGGCATCGTCGGCGAGTCGGGCTGTGGCAAAAGCGTGACCGCGCTGTCGATCATGCGTCTGCTGCCGTACCCCATGGGCCAGATCGTGAGCGGCAGTATCACGCTGGAAGACCGCGATATAACCCGGCTCACCATCAGTGAAATGGAGAAAATCCGCGGCGCGCGGATCGGCATGGTGTTCCAGGAGCCCATGACGGCGCTCAATCCGCTACACACAATTGGCCGGCAACTTGCCGAAATTCTGCTGCTGCACAAGGACATCTCGAAGGACGCGGCACTCAGGCAGAGCGCTGAGATGCTGGATCGCGTCGGCATCCCCGCACCCGACATTCGTCTTGGCGAGTATCCCCATCAACTCTCGGGCGGCATGCGCCAGCGCGTGGTGATCGCCATGGCGTTGGCATGTTCCCCGGCGCTGCTGATTGCCGACGAACCGACGACGGCGCTCGACGTGACCATCCAGGCCCAGATTCTGGAGCTGATCCGCGAGTTGCAAAACGAGATGGGCATGTCAGTGCTGCTGATCACGCATGATCTTGGCGTGATCGCAGAGACGTCTGATCGGGTGGTCGTGATGTACGCAGGCCGGGTCGCCGAGCGAGGCTCGGTCTTCGACATCTTCGATCATCCAGGACATCCGTATACGCGCGGCCTCCTCGCGTCTATCCCACGTCTCGACACCGTGCCAAAATCCAGATTGCCGGTCATCGACGGCATGGTCCCCGGACTGCTAGACCTGCCTCGTGGCTGCCGTTTCGACAACCGCTGCCCCTTTGGTACCGATGCGTGTGCGCAGACACTTCCAGAACTTGAAACGGTGTCGCCTGACCATGATGTGAGCTGTCTGCGCTGGGACAGTATCGGATGACCACGCCCATCCTCTCCGTTCGCGATCTCAAGATGCACTTCCCCGTGAAAGAGGGCCTCTTCCTGCAGGCGAAGCGCCACAACCGCGCGGTCGATGGCGTCTCGTTTGACCTCAATTCCGGCGAAACCCTGGGTCTGGTCGGCGAATCAGGCTGCGGCAAGTCGACGCTCGGGCGTTGCATCGCACGGCTCTACCAACCAACGGACGGGACCATCCGCTTTCTGGGGTCCGACATCAGCCGAGCCCGCGGCAAAGCCCTGCTGCCGCTCCGCCGTGACCTGCAGATGATCTTCCAGGATCCCATGGAGTCACTCAACTCACGCCATACCGTCGGTGACATTCTCGCTGAGCCGTTCATTGTTCAGCGCATCGGCAACCGCGAATCGCGCAGCAAGCGGGTGGCAGCGTTGCTCGATATCGTCGGGTTGCCCGCACGCTCGGTCAGCCGTTATCCGTTTGAATTCTCAGGTGGCCAACGCCAGCGCATCGGCATCGCCCGGGCCATCGCCCTTAATCCCAGGCTTGTCATCTGCGACGAACCCGTCTCCGCGCTCGATGTTTCCATCCAGAGTCAGATACTGAATCTGCTGAATGACCTGCAGCAGGAGTTCAATCTGGCCTACCTGTTTATCGCCCATGATCTTGCGGTGGTAAAACACATCGCCGATCGCATCGCCATCATGTATCTCGGCAAGTTTGTGGAATCCGGGTCGGGCGAGGTCATCTATCGAAATCCCCTGCATCCTTATACGCGCTCGCTGATCTCCGCGATCCCGGTGCCAGACCCGCATGTGACCAGAAGCCGCCAGATTCTGGTCGGCGATGTGCCGTCGCCGATCAACCCGCCGTCCGGATGCGCGTTCCACTCGCGCTGCCCGAACATGCAGGAGCAATGTCGCTCGGTACAGCCCGTGCTCCGCCGAGCGCCGGCAGATGATCCCCAATCCGCCAGCGCGCTCGACACGCATGTGCCCACAGGGAGCCAAATTGCAGATGCTGCGGTCGACACTCCCCGACCCGGCACTAACGAACTCGTTGCGTCAGAAACCCACCAACTCGCTTGCCACCTTGACCTGCCGCAAGGCCTTCCTCAAGACCCGCCGCAAGCGGTATCGCAAGACCTGGGTAGTTAGGTCCTGTCCCAGAACTCCGTTCTGGGGCGGGCACTGGCGTGCGGTGCAAGGATGCACCGCCATTTTCTGCAAGAACATGCGAGGTTTGTTTGCAAACCGACTTCCAAGAATTGTCAGGATGACAATTTTGGGACAAGAACTAGGGAACCTCTGATCTATGAGCAATCTGGCA
>Ga0114999_10006712_pt1 | contig 13207 bp, 14 predicted proteins | sample ArcticOcean_MG_C_3_FD_89820 | JGI IMG/M metagenome (GOLD analysis project Ga0114999, IMG submission 89820) | Marine microbial communities from western Arctic Ocean - ArcticOcean_MG_CB8_126 | ecosystem: Environmental > Aquatic > Marine > Oceanic | place: Arctic Ocean: Canada Basin | collected...
ATTTAGACCCGTTTATCTCCGTTCGCCGATGTTCCTGTCCCCACCCTCCGAAACCTGTTCGTCGCAATAGTTCCGAAAACTTGCTCCGTTCAGGTTTGGCACCTTGTTGTCGCATAACGTGGCTTATCAGAAAAAACCACTATAATTTTAATGCCTTCAGAAAATAATCTTTAATGTCGCTTACCCCTGCCCAAAAAGGACATTATGAACTTTTGACCATGCAACGTCTTTGGATGATTGCCGACCAATCAACTTCCTATAGAATTGCGCCTCAGTTTGATTCAGGAGGAGTTAGGGTGGCAGCCCAATCTTTATAGGAATGGATAGATGCAAATTCCAGATCTTCCCAAAATAAATTCCGATCGCCTTTGGCAGCGTCACCTGGACCTTGCGGCCCTGGGTGCGACGAAGGCGGGTGGCGTCCATCGTCTCGCCCTGTCACCGGAGGATATTGCAGCGCACGTGCTGATAGCGGGTTGGGCCGGGGAAAGCGGGCTCACGGTTCAACTCGACGCCATCGGCAACATGTTCATTTGCCGCCCCGGACACGATCCGTCGCTACGGGCTATCGCCAGCGGGTCGCACACAGACACCCAGCCTCCTGGGGGCCAGTTTGACGGCAGCCTGGGCGTGCTGTGCGCCATCGAGACGCTTGAGACTTTGCAAGATGCAGGAACAGAGACCCTCCATCCTGTTGAAGCCGTAATATGGAATAACGAAGAAGGCGCCCGTTTTATGCCCGGCCTGTCGGGCTCTGGGGCATATGTCGGTAAATATGACCTGGAGGCCATGTTGGATTGCCGCGACGATACCGGCCTCACCATGCGCGATTGCGTTGCCGAACTGCAAAAAGCGCTTCCGTCTGCCGTTCATCGCGAACTGGGGGTCCCGTTTGCAGGCTTCATTGAAGCCCATATCGAGCAGGACCTAATCCTTGAGGCCAGTGGTAACACCATTGGCGTGGTCACCGGAATGCAGGGCAACCGGCGTTTCCACATTATCGTCACCGGCGAAAATGCCCACTCGGGAACGACCCCGCGAAGCCGGCGCAAGGACGCCTTCGTCGCCGCTACGGACATGGCGGTCGCTCTGCGCGATATTTTTTGGGATGAAGAGGATGTGGTGCGTTTCACCATCGGCAAATTTGAAGTCGGGCCCGGCGCAAAATCCGTCGTTCCCGGCCGCGCCGAGTTCTTTATCGATTTTCGCCATCCATCCGCCGAAATATTAAAACTACTAGGGGATCAGATAGAACCCCTTTGCGATCGGATGAAAGGCCCCTGCCAGGTCGTTGTCGAGGAGATATCGAGCGCCGCTCCCGTCGCATTCCCGGCGGAAGTCCAACAGAGCATCAAGCAAGCCGCCGACGCGCGAGGTTATCCTAATCAGGCAATACTCTCGTGCGCCGGGCATGATGCCCGCCACCTGGCCGAAGTTTGCCCGTCCGCCATGGTCTTCATCCCGTGCTGGAAAGGCATTAGCCACAACGAGGCGGAGCGTGCCGAACGGAAGCACGTCACGGCTGGAGCCCAGATCGTCTGCGATGTTGTGACTATATTGGCCTGCAAGGATTGAGGAAATGTGCCTCCGTCCCTTCAATAATTGGTCCCTTGACCCTAGGGTGGCGGTAGGCTTTGTTAACCTTCTTGGCAACTAATCTGAATGGATGACCATGGCGCACGACTACGCTATCGAAATCGAACCGGTTGATATCGAGCCCTACAGGGAAGGCAACACCGGAATTCCGTTTATGACCACTTTCGACAGCGGCAAGGACGGCCCGCATGTCATGGTCATGGCCGTTACCCACGGCAACGAGCTTTGCGGCCCCATCGCCATCGATTGGTTGTTCAAACAAGGGGTTAAGCCTGAACGCGGCAAGCTGAGTCTGGGGCTCTCCAACTGGCGCGCTTATCAATCCTTTGACGCGCAAGACCCGGACGCGTCCCGTTTCGTTGATGAGGACATCAATCGGGTCTGGGACGTTTCCACCCTCGAGGGTGACCGCAATACGGTGGAAACGGAGCGGGCGCGGGAAATTCGCCCGCTACTGGATCAAGTCGATCTGTTGCTCGACATCCACTCCATGTCCACCCTTTGCGAACCCCTGATGATTTGCGGGCCGCTTGAAAAAGGCCGCCAATTTGCGCGCGACGTAGCGATACCGGAATATGTGGTCAGTGATGAGGGGCATGCTGCCGGCAAACGCATGCGCGATTACGGCGGCTTCGGTGACCCCAATTCTCCAAAGAACGCCCTTCTCGCCGAGTGTGGCCAGCATTGGGAGAAACGCTCCGCCCAGGTGGCCCACGATGTCATGGTGCGGTTTCTCGGCCATTGCGGTGTCGTCGATGCTGATTTTGTCAGTCAAAACCTTCGCGTTTCCACCACGCCCGAACAGAAAGTCATCGAGGTCACCGGCCCCTGTACGATCACCGCCGACCAGCCGTTCACGTGGAAAGAAATCTATTCCGGTTTTGAAGTCATCGAAAAAGCCGGCACCGTGTTAGGCCTGGATGGCGATAAGGAAGTTGGCACGCCGTATGATAACTGCGTGTTGATCATGCCCAGCCGGCTCAAGGGCAAGGGCCATTCCGCCGTTCGGTTTGGACGGTATGTAGATTAATTTCCGCCGCCTAACGTTTGATCGGCTGCAAAGTTGCAGACCGCTTGCGCCAGGTCGGTCATTAAATTTTGTATTTTGGTGAAATCCGAATTTTTTTTGATGGTCACTTCGTCCATATAGAGCTTTCGGTTGATCTCGATCTGTAAACTGTGGCGATTAGCTGCCGGGTCGGAGTAGCGGCGCGTCAATTCCCCCCCCTTGAAGGGAAAATTGATCGCGACATCAAAACCCGCGTTACGCAAATAGTCGACGACCAGATCGAAAAATGCCGGCGAACAGGATTTTCCCTCGTGATCGGAAATGACGAAATCCGGCCGTGCGGTTTCTCCATCGGGGTCGTGGATGTTGCCCATAGAGGGCATGGAATGGCAGTCGGCGTGATATACACAACCGAATTGTTCGTGGATGCGATCGTAAGCAGCGGCGATGGCATCGTGATAGGGGCGCCAATATTTGTCGATCCGCGCCAGCGCCTCATCACCCGTTAGGGGCCTTGTGTACAGCGGGTCCATGCCGCGAAACCGGGTCCAGATCAGGCCTTTACCGATGCGGCTTTTTTCCGTCGGCTCAGCGGCTCCCTGCCAGCCATCAAATTCAGCCGGGTCGATATCCAGATCGCTGCGGTTAGGGTCGACATAACATCTCGGAAAACGCGCGGCGATTAATGTTGCGCCGTAATCCGGGACGGCGGCGAACAATTCGTCGATAAAAGTGTCTTCCGTGCGGCGCAACTTGAGATGATCAATAGCCACATCAAAATTGTCCGGGTAATTAGTGCCGCTGTGCGGACTGTCGAACAGTGCCGGCACCGGGTCGGCGCGTGGCGGGACGAGCGTTACGAACTCGGATTCTGAGGAATTAGGAGGAATCATTGAGATGGCATGCCGATTGACGATCAGGGGCAATTTCCCGCAAAATTGGGATTTCCCGATGGCAGCGCTCGGTGGCGTGCGGACAGCGGGGGTGAAAATGACAACCGGATGGTGGGTCCAGTGGTGACGGAATTTCGCCCGATACCGGTTGGTAGTCGATGCTCCGGCTTTCCAGTCGTGGCACTTCGTTCAAAAGTGCCTGGGTATAAGGATGATTGGGCGAGTCGAACAACTCATCGGTGGGCGCCGTCTCGACGATGCGGCCGAGATACATAATCACCACGCGGTCGGAAATATGCTCGACGACGGACAGATCGTGGCTGATGAAAAGGTAGGTGAGGTCCAGGTCTTCGCGAAGGTCCATAAACAGGTTGATCACTTGGGCCTGAATAGAAACGTCGAGCGCCGCAATCGCCTCGTCGCAGACCAAAAATTCAGGATTCACCGCAAGCGCCCGGGCAATTCCGATGCGTCGGCGTTGACCGCCTGAAAACTGGTGTGGATAGCGCTGTGCGTATCCCGGGTCGAGGCCGACTCGTTCCATCACGTCTTTGACATAGGCCGATCTATTCGCCGCATTGACAACGCCATGCAGAACCGGCGCTTCGCCGATGATGTCCTCGACCCGCATACGCGGATTTAGTGATGCAAACGGGTCCTGGAAAATCATCTGGATGGCCAATGCGGTTTTCTTAGCGTCGTTTTTAACCATGGCCGAGACAATGCTGCCCTTATAGTAAATTTTTCCGTCGCTGGGCTCTGGAATTCCGGCAACCATGCGGCCCAGGGTCGATTTACCGCAGCCCGACTCGCCGACCAGGGCGACCACCTCTCCCTTTTGTATGGCCAAATCCACGCCATCGACGGCGTGGACGACTTCTTCCCGAATGCTGGAGCCTAACCTCTGGGCCATCCGGCCTGCCAAATCGAGGTGTTTGACGAAACGTTTGCTGAGCCCTTTCATTTCAAGCATGGCGGTCATGACGGGGCCTCCAGGTGCGGATGAAAGCACCGGATATGCCGCCCGGGGATCGCCTCTTGAATTTCCGGAGGCTCATGGCAGGTTTCATCAGCCCTTGGACAGCGGGCCTGGAATGCACACCCTTGCGGTAAATTGAGCAATGACGGCGCCATGCCTGGGATTTGGAACAAACGATGGCCGCGGGTGTTGTGTCCGGGTACGGAGCCCAGAAGCCCGCGCGTATAAGGATGCACCGGATGATCAAGAACATCGTCAAGGCGGCCTTGTTCGACAATTCGACCCGCATACATGACGCAAATTTTGTCAGCCAACCCGGCAACGACGGCAAGATCGCGCGTAATCCAGATCATCGCGGTGCCGGTTTCACGGCATAGTTTCTGTGCCTCGAACAGAATTTGCCCCTGAATGGTGACATCCAGCGCGCTGGTCGGCTCGTCGGCGATGATCAGGTCCGGCTTGTTCAACAATGCTATGGCGATGACGACGCGTTGTCGCATGCCGCCTGAGAACTGATGCGGATAGGACTTCAGGCGCTCATCCGGAGAGGGTATGCCCACTTGGCCGAGGGCATCGCGGCAGCGTTGCCGGGCTTCGGTTTTCGATATCCGGGAGTCGTGCGCCTCAATGGATTCGATCATTTGCGTATCGATTCGCAAGACCGGATTGAGGGTCATCATGGGGTCCTGAAAAATCGGCATTGGTCATAAGTGATTTCCCAATTTACTTTATAAGCGTTGTTATTCCGTCCGGCCTTATTCGGCTGCCGCCGCCGGGCTGGCGCTGTCGGCACTATCGGTTTTGTGCCGCTGGCGCCATTTTTCCGCTTCCTCGTCGAAGTCGTCCGTGCGCACGTAGGAATTGGTCCTCGGGTGGTTGACCATGTTGATGTCCACCTCGACACCAATGCCCTCGAGAAAATTGGAGAGCCCGATGCGGTCGATGGTTTCGCCGATGCGTTCGTGCTCCAGAGCGTTTTCGGCGAAGAAATCGATGACCTATTCGGCCAGGGCCTCGAGCTTGCCGTAGTCCTCGTCCGTATCCAGCTTCATGAAGGGAACGATAACGGAGCCCATGCTATCTCCGATTTTCAGCGATCGTTTGCCGCCCATCAGGATGGTCGCGCCCTTGTCATCACCCGGCGACAGCGCCTTGGTCATGACGTTGATGCAATGCATGCAGCGCACGCAGCTCTTGTTGTCGATTTCCAGGGTGTCGTCGTCATTTAGGCTGAGGGCGTTGGTCGGGCAACGGGTGATGACGTTGTCGATGGTGTACTTACGCCCGGCATTCTTAACGTATATCTTGACCTCGTCCTGGTTGATCAATAAATGTGCGATCGGCACTTTTGATTTTTACCCGGAGATTGCAAAGTCATACTGTTAGGTAGTGAAGTCGCTGGTGAGCTGAAGGTAAATTCAAGTCTCATTAGGATCATGGAACAATGATAACACTAGAGGGGATTCCGAGCATGGAAGGCGTTGATGCAAATGAACTGGACCGAATGTTAGAGCAGGCATTCGAGGCTTCGAGAAAGGTTTATCAAGAACGCGGATTTCAGCGTCGTATTGGTTTTGGTAAGAAACCGGCGCTCATCAGCGTCGATCTGGCCAACGCCTGGACGCGGCCCGGGAATCCGTTCACCTGTGATATGGAGGCCATGGACAATGAAATCATTCCTGGCATGCAGCGCCTCCTGGAAGCTTGCCGGGAAAATGGTCACCCGGTTATTCACATCACAACGGCCTATGAAATCACCGACCGAAATGCGCCATTTACAGACATGGGCCTTTGGCATTGCAAGATACCTGTAGAGGTGGTTGGGCTGGAAGATACTGAGCTTTGGGCCATCGATTCACGGATCGCGCCTGTTGAGGGCGAACATACTTTGATGAAAAAGCGGGCCAGCGCCTTTCACGGCACCTCACTGGCTGGCCTGCTGCGGGCCAATGGCGTCGATACAATTTTGGTGACCGGCGTCACTGCCACCGCCTGTGTCCGCACAACCATATGCGACGGCCTTGCCGACGGGTTCAGGACAATCGCAGTGCGCGAATGCATTGGTGATCGTGTTCCCGGCGCCGTCGCCTGGAACCTTTTTGATATTGATGCAAAATTTGCTGATGTTGAGAGCGTCGATGAGTGCGTCACTTATCTTCACAATGTGAACAGACTGAACACGCCCACTGAATGATGGAGGTATTACGCTCTCCAAACCTCGCCGAGCAACCGCATCCAGTTGAGGCCAAGAATGTTGCAAATGCGTGTCTCTGACCAGCCGGCCTTGTCCATCGCCGCCGTCAGGTTTGGGAAATCACAGATCGACGCAAAACCATCGGGGAATTTGATTTCGCCAAACTCGGTGAGGGTCCGGGCATAGCCTTTGTCCTGGGTGATCCATTTGAAAAAAGAATCATCATGTCCTTGGGTGAAATCGGTGCCAATGCCGACGTTCTCTTCGCCCGCAATATTGATAATGTAGTCAATCGCCTCAATGTAATCGTCGATGGTTGAATCACCACCGCGTTTAAGAAACGGTGTAAACATGGTGACACCGATAAAACCGCCGTGATCGGCGATAAACCGCAAATCCTCATCTGATTTGTTACGCGGGTGTTGTTTTAACCCGAGCGGCAGACAATGCGTGAACGCGACCGGTTTTTGCGACGCCTCGATGACGTCTCGGGATGTGACTGCGCCAACATGGCTGAGATCGCACAATATCCCGACCCGGTTCATTTCGGCGATCACCTCACGGCCGAAATCCGACAGTCCGCCATCGCTCGACTCGTAGCACCCGCTGCCGGATAAGTTTTGGGTGTTGTAAGCGATCTGGGCAATGCCGATGCCGGCATCCTTGAAAATTTCGATGAAATCAAGACGATCCTCGAAGGCCGACGTGTTCTGAAAGCCCAGGATTACAGCCGTCTTGCCGCCGGCCTTGGCGGCGCGGATATCGGCAGTCGTGCGGGCTTTTACGATCAAATCACCATGCTCGACAAACCAGCGGTTCCATCTGCCGATATTGGCCATGGTATCGTGAAAGCCTTCCCACACCGAGCAGGTGCAGTTGGCGGCGGTCAGGCCGCCCCGGCGCATGTCGGCGAAAACCTCGCGGCTCCAATTAGACACGATCAATCCGTCGATGACGATGGCGTCTTCATGAAATTTTATGACGTTCATGGAATTCTCCGGTAACTCCGCTAATCGGGGCTCCTCGTCAGAGATAGATGGTGCGGACAATTTCCTCGTGATTGCCTTCCAATGATTTTACGAATCCGCCGTCGCTGACGACACCGTCGCGCAAAATGATGAAGCGGTCGGCGACCTTGAACGCAAGAGCAAGGTTCTGCTCGACCATCAGCATCGTCGCCCCGTCATCCTTCAGGGCCTGGATGATGGTACCGATCTCATTGATGAATTGAGGCGCCAACCCGCTGGACGGCTCGTCCAGCAAAAGCAGCCGGGGCTTGGCCATCACCGCGCGGCCGATGGCCACCATCTGTTGCTCGCCGCCCGATAGCGTTCGCGCCAATTGGCGGCGCCGTTGACTGAGGCGCGGGAAATATTCGAACACGCGTTCCAAATATTCCTCCTCCTCGCCCCGGTTACGGATCGTCGCGCCGAGCCGAAGATTGTGTTCGACGGTGAGTTCGGGAAACAGGTCGCGCGACTGCGACACCTGTATCACGCCGTGACGGAATATCTTGTGGGCGGGGAGATCGGTAATGTCAGTGCCTTCGAAAACGATCTTTCCGGCACTCGGGGCAACGAAGCCGCTGATGGTGTTTAGCGAGGTCGATTTACCGCTTCCGTTGGCGCCCAGGACAGCCACCACTTCGCGCTCGGAAATGCTGTAGTCGATACCGTGAAGGACCTTTTTGGTCCCGTAGGAGACATGTAGGCCCTCGACGCTCAGGAGCGGCTCATGCGTGGCCAAGATAAGCCTCCAATACTTCGCGGTTCTGCCGGATCTCTTCGGGTGTGCCCTCGGCGATAACCTCGCCGGAACTGAGGACAACGATGACATCGGAACCGGACATGACTAGGTCGATGATATGCTCGATCAGTATAATCCCAATGCCTTCTTCGCCGGCCAGGCGACGGATGATCTCCATCATGCGGTCGCGCATCGGCGGCGACAGGCCGACGACGGGCTCATCGAGAAGCAACAGCGGTGGTTCGGTGGCCAACGTGCGGACGATCTCGACCATGCGTTGCTGTCCGCCGGAAAGATCCTTGACCGGTGTATCGGCGATGACGCCCAGGTCCATGAGATCCAAAAGACGGCGCGCCCTCGCGATGCCCTCTCGCTCCGCCTCCCGGGCCTCGCCCAACCCCATGACGATTCCTAAGAAACTACCGTCGATATGCACGTGGAGGCCGGCCAGGATGTTTTCAAGCGCGGTCAGTTCAAGGAACAATCCGCCGTTCTGGAAGGTGCGGCGAACGCCCTTAATGGAGATATCGTGTGGCGCCAAGCCGTGGATCGGCGTGCCCTTGAAATAAATCGTGCCCGCGGTCGACGGCACGTAACCGGATATGGCGTTGAAAAGCGTCGTTTTGCCAGCCCCATTTGGCCCGATGACGGCGCGCACCTCGCCGGCATGGGCATCGAAAGTCACGTTAGCAAGCGCCTTGAGGCCGGAAAAATTTACCGAAACACCCTGCAATTTGAGAAGTGGTTCCATGACTAATCTCTATAGTAGCGCTCTTGGAACACGGGCGAGATGCGATGCAGCAAGCTGACCAAGCCCTTCGGCAGGAACAACAGGATCAGCACGATAACGATGCCGAAGAACAGCTCGTCCATGCCCGGGAACTGACGGAAATATTCCGGCAAGGCGGTCAGGGCGATGGCGCCCAGCACACTGCCGACGATGCTGCCCGTGCCGCCGACTAAGACCATTCCAAAATGGATAATGACTTCCGTCAGGCCAAAGGCTTCCGGTAACACACGCTCCGTAAGCACCGCGAACATGGCGCCGGCAATGCCGACGACGGAGCCGCTCCAAACGAAAGCTAGGACGATATAACGCGCCGTATGAATGCCGAGCGAGGCCGTCGCGGATTCGTTGTCCCGTATGGCGACGATGGCGCGTCCTATCTTTGAGCGCATGAGATTGGACGTCGCCTTGACTACGATGACCGTCAGCAGCAGAAACACGTAGAATTTAGGTGCTTCCGAATCTAACGGAATCCAAAAAAAGCTGGCCGCCGGTAAGAGCAGTCCATCGGACCCATCGGTGACCTTGTCACCATGCAAATAGACCCACCGCATGAGTTCGCCGAAGGCGAGGGTAATGATGGCCAGGTAGTAGAGCCGGATTCCCCGGAGCGCCGTCACGCTGGCCAAGAACCCGGCAATCCCGCCGACAACGGCCGAGGCCAATATGGCCAGAAAGTAGGGAACGTCGAAGTAGACCATCAGGATGGCCGTCGTATAAGCACCGATCCCAAAAAAAGCGGTGTTGGCGAAGGCGAGCTGGCCCAGGTTGCCGAGGATGAGGTTGAACCCGACCGTGACAAGGGTATAGACGAGAATGGCGTTGACCACCCACAGCAGGTACTCGTTAGCGAAAAACGGTATGACCAAGGCGACGATGGGGATGAGATAATAGACCCGCCGCCATTTGGTCATGGAAGGCGTGGATGGGATCTTGGTTTTGTTCATGACGAGCCCCTCACACGCGGACCGTGACGGTCTTGCCGAACAAACCGGCCGGGCGAAGGACCAGCACCGCGACAATGACCAGATAGGCAGTGATGTCGATTAAGGCCGTGTTTACATAAAAGCCGAGGTTCTGTTCAGCGACGCCCAATAGTAGGCCGCCGACGACAGCGCCGCGGAGCGACCCGAACCCGCCGAGGGTCATCGCCGCAAACCCGCGAATCAGGAACGTCGCGCCGAGATCGGGATGGAGCAGCGATATGGGTGCGATCAGAATTCCTCCCATTGCCCCCATGGCGAGGCCGACACCCCACATGGACTGATGGAATGCCTGAACGTTGACGCCAATCAACGTGGCTCCGCGCTCGGACTGATAGACCGCCTGAATTACGGTACCAACCGTTGTCCGATAGAAGATCAAGAAGAAGACCACCAGTAGGACTGCGACAATGGCGGAGATGTACAAAACGTCACCGGTGACCACCAGATCGCCCAGGAAAATGGGCTCCATATCGAAGACCCGAGGCATGGGAAAGACCTCGCGCCCCCAAAGCGTCCGCGCGGCGCCCCTGAGAACGTAGCCGAGCGATATACTCATCATGGCGAAGCCGATGTGGGGGCCGGCCTTGATCGGATCGATGAAACCGCGGCTGATTCCGACGCCAAAAAAGAACAGGATCACGACCGTCAGAACGGCGGCTGGAATGTAGGGTAGGCCGAGATAAATGACCAACACGTAGGCCATGAAGGCGCCGGCCATGACGAAATCGCCGTGCCCGAAATTGACAACGGTCGTCGCCCGATAGACGACGGTCATGGAAAGCGCGATCAAACCATAAATGGCTCCCTGCGCCAGTCCGCTGAGGGTGAGTTGAAGGACGTAGTACATGTGCTAAAAAATGTTGCTAAAATCCCAAAATAGTCGGGCCGTTCCATACCCCCAGGCGGCTCTACCGAGGGGCGGAACGGCCCGCCCTATTTCATCAGTTCGTCAGATTACCAAGGTTTTTTCCAGGCCGACAGTACCGTCGGCTTACCATCGACAAACCCGGCGACCGCCGACTTTTTGCAGCCGTGGCGGTCGGTTGAGGACCAGGTAATGTCACACGCCAGAATCCCGGTTTTCAGGCCCTTAATATTATCGAGTTCGGCGATAAACTTTGAACGCGTTAAATCGCGACCCGCAGCTTTCAGGGCGTTGACAGCGGCGACGCCGCTGGCCATGGAAACGGCACTGAACCCTGTAATCGTCTCATTCGGATAATACTTCAGGATGATATCGTTCCACTTCTTCATCTTCGGGCCATCTACCTTGTCGACGAAGGCGTGCAGCACATAGTAATCCTTCACCGCGTCGGGATCACCGAGGCGTGCCAAGGTGTTCTCCAAATCGGTGCCGGCGGTTCCCATGACCGGAATTCTGACACCATATTTCTTGGCGTCGCGCAGGAAGATCACGGTTTCCGCTTCGTAAAGGCACCCAAGAATGAAGTCCGGCTTGGCCTGCTTCAGCTTCAGCACTTGGGCCGTTGCATCGGTCTGGCCGCGCTCGAGTGCAAGTGTCTCAATTATTTTGCCGCCGGATGCCTTGATAACTTCAATTGCGGGATCGCAGTACGCCTTGGCCCAATCGTTGGTATGCGTGACCATCGCGATCCGTTTGACGCCGGGCTTGCTCATGACGAACTTGCCCATGGTGGAGCCGTAGGCCGGGCCGGCGGGAACGCCGTGGAAGATGCTCTTTTTTTCGTTCACCGGCATTGTTATTTTAGGATTGACGGCGTGGGCAATGATCCACGGTATGCCGGTCGGCGCCACGGTCGGCTTGACCGCCATGGCGACGCCGCTGCACGAGTTGCCGTGCAAATAAAATACCTTGTCTTGGTGGACGAGCTTCTTGGCCGCGGCGATTCCCTTGGCCGGCGCGCAGGCGGTGTCCTCTTGGGCGATCTCGAACTTGCGCCCATTAATTCCGCCCAGGTCGTTGATGTGCTTGAAGTAGGCCATGAGCCCGATTTGCGTCTTGCTGTAGCTCGACGCATTGCCCGTGAACGGTCCCATGACGCCAACCTTGATGGTCGTGTCCGTCAAACCGGTGGTTTCACCGGCGATCACTGCGCCAGCCGTCGTTAGGACACCAAAGGCGGCTATCGCCATCATCGAATTCTTAATAATGTTGATCATATTTTCTCTCCTGGTTTCGAAGGGTCTCTTGGTTAATTTTTGTCACTCACACCGATCGCAAACCGAACGTTTGGTCGGCGGTTTGGCCCGTGCTGGCGTCAGCGTAGCTACACAATTCCAACCCCATTTGGGTCGGCTTTAAAATCGAGAAGAGTCGCCAAATCCCGGCACGGTAACGATAAAAATTGCGTTGGCGGGGTAAACCAAGCCCCTCCCTATCTGGCTGGTTCATTATTTGACACTCCATTAATGCTACACAATTACTCATGAGAATGTAAAGACATGAAAATGTCTCCGGTCATTCGGAATTCGCCAAGTCGCCAGGGTCAAGTCCATAAATTTCCACCGCAGCTTTCCGGCTTATTTTGCCGTCGAGGATGTCCGCCAGCACCCGTTCGCGGGATCTTTTCGATGGCGGGCCGTATCCGCCGCCGCCCGCCGTCTCAATGATCAGGCGGTCGTTCCTTGTCAGTTCAGTCACCCGCTTCGACGGAATAACCTCTTCACTCCCGGACGCCCGTAAGATGGTCGAAAAGGATCTCGCTCCTTCCTGTCCGCCATGACATCCCCGGGCGGCGCAATGGTGGCGTTCTCCGCGGTGGGTGAGCTTGATTTCACCATCCAGAATTTCGTATTCGCGAACAACGCCCAGCCCGCCGCGATATTCGCCAGGCCCTCCCGAATCCCTGCGCAGGCCGAAACGACGGACACGGACCGGCGCTTCCAATTCCAACGCCTCGACCGGCAGGTTCATGCAATTGGAGGCATCCGTCTCGATGACGTCGATACCATCGGAACGGATTCCGGCGCCACTGCCGCTGGCGATCAGCTCGCCGACAACGAAGCGGCGCCCGTCCCGGTGCTGACCGCCAAAC
>Ga0114999_10006717_pt1 | contig 13204 bp, 16 predicted proteins | sample ArcticOcean_MG_C_3_FD_89820 | JGI IMG/M metagenome (GOLD analysis project Ga0114999, IMG submission 89820) | Marine microbial communities from western Arctic Ocean - ArcticOcean_MG_CB8_126 | ecosystem: Environmental > Aquatic > Marine > Oceanic | place: Arctic Ocean: Canada Basin | collected...
AAAAAACTAGGCAAAGCCGTGTGCACCGCCGTTTTGCGCTATCTGGTCGGCCGCGGTTACCAGCACATTTCCCTGGTGACCGACGACTCGCGCCTGCCCGCTCTTAAGGTCTACCTCGACCTGGGTTTTCGACCCGTCATAAACCGCCGCGACATGCCCGCCCGCTGGGAAACCATCTACCGTCAGTTCGCACCTTGACGCCCCACCCTCCATGTGCCAAACTATGGCAACTAGCGGAGGTAAAGAAAAATGTCCAAATCTCGCCCCAACGTTCTGGTCCTCATGTCGGACCAACAACGCCTCGACACAGTTGGTGCCTACGGCCTCAACGACCTGATCAAAACCCCACACATCGACGGCCTGGCGCAACGCGGCGTGCGTTTTGACAACGCCTTCACACCCACCGCCATCTGTTCGCCGGCCCGCGCCTCATTCTACACCGGCCTCTACCCGCACCACCACGGCGTCACCGAAAATGGTCTCACTCTACGGCCAGGCGTCAAAGGAATCAATCACTATCTGGACGAAGCCGGCTACCGCAGCGGCTATGCCGGCAAATGGCACGTCGACGAAAAATCCGGTCCTAGCCAGCTGGGGTTTGAGGGCCAGGATTTTCTGGGCTACGCATTCCCCGCTTCGGGCGTGCTGCCGGGCCTCACCTTTGGCGCCAAACCCATTGGTGGCAATCCCTACGTCGCCTACTTAGATGAAAACGGTTTTGGCCGCCCCCAAGTCAAAAATCGTTTTACCGGCGCCAATCCCGGTACCAGCACCCAAGAGATGTTCGCCCTACACGACGGACCAGTCGAATCTTGCATTGAGCATTTTGTCGCCGCCGAGACCGTGCGCGTGATGGAAGAGCTGGCCCAGGACGACGAGCCCTTCTTCATCTGGGCCAATTTCTGGGGCCCGCACACGCCCTGCCTGATTCCCGAGCCCTACTATTCCATGTACGATCCCGATACCATCCCTGAGCACCCCAGCTACCAAGAAACTTTTGCCAACAAACCCGTCGTGCAACATCTCATCGAACATATGTGGGGACTGGGTGAATACGGTTGGCGCGGTTTTCAGGAAATCGCCGCCCGCTACTACGGTCACTGCACCCTCATCGACGACATGGTCGGCCTCGTACTGGCCCGCCTCGATCAACTCGGTCTGACCGACGACACTGTGGTCATCTACACCTCGGACCACGGCGACTGCATGGGCGCTCACAAGCTCATTGAAAAGGGCGAGTTCATGTACGACGAAATCTACCGCGTTCCCTTAGTGGTGACCCACCCCGACTGCCAACGGCCCGGCAGTGCCAACGACGACTTCGTCTATTTCCATGAAGTCCATCCCTCTATCCTCGACCTGGCCGGCCTCGAGGTCCCCACCAATCTGGACGGCCAATCCTTCCTGCCGGCCATGCTGGGCCAGGACAGCGCCTGGGAACGCGACGACGTCTACTGCGTCTTCGATCGCCATTTTACGGTAGCCAACCAGCGCATGGTGCGCACCCGCGACCACCAGTTCACCTTTAACGCCCACGATATCGGCGAACTCTACGACCTGCAAAAAGACCCCTACCAGCTCAACAATGTGCACCGCGACCCGGCCTACGACGAGGTGCGACGCGACCTGATGGGCCGCATGGAACGCCATATGCGAGAATTGGACGATCCGCTGCGCGGCTGGTTTGACAAAGTGAAAGGGGTGTATTGAGAGGGAGGATTAACGATGAAGAACCGATAGAAATATCTTGACATTCACTCAATGATTACATACTATTTAATATCAAGTAGTATGTCTAAATGAGGGGATCTTATGGCCGGAAAATTTAATCTCGAGGAACTTCTCACCCGCAACCACCCCAGAAAACACCATTACACCTTTGCGCACCACGCCCTGTGTAGCATGACTTTCCAGCTGCGCGATCAGCTGCGCCAGATGCTGATCGGCAGCCATGCCGCCACCTTTCTCCAGGGCCTGTGGAAGCACGTCGCCCAGAATCTGGACGACGATGAAATTCTACCCGCCGACGGCCTCTTCGTGCACAACGAATTCCTAAATGCAGGAGGCATTCTGAGCATCGTCGTCCTGCCCCAACCACAGTGCGCCACCGAGGCCCATATGGTCGGCATCGCTTTCTTGCCCACACCACCGGTCCTGGGCGAAAAAAAAGAGTCCGAGGTGCGCTACTTCACCCTCGAAAAAGGCTTCGACGACAACGATGCGCCGCACACCGCCCTATGCGAATGGCAGCGCGACGACGACGGCATTTCCCACCTCAACTACGGCGACGGCCCCACACCCGCAGTTGCGGCCTTTGCCCGGGAGATCATGGCGCATCTATCCGTGTCCTGGACGTGGCAGGACGAGCCGTGGAAACTGTCGTAGCTGACCCCACTTACTTCTGTAATTAATCTGTCAGCGCCTCCATCAACGCCTGAGCAATCACCATATGCCCGGCATGATTGGGATGCACCGGCTCCGGACAGAAGGTATCCGCATCCCGGTACTGCAACTGCTGCTGAAAAATATCGTGTAGCCGCACCAGCCTCGTCCCGTACTTCTCACTCATCTGCACCACCGTCTCAATATATTGCGGCAGCACATCCAGCACCTGCTTGCGCAAGGTATTGCCGTTGCGGTCCGTCGAAATGTAGAACGGCGTCAGCAACACCACCGGACAGCCCAGCTCCTTCTGCGTCACCTCCAACAATTCGTCGTAAACCGCGGCGAACAATTGTGGACTCACGCCGCCCTCGGCGCCGCGCAGATCACTGTGCAGATCGTTAATGCCGATCTTGATCGACAAACGGTCGGGTTTGTGGTAGAGCACGTCATCGCGCCAGCGCTCCTTCATATCCGTGACCTTATTGCCGCCGATGCCCTTATTGATATAGAGTACATCGCGCCCCGGAAAACGCGCCGTGGCCAACTCGGTGAAAAAGCGTGCATAACCATTGCCCAACGGCGCTTCCGCCGCGCGTCGGCCGCAGTCGGTAATGCTATCGCCAATAAAAAGCATGGTCTGTCCGTCTTCGATCCAGAAATCAGTCATCTTTTCTCCTTTTACAGTTTATGTTAGCCCGCCAAAGCGGCAGACAATATCGTAGAGCACCCGGGTGGCAAAAAGCAAATTCTCCAACGACGTGCGCTCGTCGTGGCCGTGGATCAGTTTCATTTCTTCTAGGCCGGGCGTCTGACGATAGGGCATGAAACCGTAGACCTGGGTGTCGGGGCGGCGCGGCACAATGTGTTTGGCGTCTGTGCCGCCATTAGAAATGGTCGGGATCACGGTCGCCTCGGGCGCTTGTTGACCCATCACCCCAACGATGGTCCGGTACAACTCTGTATCAGCGCTGGCTTCTAGGGGCGGGCTGTACTGATCCACTTCCACTTCTACGTCGTCGCCTATCTAAGGCCTGAGCTCGGCAATGAAACTCTCCTGCGTCTGGCCCGGCGCCAGCCGCCCGTCGATCCAGGCCGTAGCCTCGGTCGGAATGACATTGATCTTGCTGCCGGCATCGAGCATGGTCACCGATGCCGTATTGCGCATCACCGCGCCCAATTGCGCCTTTAAGTCTGCATCCAGCGACAAATCCTGCAGCGCCGCAGCGCTCTTCTCCGGCACCAGCACATCGCGCAACATAGCCGCAGTACTCTCGTCCTGAGTGGCAGCAATGCCCTCAATGAATGCCTGTACTGTAGCGCCTGGATGCATGGGCAATTGCACCCCGTCCAGCGCGCCCATCGCCTGGCACAACTTTACCACGGCGTTGTCGGTGTGCGGAATGGAGCCGTGTCCGGGTGTCCCTTTGGCCCGTATCCGCATGCGGCAAATGCCCTTCTGCCCCGTCTGGCAGGTAAAGAAATGAGCGTCTCCCATATGCAAATCGGCACCGCCGCCTTCAGTGATAATAAAAGGCGCCGCGATCTGCTCGGGGTGGTTGTCCAGCAACCAGCCGGGGCCGTGCTCGCCCTTGCCGGCCTCCTCGTCGGCGGTAGCCGCAAAGATCACATCGCGGTTTAGCTTGATGCCCTCGCGTTTGAGCAGCACCATGACCATCAACTCAGCGGCCACCATATTCTTCATGTCCAACGCGCCGCGACCCCATATGCAGCCGTCGCTCACTGCGCCACTAAAAGGCGGATAGGTCCATTTATCCGGCTCGGACGCTACCACGTCAGTGTGACCCAGCAAGAGCAGCGGTGGCTCTGGCCCCCCTTGGAGGCGCGCCGTCACATTACCGCGACCCGGTTCCGATTCGGTGATCAACGGCTCGTAATCCTCCCATACCAAAACCTCGGAGAGGTACTCAGCCGCCCGCGTCTCATTGCCAGGTGGATTGGTGGTATCGATGCGCAGCAGACTTTGCAGATAATCCTTTACTTCCGTTTGTACGGCTTCCCAATCGATCATTGCACTGCCTCTTTTAAAGTGTCGGCCGCCCACCTAGTGAGCCAGTCACCTTGGCTCGGACAAACGACATTTGCCACTGCAAGTCACAACATAGCGCACGGTCTGCTCGAACACAATACGACCTCTCACTAACACTTGTGCAACTACTTAACCACCACAAATCCATTCGTCTTCCAGAACCAGGAACTGAATGCTACCAGGATAGTTCTATACTTGCTCCGGCCGCTACGTCTAGCTTGTGACCCACCTCACAATTCCAATAAACGAGATGTTAATGGCTCGATCAGGTACGACAAAGTAGAGAGAATAAATGTGGACAAAAATTACGCTTTATTACTCAACAGTATAGAAATCCAAGGGGCCGATTCGGCTGCAATTATCTGGTCGATTGTTGGCCTGGCAACATTGGGCTGCTGTTTGGCCCTCTTATCCCGTTTATACAACCGCCACAGTCGTAAAACGCGCAAGGTGAGCAAGCCCTCTCCCCAGCGCGCCGGTCTAAAATTTAGGCACCGCGCCCTAGCCCTAGGTTTCCGCCTGGTCGAAACCAAAACGCTGAAGAACCTGGCGACCAAACTCATGCCCCGCATGCCCGAGCATCTGCTTACCACGGTCGACGGCCGCCAGGTCTTGCGCGACGATATCGCCCGCCGCATCGAGCGCCGCCAACGCGAAATAGCGGCACTTTCCACCATTTTCGAACGTCTGGAAAAGATGGACGAACACAGCGAAGAACGCAAAGCCGTGCGCGTCCCTACCAACCTGCACGTCCATATCATCAAAGCAACCGCGCCCACCAACCAGACTGAGCCGGACGCGGTCCCCCAGGTGCTGGGGCAACTATTAAATATCAGCGAAGGCGGTGCCGCCATCCGCACCACCTTGGAGATAGACCCGCTCGAATTGGTCCACTTCTGGCTGGCCGACGCACCCGTACCTCTATCCCAACTCAAAGCCGGCGTGGTCGATATCACCGACGGCGACGAAGAAAATCCGCCGACGTTACATCTCTATTTTATCGATCCTCCGCTGCAACAATTGCGGGCGCTGATCTGTCAATTGCAAAGACGGCAATACGACGAGTACACGGAGTTTGTCGAAAAAAAGGATGAAGAGGAACTTTCTGCCAGTGCGGCGCTGGCGGCTTCCTAGCTGCACCTCTTATGTAAGTTGATTCGCTGTCAATATAACTAGGGCGGGGACCACAATGACGTACGATGTGCACATCGAGCGGTGGAATCAAATTTTGCACCCGCCTCGACCTAATGCTCTTTATTTTTTTCTGCCCCGCTGCGTCCCGGCAAGCGCAGTTGGCGAATGCGCTCTAACGCCTGCCCGAGTTCCGCCAAGAGCGGATTGACAAAGTGGAGATGCAAGGTCTGCGGCTCATCTTGGGCGCGCTCTTGTACGTGTACTACTCCAGCCGTAGTCGCGGGAAGAGCCACATCCTCATCCGCCGACCAAAACTCCACCACATCGCCGGCCTGCACCGCCAAACTGGCCTGCAACGCAGCGCCGCTCTCGCTGATATCGAGCAGCCGTCCCTCCACCCGCGCGCTCGGCGTCAACAAATCCTCGTCTTCCTCGTCTTCGTCCCCGCTCAATGTCTTCTCGGCGACCCAAACGGGCAAATTTGTCTGCAGACGCTCGGCGGCGCGCTCCTGAAATTCCTCCTCGCCCATGCGCTCCAACTTGTCGCGCGCCTGACTGCCGATTTCCACCCGGCGCTCGTCCCGGCGCAACTGCCGCTCGAGACTGCGCAAGAGCAATTGGCGCCCCTCCATCGAAGCCAGCAAGTCGCCGGGATTGTCGGGGGCAACATCGGTGGCCACCCGCTCGAGCAGGCGAATCTCTTCTGCTTTGAAGCCCAGGGCGGCGGCACTTTTGCGGAATCCGACGCTTGCTCGCCCTCCCCCTTTACTGCGGCGCCGCAAGAAATAGACCACTGCGGCCAATCCCACTGTCAGCGCCGCAACCAAAATAATTATCTCGCCCGAATCCATCGCAATCACTCCATTTCTTTAGTGCAATTGCACCGTCTGCCGGCTCTGCCCGGCTTCTAACGCCCCCAGGCAAACCGCTAGAGTTTTGACCGCGTCGCTGTAGTCCGAGCGAATCGCTGCGCCATCCCTCTGGCGCACGGCTTCGACAAAGACCTGGTCAATATTGGGGCCGGGCGCCGTTTGACTGCGCGTCTGCATCTGCGACTGGGTCTCGCCGTCTTCCAGCACTTCGGCGCGCTCGGTGATGGCGACCGTGTCGCGGGCCAGGTGCAGCATGGATTGGTCGTAGAGCACGTGCAGGATATTGGAATTGGACCAGTCGAGCGGATCGGCGGCCCAGGTGGTAGTCAGGCTGCCCAGCGCCCCACTGGCAAACTCAAAGCTGACGCAGTGCACATCGGGACAGTCTATCTGGTGCAACTGGCGCGAGGTCTGGCGCGCACTCACTTCCTTTATTTCCCCCAGCAGAAAACGCATCAAATCAATCGTATGGGTGGCCTGTTCCAATAATTGGCCGCCCGATTTCTCCATCTGGAAGGTCCAACGCTGTGGATCGCCGCGACCACTGCCACACCAATATCTGCCCTCGACCAGAGTGACCGTCTTGCCCGCCAATTCATTGCGTGCGATGTCCGTCGATCCCAAATAGCGCAATTGGTAACCCACGCAGGTAATAAGACCGGCTTGCTGCACTGCCGCTTCTATCTCCAGAGCTGTATCCATATGCCGCGCCACGGGCTTCTCGACCAGGAAGGGCAAACCCCGCTCAATGACAGCCAATTCGGGGGCACCATGGGCGAAAACAGGCAGGCTCAAATAGGCCGCATCCAGATCGTCGCGCTCGAGCATGCGGTTGAAGTCGGTGTATATTTCACCACCGGTCTCTACGGCCGCTGCACCGACACGAGCTTCGTCCAAGTCGCAGACGGCAACAATGCGCGCCGCTGCGATATCGCTCAGGCGGCGCATATGACCTTTGGCATTGCCGCCGCAGCCGATAAAACCAATTTTCACTTCGTCCATTTATTCTCCTCCAAAAATGGCTCCCTTGGCCGTATCCCCCACGGCCTTGCTATAAAAACGCAAGAGCGGCCCGTAATCTTTTTGCGCTTGTGCAAAATCTCCCGACGCCCGCCGCGCCGCAAAAAAAGCTTGGTCTGCTGGCGTTCCACCATCCAATAAATCCATACGCCGCTCGTGCATATCGATATCGATAATATCTCCGTCTGCCACCAACCCAATCGCACCCCCTTTGGCTGCCTCTGGATCAACGTGCCCAATGCACGGTCCCCGCGTCGCCCCCGAATAGCGCCCATCGGTAATAAAACTGACTGACTCATTTAATCCCATGCCCTGCGCTGTGGCCGCCAGCAGTGACAATTCGCGCATGCCCGGCCCGCCAGCCGGCCCCTCAAAATTGACCACCACCACATCGCCCGCCTGAATCTGCCCATCGGCCAGTGCATCGCGCGCCGTCTCTTCGCAGTGAAAGACCCGGGCCGGCCCCCGATGGCGCCACATCTTTTCCACCACACCGCTGGCCTTGACCAGCGCCGTACCCAGATTGCCGCGCAGCACGCGCAAGCCACCCTCCAGATTCAACGGCTCGTCTGCCGAAGCAATGATCTCGGGATCGCTATTTTCCGCGTCATCGAGCAACTCCCCCACCTTCTTGCCCGCCACCGTCGGCACGTCCTCGTGTACTAGACCTGCGGCGCGCAATTCCTTCATCACTGCCCAGATGCCCCCGGCCAGTCCCAGATCCGAGGGGAAAAAGCGCGACGCCGGCCTAAACTTGCCCAGCAACGGCGTAGTACGGCTGAGCCGGTCAAAATCTTCCACCGTAATATCGACCCCCAACTGCTGCGCGATGGCCGGTATGTGCAGCGCCGCATTGGTCGATCCCCCCACCGCCAGCACGGCGCGAATAGCATTTTCAAATCCCTCCTGCGTCAACATAGCCGCAGGCAAAACACTCTCGTCTCGACGCAGCCAATAGTCGGCGCAGCGAATGGAAATACGCTGTCCGGCCTCCCAGCCCAGGCGCGCCAATTCGTGGTGCAATTCATCGCCCTTGCCCGGTTCCATAGCCAAAACCGTACCATTGCCCGGCAACGACAAACCCAGAACTTCAGTCACAATAGACATGGTCGTGGCCGTACCCATCATATTGCACCCCCCCGGCGTCGCGCAAGTTTTCTCCACCACTTCCTCGTACTCCACATCCCCTAACTTGCCGCTCAAATGCATGCCGTGCGCTTCTTTGATATCGCTGGTGCCCAACGCCTCTCGCCCGGGAATTTTGTCGCTCGAATACGTGCCCATCAATCCCCCCGTAACAAAGATCGTGGGGATATTCACCCGCGCCGTTGCCATGAGCATAGCCGGTGTAATCTTATCACACGACGAGATACAAACCATGGCATCAAACTGGTGCATCTGCACCTTGGCCTCCACCGCCCCTGCCCCCAAATCCCGGCTCAACAGCGACCAATGCATGCCCTCGCCCTGGGCCACTCCATCGCAACCGGCTGGAATGTTGGTAATGAACCCTTCGCCACCGGCCTCGTAAATAGACCGCTTGACGATCTGTGCCAGATGGTGCAGATGGACGTGGCCGGCGGTCGAATCGTCGGTCGAAGAGACAATGCCAATTTTGGGTCGGGTCAATACGTCGAGGGGTTTTGAACCGGTGCCGATGTAGAGCGCCCGGGCGTAGTCGCTCTGTGCGGCGGTGCGATAACAGCCCGGCTGAAGCGGGGGAACAGCCATGACGCCTCCTTTGTGTAATCGCCGTGTTGGCAGAGGCGTAAAGTACCCAATTGCACTGCAACCGGCAACCGGCAACCGGCTAGGCCTCGCCGTCGCCTTGAGAAAGTGCTGTCTCTAATAGGCTCAGAATTTCGTCGAAGCGATATTCCCGCGCCATATCCGCTTCCGCTCTGGTCGGTTGATCCATGAGCTGCTTAGCATTTTTTTAGGTGCGTTCGGGCTCTTTTGGGAGATTTACCAGGCTTATAATGTGGTCAAATTCAAAATCGCGCACCATGCCCGCCAGCTCGCCGTGCTCCGCCTCGACCTCCCAACCCATATAAAGTGTTAAAAACAAAGAGGATAAGATCCCATAGAGGCAAAAATAGTGAATGATATGGCTCCTGGAGTGGCTCTATTTTGCGTGCGTGTTCTGGCTCCATTTTACTTGCGTGTTTCCAGCAAACGAGGGACCCCGGGACCAGGCACGACCCTGACGACTATCAAGAAACGGCTCCCGTTGCTATATTTGACTTGGCCATGTTTATGGCCTACTTTCAGGCCATAAGGATATTACATCTATAGAACCAGGTTCAGGAAGACCGACCATGACTGCGATCAATATTGCCGACTTAAAAAACCATCTGAGCGATTTCCTGCGCCGCGTCGAAGAGGGCGAGGTGCTCGTCGTGGCCAAGCGCAATGTGCCCTTTGCCACGATTGCTCCTCTGCCCAAACGCCGGGTCAACCAGACGAAACTGGGCTGCCTGCCGCACAGCGTCACCGTCGCCGGCGATCTGACCGAACCGGCCATGCCGGCAGCGGACTGGGATATGCACGCGGAGTAATGCGTTGGACGTATTGCTCGATACCTGTTGTCTCATCTGGGCCGCATCCGAGCCCGAACAACTGACGCCCAAGGTCGCCGATGTGCTCCAGGCGGAGGATACGGCGGTGGGGGTATCGGTCATCAGTTGCGCCGAATTGGCCTGCCTGGCGGATCGGCAACGCATTGTGCTCGACCGCCACTGGCGGCAGTGGTTTAAAGAGGTGATCGAGCTGAATGGGTGGCAGGTTATCGATATAGATCTCCAGATCGTGGAAGAAGCCTACTCGCTGCCCGGCGAATACCACCGCGATCCGGCCGACCGCATCATCGCGGCCACGGCCCGCCTCAAGCACCTCACCATCCTCACGGCCGATCAGAAAATACTGGACTACCCCCACGTGGAAACCATGTGGTGAGCAGCATAACCACGACCCTCTGCTAACGATTGCGTGACGACGAGCACGCAGGCCTAGTTGCGGCGCTGGTGCGCGACTTTGGTTTTGACCAGCTGATGCATCTGACCGCTCCACCCGGGAATGATCGCCTCGCCGTCGTCGTAAACAATAGCAAAACGTATAATAAGTATTGAAAATTAAAAGATAGCCTTTTATATTTCACAAATAATTCCTCGCTTACTCAATAGTATAGTCGCCTCAACGCTAGACCAATTTCCCGTCGTAGGCCTCGCCGGTAGCCGCCAAGCGGGCAAGACGACTCTGGCCAAGGCCGTCGCCGAGCAATTGGGCCTGCAGGCCGTCTATCTCGATCTCGAACGCCCCTCTGATCTGGCCAAACTCACCGAGCCCGAGCTCTATTTAGAAGCCCATGCCGATGCCCTGGTCGTCCTCGACGAAATCCAGCGCGTGCCCGATCTGTTTCCCGTATTGCGCAGCCTCGTCGACGCCGCCCGCCGCCCCGGTCGCTTTCTGCTGCTCGGCTCGGCCTCGCCGGATCTGTGGCGCCAGGGGTCGGAAACCCTGGCCGGGCGCATCCGCTTTTTGGAATTGACGCCTTTCCAGCTCTCAGAAGTCGTTGGGGAAAGCGCCCAAGATGGGCGCATCTTGAAAAAACTCTGGCTGCGCGGCGGGTATCCCGACAGTTTTCTGGCCGCAAACGAGGGAGCCAGTTCCCAGTGGCGCGCCGCGTTTATCGCCACCTTTTTAGAGCGCGATGTACCGCAATTGGGCTTCAGGGTCTCAGCGGTGCAGATGCGCCGGTTTTGGGAGATGTTGGCCCATTTGCACGGCCAACTGTGGAACGCCAGCGCTTTTGCCCGCAACTTCGCCGTCACCGCGCCGCCGACGCGGCACCATCTCGACCTGTTGACCGACGCCCTGCTGGTGCGCCAATTGCAGCCCTTTCACGTCAACTTAAAAAAGCGCCTGGTCAAAGCGCCCAAAATCTATATCCGCGACACCGGTCTGCTGCACGAATTGCTGCGCATAGCCGACTTTGAAGGCTTGCAGGGCCACCCCGTGCTCGGTGCGTCCTTCGAAGGCTCCGCGCGATGCGCGATATTGGCGCCGCCAAAGGGTATGTCGTCACCGCGGGCAAGAGTCGATTCCCTCTCTCTGCTGAGGTAGAGGTCATCCCGCTGCACGATTTTCTGCAAGAGCCAATCGAGGAATTGACCCGATCCGTTTAAGCGGCTTAGCCCCGCGTCCTCGGCAGCGATGTCGAGGACGCGGGGTGCGCTCGGGCGAGCGGGCGCTGGCCACCGCCGCGGCCAACCCGCCGGACCTGGTACTGCTCGACATCAATATGCCCGAGATGGACGGCTACGAGGTCTGCCAACGGTTTAAAGCCGATGAGAACAAGCTGCGCCAGATCCTGGTCAATTTATTGGGCAACGCGGTGAAATTTACCAAAGAGGGCAGTGTGCGGTTGCAGATCGCCGCAATTGCAGGGCGGCGGTTTCGCTTTGTAGTCGAGGATACCGGCCCCGGGATCGACCCCGAGCATCAGGCCGCCATCTTCGACCCCTTCCATCAAGACGCGGAGGGGCTGGCCCAGACCGGCGGCAATGTTTCGGCGGCGGCGCGGCTGCTGGGTGTCGACCGCTTTAAGATCTATCGGAAGTTGGGGCGCAAATAACAAGAATTTGTGCCACCGCCTCCATGAACGACTTTTCACCATACTTTCACCCCAACACGCCCACCTCGTACTGCTGAAATTTCCGATCCGCCGTGACCACGGCCGCCCCCAATGCGAGCGCCGTCGCAATGATGAATCGATCCGCCGGATCGCGATGGTGCCAGGGCAAGGTGTTGGCCGCCACCAGCACCTCTACACTGAGCGCCGCCAGCGACACAGGTGGTGGTGCTCCAACGCCCTGCCAAACCACTGCTCGGGCGCCATCGGCAACGTCAGCGTTTGGCGCGCCACCTTCAAGCTGATCTCCCAGGCGCTTATAGCCGACACCCAAACCGTATCCGCAGCATCGATCGCTTTCCTCGCTTGCTGCGAGAGCTCGGCAGCATCCGAACTCAACCAGATCAAGGCGCAGGTGTCCAGCAACAGGCTGCGCTCAGGCATCTTCCCACTCGGCCTCAGTCGCTGCGGTCAGATCGCCTTTGACCGTCACCTGAGCCAATTCCGGATCAACCTGGGTGCGGCTGCCGTGCTGCACCGGAATCAACTCGGCCACCGGCCGTCCATAGCGACAGATGGTAACCTTTTCTCCTAGACGCTCGACCTGAGCGATCAGCGCCGACAATTGGGCCTTAGCCTCGTGGATACTGACCTGTGACATCATATCTCCTCTTTTGAACCAGATAACCTAAATATAACCAACTTGACTAACATATCAAACACGGGGCGCCTTAGGGAACCCCTGATCGCCTTCGGGATGGTGGCTGGCCTTGCCACTCACTCACGAGAGAATGATCTCGACATCATAGGCTGGAATTGTCGATCTGATGTCAGAATGGTCATGCGATCAGTCTGAGCTATCGCGATCAACAGCCGGTCGAAGGGATCTCGGTGGTGATCGGGAAGCGAGGCGACCTTGGTGGCACCTCTGTGCTCGACCAACCCGACGCGCATCACCACGTGTATCATAGCCCACACATGTGCACATAGGAACACATTATGGGCGTATAAGCTCATATTAAGTAGTGGTTCATGAATTTCGTGATGTATTGAGTTCCTTACTGGAAAGCGATTTTATATTTTGATCCCACGTTCATCAGAATCTCTTCCACCGCC
>Ga0114999_10006718_pt1 | contig 13202 bp, 10 predicted proteins | sample ArcticOcean_MG_C_3_FD_89820 | JGI IMG/M metagenome (GOLD analysis project Ga0114999, IMG submission 89820) | Marine microbial communities from western Arctic Ocean - ArcticOcean_MG_CB8_126 | ecosystem: Environmental > Aquatic > Marine > Oceanic | place: Arctic Ocean: Canada Basin | collected...
TAACGATTCTAAGGCTACAAGCTTTGATTCTAGCTTACAATCTTTATCTAGCTATAATAAGATCTATTGGATTTTAGGAGGCCTTCCAAAATATAAAGACCAATTTAATTTAAAAAGTGTAAAAAAAAATATTATAAAAGCATATGTTATTGGAAAAAATATTTCTTTTTTCAAAAAGAAAATTGAAAAAGATATTTTATACAAGGTTTCCAAAAGTATAAAAAATGCGATAAGAGACATACACAAAGATATAAAGTTAAATAAAAGCTTAAATAAAACGATTCTTTTTAGTCCAGCAGCAGCTTCATTCGATCAGTTTAAAAATTTTGAGGATAGAGGTGAGCAATTTAAAAAATTAGTTGTTAAAAAATTTTACAGAGGCTTAAATGTTTAGTTTTAGCAGAAATAATACAAGTTTATTAGCAAAATGGTGGAGAAATATAGATAAGCAAATTTTACTTGCGTTTGCTTTTCTTTTTCTATTAGGACTTTTTTTTTCATTTTCATCTACATCCTCTGTTGCAGCAGAAAATATGAACAAAGGAACATATTTTTTTTTTATTAGACATTTTGTTTTTGTTACGGTAGCATTTTTTTTATTAATTTTAATTTCAATCCAAGAAAAGGATAAATTAGTAAATTTTTTAGTAATTTTATTCTTTATTTCAGTCTTACTTCTTTTTTTAATTCCATTTTTTGGCATTGAAATAAAAGGCTCAAGGAGATGGTTGGACTTTCCTTTTTTGCCAAGATTTCAACCAGTAGAATTAGTTAAACCACTATTTGTAATTTTTATAGCTAAGATTATAGTATTGAATGAGAAAACTAACATTTATAACAGATACTTATATTCTTTTTTAGTTTCTCTAATTATTATAATTTTTTTACTCAACCAGCCAGATCTAGGACAAAGCTTACTGTTGGCGTCAGCTTGGACAGCAATGATTTTTGTTTCAGGTTTTAATATGTTAATTTTAACTATATTGGGTTTATTACTTTTAAGTATAGTTGGATTCTTAATATTTTTTTTTCCAGAAAAATTTGGCTATATATTTCTAAGAATTAAAACGTTTATAGATCCAAAATCAGGAGATGATTTTCAATCGAAAACGGCGCTTGATGCTATCAAAGAAGGCGGATTAACAGGCCAGGGAATGGGAGAGGGTGTATTAAAAGCAAAAGTTCCAGAAGCTCATACCGATTATATAATTGCAGTAATTTCAGAAGAGTTTGGAGCTATTTTTGTTTTATTTATTGTAGCAATATTTTTATTTATTGCTTACAAAGTTTTGAATGAAGTTTTTTTAAAACAAAAAGATGAATTTCTCAAACTATCTTTAGTAGGTTTAATATCTCTTTTAATAATTCAAACTTTCATTCACATCGGTGTAAATACACGACTTCTTCCAACAACAGGCATGACCTTGCCTTTTTTAAGCTATGGAGGCTCCTCATTGCTGGGAAGTTCAATAATAGCAGGAATAATTTTAAATTTTACTAGAAGAGATTATTCTAGGAATTAGATTAGATGAAAAAAAAAATTATTTTCACATCAGGTGGAACAGGTGGCCATATATTTCCTGCAATTAACTTAATGAAACACTTCTCTTTAAAGGGACATAAAGTCATATTAGTAACTGACATTAAAGGAAATAATTTTATGAAAAAATATTCAGAATTTCAATCTTATGTAATAAAAGCTCAAACAATAACAAATAAAAGTTTCTTCAAAAAAATTTTATCTTTTTTATTAGTTATATACTCAATATTTCAATCTATTATAATCATAAGAAAAGAAAAACCTGACTTAGTTTTTGGCTTTGGAGGTTATGCCTCATTTCCTATTTCAGCAGCATCAAAGTTTTTTAAATTACCATTAGCTATTTATGAAAATAATATAATTTTAGGACGAGCTAATAAATTTTTATTAGCAACTGCAAAAACAGTTTTTGTTGCAAAAAAAATATTAATTAATTTTCCAGAAAAATATAAAAATAAAGTTTGTGAAGTTGGATCAGTTTTATCGAAAGAAATAATCAACTATTCAGAAAATATAACTAATAAAAAAGAAAAAAAAATTTCGATTTTAGTTCTCGGTGGAAGTCAAGGTGCCAAAATATTTGGAGAAATTGTTCCTAAAGTAATTAACAAAATAAAAACCAAAGGATACGAAATTGAAATATTTCAACAATGCATCGCCGAACAAAAAAATTCTATAATAGAATTTTATAATAAAAATAATATTAAAAATTATATTTTTAATTTTGATAAGCAAGTTTTAAAATTAATTTCATCTTCAGATTTAGCAATAACCAGATGTGGCGCATCCACAACAGCTGAACTCAATCATACACTTACTCCATTTATAGCCGTACCACTCAAAAATTCTACAGACAACCACCAGCTTTTAAACGCCAAATATTACAAAGATATGGGGTGCTGCCTAATTCTTGAGGAAGAAAATTTTACAGAGGAAAACTTATTTAATTTAATTATTGAAAATATAGAAGATAAAAATAAATTAGAAAATATCCGCAAAAATATGAAAAAAAATTACTACAAAAATGTTTATGGTGATATAGAAAATCAAATTAAAAAAATTATTTAAAAATGAAAATTAATATTGCAAGCAAAGAGGTAATTCATTTTATTGGTATTGGTGGTATAGGAATGAGTGGCTTGGCTCAAATAATGAAAAATATGGGCTTTACAATTCAAGGAAGTGATTCAAATCAAAGTAAAAATACTGAAAGATTAACTAATTTCGGCATAAATGTTTTTTTTAGCCACCATCAAAAAAATTTAAAGAAAGCTACTATGATTGTAGTTTCTTCAGCTATAAAAAAAAATAATAAAGAGTTAAGTTTTGCACGAAAAAATAAAATTCCTATCTTTAAAAGAGGAGATATGTTGGCTAATATTGTAGCCTTAAAAAAAATATTGTCATAACAGGCTCGCACGGAAAAACAACCACAACATCACTGGTTGCTAATATTCTATTAGAATCAGGATTAGATCCCACAGTCATTAATGGAGGTATTATTAATTCTCTAAAAAACACCGCTCAATTAGGAAAAGGTGAGTGGGCTGTAATAGAAGCTGACGAGTCAGATGGAAGCTTTTTAAAGCTGCCAATAACCTACTCTATTGTAACTAATATTGATAAAGAACATTTAGATTTTTATGGGAATTATGAAAAGTTAAAGGATAGTTTTAAAACTTTTATTGAAAAAACTCCATCATTTGGAAAAACACTAGTTTGTATTGATAATACCGATTTAAAATTATTGTTATCAAAATGTAAAAATAGAAATTTTATTACTTATGGATTAAATAAAAAAGCAAATTATCAAATAGTCAATATTAGAAAAAATATAAACTATTCTACTTTTGATTTAAGACTTAATTTTGTTGGTGGAAAAACATCTAAAATAAAAAATCTGAGAGTTAATTTAATCGGAAACCACAATATTACTAATGCTACAGCTGCAATAGCTATTGCTTTAAATTTGGGTGTTAAAATAAATAAAATAAAAAAAGCTCTTAAAAAATTTATGGGTATCCAAAGAAGATTTACCAAAATATTTTCAGATGGAAAAAAAGAATTTTATGATGATTATGCTCACCACCCTACTGAAATTAAAGCAGTCTTAAAAGGAGCCAGAGAAGTATATAAATACAGAAAAATTATATGTGTATTTCAGCCACACAGATATTCTAGAATTAAATTTCTTAAAAAGGAATTTGCCTCGTCATTTAAATTAGCCAATGAAGTAATTCTTTGTCCAGTATACTCAGCTGGTGAAAAAAAGAGACATAATTTTAGTCAAGAAAAATTTTCTAAATTAATTTTGAAAAAATCTAATATTCAGGTAATTAATATAAATAATAAAAATGAATTAAAAAGCTATATAAAAAAAAATTTATTAGAAAATGAGCTAGTAATTTGTATGGGTGCTGGGAGCATATCAAATTGGATAAGACAAATTAAAGAAGAACTACAATGAAAATAATTTCACAATTAAAAGAAATAAAAAATAAAATGTCAGGAAGAATTTTATTTAATGAAAACCTTTCAAACTATTCTTGGTTTAACTTAGGCGGACCAGCAAAAGTAATATTTAAACCCAAAAACATAATAGAATTATCTTCTCTATTAAAAAAAATTAGAGGTTATAATAAAATTAAAATATTAGGGGCTGGATCAAACACTTTAATAAGAGATGGTGGCTTTGATGGAGTTATAATCAAACTAGGAAAAAATTTTTCCCGGCTATCTATTTTTAAAGAAAATGCAATAATTGCTGGAGCTTCAGCTTTAGATAAGCAAGTTTCAAATTTTGCTCTTGAAAATTCATTATCCGGATTTGAGTTTTTATCATGTATTCCAGGTACTATTGGAGGAGGGGTGTGTATGAATACAGGGTGTTATAATGAAGATATTTCTAAAATTTTAATCTCTGTTCAGGTTATGGATTTTAATGGAAATATGAGAGTAATTTACTCTTCTGATATTAAATTTTCTTATAGAGAATGTAGTTTAAAAGATAATTTTATATTTATTAGCGCAACATTAAAAGGAAATAAAGCAAAAAAATCAGTTATTAAAAAAAAAATAATTAATTTAGTTGAAAAAAAAAAGAAAGATCAACCATCAAAGATTAAAACTTGCGGAAGCACGTTTAAAAATCCTATAAATAAAAAAGCCTGGAAACTTATTAAAGAATCGGGGTGTGCAGGTATGAAAGTTGGAGACGCACATATTTCGAAAAAACACTGTAACTTTTTTGTAAACAACGGCAAAGCGAGCTCTAATGATTTGGAAAATTTAATTAATAGAGTAAAAAATAATGTTTTAAAAAAAACAGGTATTAATCTTGAACTAGAAGTTCAAATTATTGGAGAAAAATTATGAATAATTTGGTTGTTGTTCTCATGGGAGGGCTATCTGGTGAAAGAGAGATTAGTTTTTTAACAGGAAAAGCTTGCGTAAAAGCATTAAAAAATAAAGGTTATAAGGTAAAAGAATTGGATCCCAAAGGAGAGTTTGTTAATAAATTAAAAAAATTAAAACCAAAAGTAGTATTAAATGCTTTGCATGGGAAATATGGAGAGGACGGATATATACAAAGTATATTAGAGCACCTAAAAATTCCTTACACCCATTCTGGTGTTTCTTCTTCTAGAATAACGATGGATAAAGAATTATCAAGGCTTGTATTTAAAAAAAACAACTTAAAAGTTCCTAAATATTTTTCGCATAACACTAATATTAAAAAAAATTTACAAAAAAAAATTAAAGATAAAAATATTAAATACCCAATAGTAATTAAACCAATAAATGAAGGTTCTAGTTTAGGAGTTTATATTTGTAAAAATAAAATACAATTTAAAAAAAATTATAATACATTAAAAAAAAAATACGACCGGATTTTAGTAGAGCAGTACATACCCGGACGAGAAATACAGGTAGCTGTTAAAGGAAAAATGCCTATTGGCGCAATTGAACTGATACCGAAAAGGGAATTTTATGATTATGCAGCTAAATATTCTAATGGAGCAAAAACTAGGCATATTATGCCAGCTGCATTAACTACTAAAAAATATAAAGAAGTTTTAGATTTAGCAAAAAAAGCGCATAACGTATTAGGATGCAAAGGAATTACTAGATCAGACTTTAGATTTTTTAAAAATAAGTTTTATTTATTAGAAACAAATACTCAACCAGGTATGACAAAACTATCTTTAGTTCCAGAAATTGCAAATTACCATGGCATAAAATTTGACGATCTAGTTGTATGGATGGTTAAAGATGCCAGCAATAATAGATGAAAAAAATATATAAAATTTTACTATTGTTTGTTTTGCTTGCTTTCTTATCCACCTATAATCACAAAGTTCCTAGCAAAACTATAGATGAAAAAACAAAATTTTATGAGATAAAAAATATAGAAATAACTAACAATATTCGAATTAATAAAAAGGAAATTGAAGATAGGTTAAGCACAATATTTAATAAAAATATTTTTTATTTAAAAGCTAGTGATATAGAATCTCCCTTAAAAGGGATAAATTTTCTTAAAAAGGTACAAGTAAAAAAAAAATTCCCAGATACTGTTGTAGTTAAAATATTTGAGACAAAACCAATTGGAATTATTCACAAAAATCAAGTTACGTATATATTGGATAGCTCATCTAAATTAATCGAACTTAAAAGTAGTGAAGAATTTTCTCAACTACCAAATATATTTGGAAAAGATGCAGAAAGTAACTTTTTGTTTCTTTTTAATAATTTAAAAAAAAAAAATTTTCCTTATAAAAAAATAAAAAATTATTACTATTTTCAAATAGGAAGATGGGATTTACAATTTATAAACAATCAAACAATAAAATTTCCAGTAAATAACATTGGATATGCAATCAATAAATCAATTGAATTGTTAGATCGTAAAGATTTTGTGAATTATAATATTATTGATTTAAGGATAGAAGGTAAGATAATAGTAGAATAATGAATCCTGACACCCCAAGAGGAGTAATTGAATTAAGTGATGTTAAAATAAAATGCATTATTTTTAAAATAGATAGCAAAAATAGCTTACAAATTTTGTCTGCTACATCGACTGAGTCAGAAGGAATCCACAATGATGTTGTTGTAAATCTCAAAAAAGCTTCTAACGCTGTAAGGCTGTGTATTAGTCAAGCTGAAAAAGATGCCAAAGTGCTGTTAAAAAAAATAAATGTTGTATTTGAGCAACCAGAATTTTTATGTACTAAATTTTCTAAAAATAAAAAAATAAATGGATCAAAAATTTATAAAGAAGATATTGAATTTTTATTAAAAGAAGCTAAAAAGCAATTAATTCATAATGACAAAACTCAATCTATAATTCACATTTTTAATCATAATTATATTGTCGATGGAAAAAATTTTTTAGAAGAACCAATAGGGGTCTATGCTGACTTATTAACACATGAAATAACTTTTATTAGCACTAAAGAGAATAATTTAAAAAATATAAAAGAAGTATTTTTAAATTGTGATATTGAAATAGAAAGATTCATATCACGAACTTTTGCTTTAGGAGCCCAATTATTAAATAACAAAGAATTAGAGTTTGGATCAATTATTTTAGATTTAGGTTTTGAAAAAATTAGTTTAGGGTTATTTAGAAATTTAGCTTTAATTCATTCAATAACTTTTCCAATTGGTATTAATCATTTGGTTAAAGATATTTCTAAAGTTTGCTCATTAAATTTAAGCGAATCTACAAATATAGTAAATAATTTTGATTTTTCTTTTTTAAAAAACCAAAAAATTTTTGATGGAAATGACTACTTAAAAAAAAATTTTTTTATAAATTCTAATTTTAGAAAAATAAGTAAAAATTTAATTTTAAATATTTTAAAAGCTAGATTAAATGAAATTACTGATAAATTACAAAAACAAATCATTATCCCTGGGTTTCATTCAATTTCGGGAATTAACAGTATACTTCAACGCGAATCTAATCTTTTAAATATAGATAAATATTTTATTAATTTTCTTACATCTGATTTAAAAATAGCAAATGATAACAGCACTGACGATAAAAATAACTTAGAATTTATTTTTTCATCATGTTTTGGAGCCATTAAAATTATTAAAGATGGATGGGAAACTGAAGCAATACCTGAAACAGCAGATAATAATGTAAAAAAAATGAGTTTTTTTGCTAATTTTTTTAAAAATTAATAAATATATAGTCAGTATTTTTTAGTAACATAAGTTGTCTTTCAAGCATTTAATGGTTTTTATATATATAAATTATTAATGCCTCATAATTTACAAAAAACTATTAAAGAACCTATCGAATTCGAAGGAGTGGGTTTACATAATGGTTTAAACGTAAATATCTCATTAAAACCAGCTAAAATTAATTCAGGGATTAAATTTAAAAGAATTGATGTTAATTCAAGTGAAAATATTATTGAGGCAAATTATAAGCATGTAAGCTCTCCTATACTCTGCACCAAGATAAAAAACGAACAAGGCGTTTCGGTATCTACTATAGAACATTTAATGGCCGCTTTTTATGGTGAAGGCATAGACAATATTCTTGTAGAAATAAATGCTCCTGAAATTCCAATAATGGATGGATCTTCATTTGATTTTGTGACGGCGATAAGATCGTATGGAACAGAAGAGCAAAACGAGTATAAAAAAATTATTAAAGTGTTAAAAAAAGTTGAAGTAAAAGATGGGTCCAAGTATATGTCGATTGAGCCTTTAGAAAAAGATTTAATAATTGATTTTGAGATAAAATATAAAAATCCCTTAATAAGAACTAGAAGAAAAGAATTTAAGTTAAGTAGTGGAGATTTAAACTCAATATATAATTCAAAAACTTTTTGTTTGTACGAAGATATTGATCAAATAAAAAGTCAAGGTTTGGCTAAAGGTGGTTCTTTAGAAAATGCAATTGTAGTTAAGGGTGATAAAATATTAAACGAAGATGGCCTGAGATATAGAGATGAGTTTGTAAATCACAAAATATTAGATTGCCTTGGAGACTTAATGCTGACGGGACATAGAATTTTTGGTCACATTAAAACTTCACAAGGTGGGCATCAACTTACAAATACACTGCTAAGAGAATTTTTATCAGATAAATCAAATTGGAAATTCGAAAAACTAGAAGAAAAAGAAAAAAACACTAAAAGTGACAGCATACTGAGACCTGTAGCTGTTAATGAATAAGAAAAATCAATTAAGAAAATTGTAATAATCAAAACATTTGATAAAATAGTAGTTTATCTAAAATGCTTAAAAACTTACTAACTATATTACTATCAGCTTTGTTAATATTTTCTTGTTCAAAAAATAAAACAGAAAAAATTGTATACGAGCCAACCGATGAAGAGCAAGCAAGAGAGATTTATGCAGAAGCATTAGCATCATTAACTGAAGGCGATGCTTTTTATGCAGCAAAAAAATTTAGAGAGGTTGAAAGTTTATTACCCCAGGGCAAGTGGGCTGTGAAATCTAGTCTAATGGCAAGCTACGCAGATTACAATAGAAGCGCCTACTCAAATGCAGTTTTTAGTTTAGAAAGACATATTAAAAATTATCCATTTGATCAAAATATACCTTACGCACATTACTTAATAGCAATGTGTTATTATGAACAAATACTTGATGAAAAAAAAGATTTAGAACCACTACTCAAAGCAAGAACAAAGTTTGAATTTATAATAGAAAAATATCCTGACACAGATTATGCAATTGATGGAAGATATAAACTAGATTTAATTGTTGATCAATTAGCTGCTAAAGAAATGTCGATAGCAAGATTTTATATGGAAACAGAAAAATGGATTCCTGCTTTAAATAGACTCAAGATAGTTGTTGAAACATATGACAAAACAGTTTTTATTGAAGAAGCTCTTCACCGACTTGTTGAAGTCTATTATAAAATTGGTTTGGTTGATGAAGCAAAAAAAGCTGCGGCTATCCTAGGTTATAATTACAAATCTGGTGAATGGTACAGCAAAAGTTATAAAGTATTTAATAAAAAATACAAATCTAAAAAAAATAAAAAGAAAAAAGAAATGGGGCTGATTAGGAAAAAAATAAAAAAGTTATTTGAGTAAGCGAACCATGAAAAATAAAGAAATTGAAAAAGCCTATTTTGAAAAAATTAATCAATTAAAAAAGTATAATAAAGCTTATTTTGAACATGATAATCCGGTCGTGTCTGATTTAAATTATGATAATCTTAAACATAAAATTATTAGCCTTGAAAAAAAATATACCTTTTTAAGAAATAAAAATTCACCAAGCAAAAACGTTGGTTACAAACCTTCTAGTAAATTTAAAAAAATAAAGCATTTAAAACCCATGCTTTCACTATCTAACGCTTTTAATGAAGAGGATATGAAAATTTTTTTAACTAAAATAAGTAATTTTTTAAACAACAAAGATTTGGATATAGAACTTTCTTCAGAGCCAAAAATAGATGGCATCTCTGCCACACTAATTTATGAGAATGGAATTCTTACAACCGGCCTATCAAGAGGTGACGGAATAGTAGGTGAAGATATCTTGGAAAATTTAAAAACAATTAAAGAAATTCCAAAAAGAATTTATGATAAAAATGTCCCTAAAATACTTGAAATAAGAGGGGAGGTTTATATAGGAAAAAAAGATTTTGAAAAAATAAAAAATAATTTTGCTAATCCTAGAAATGCTGCAGGCGGATCTTTAAGGCAAAAAGATTCAAAAGAAACTGAAAAAATTCCATTAAAATATTTTGCTTATGGATTTGGCGTTATTAAACCAGCGATATTTAAAACACAATCAGAGTTTATAACCAAAATTAAAAAGTGGGGATTTTCTATAAATCCATTCAATCAAGCAGTTAGTGGATTACATCAAATTGAAAAGCAGCATAAATTAATAGAAGAATCTAGATCTTCATTAGATTATGATATTGATGGATTAGTTTACAAAGTTAATAATTTAGAATTGCAATCTAGACTAGGAAATACTTCTAGTTCCCCAAGGTGGGCTGTTGCTTATAAATTTTCATCAGAAAAAGCTATTACTAAGATTAAAGATATAATTATTCAAGTAGGAAGAACAGGAGCTATAACTCCAGTTGCAAAAGTAGAACCAATCACAGTTGGTGGTGTAGTGGTTTCCAATGCAACATTGCATAACGAAGATGAAATAAATAGAAAAGACATACGCATAGGAGATACAATTACTATACAAAGAGCAGGCGACGTTATCCCACAAGTAGTTTCTGTAGATAAAACCAAGAGAGAAAAAAAAGGTAGTAGGTATAATTTTCCAGAAGAATGTTTGTGTGGAGCAAAAACGCAGAAAGAAATTAGTATATCCACAAACAAAGAAGACGCAGTAAGAAGATGCGTCAGAGGATATGACTGCAATTTTATAGCAAAAGAAAAACTAAAACATATAGTTTCAAAAGAAGCATTTAATATAGAAGGATTAGGAAAAAGAGTTATTGATCAATTTTGGGATTTAAAATTAATAAAAAAACCTTCTGATATATTTAGATTAAACTATAATAAAATTAATGATTTAGAAGGATGGGGAGAGCTTTCTATAAGTAATTTAAAAAAAGCAGTAAATAATGCAAAAAATATAACTTTAAATAGGTTTATTTATTCTATTGGGATAAGACATATAGGGCAAGAAAATGCAAAAATTCTATCAAGCTTTTTTATATCAGTAGACAAATTTTCAGCTTTATTTATTCAAAATAAAAGAAATGAAATTCTAAAAAATCTAGGTAACTTAGATGGAATAGGAGAAACGCAAATTAAATCAATTGCAAGTTTTTTTTCAAAAGAAAGAAATATTGAAGTAGTTAAAGCTCTAATAGAAAATCTTGAAATAAAAAATTTTAAAAACTTAAATAAAAAAGGAAAATTTAGTAATAAAAACTTAATGTTTACTGGAGGATTTGAAAAAATAAGCAGATCAGAAGCAAAAATGTTAACCGAAGATAATGGAGGAAAAGTCTTAGGAACAATTTCTAAAAAGCTAAATATATTAGTTGTGGGAGGATCTAAGCCAACACAAAAGAAAATTGAAAAAGCTAAAGAATTAAAAATTCAAATTCTAAATGAAAAAGATTGGTATAAAATTTTAAATATCTGAGCAGCAATTTTTAAGATTGACCAATTCTGCTTTATTCATAAATTTTTTTAAACTATTATAAACTTTAAGATGATAATTATTTAACCAATTAATTTCATTTTTATTCATAAGTTTTATATCTACTAAAGATTTATCAATTGGCACCAAAGTAAGATTTACAAATTTAAGATTTTTATTAATTCTTTTTACAGTAACTAAATTTTCTATTCTTATTCCAAAGTTACCTTTTTCATAATATCCAGGCTCATTAGAGACAATCATTCCCTCTTTAAATTTTATTTTATTTCCCATTGATATTGCGTGTGGACCCTCATGTACGTTTAAAAAATATCCAACCCCATGCCCTGTTCCGTGAGGATAATCAAGATTAATTTCTTTAAGCGGCATCCTTGCAGCAAAATCAATTTCAGATCCAGAAGTATTTTTATTTAATTTAAAATCTGCAACAGCAATATGTCCTTTTAAAACTCGTGTATAAATATTTTTTATTCTTTGTTGATTATTATCAAGAGAAATAGTTCTTGTTACATCTGTAGTTCCAAAATTATATTGCCCCCCAGAATCAACCAAATATATATCTCCTTTTTTTAAAACCCTATTGCTTTTATTGCTTGCTTTATAATGAATAATTGCACCATTTGGTCCAGAACTTGAAATTGTTGGAAAGCTTAAAGACTTAAACATTTTATTACTTTTTCTAAATTCTAAAAGCTTTTCTTGTGCACTTATTTCACTAATTTTTTTATTTTTGAAATTATTTTTCAACCAGAACAAAAACTTAGTTAAAGCTGCTCCGTCATATAAATGTGCTTTTATTGTATTTTGAATTTCTGTTTTATTTTTAATAGATTTAAAAAAATAAATTGGGTCCTGTTTTTCGACAATAATATTATTTTTATTTATAATATTTTTAAAAAAAATTGAGCATGATCCACTATCTAATTGAAATCTTTTGTTTTTAATTTTATTAACAAAATTTTGAATGTATTTAATATCTAATATATTTATTCCTTTTAGATCTTTTTTAAGCTTGTTATCAATTTTTTTCATATCACAAAAAAAATACACTTCACTTTTATTATTTAAAATTAAATAACTATTTGGTATTGGTGTAAATGAAGAATCCGCCCCTCTTAAGTTAAGTAACCAAGCTACATTTTCTGATGCAGAGACAAATTGGAAATCTATTTTATTTTTATTTAATACTTTAGTTAGTTTTTTTATTTTATTTCTTACACTTTGCCCCACATCTTTATCTTTTAATTTATAAAATTTTTTTACTTTTTGCGTGTTTTTCCTTATCCAAATTTTGTCAATTAAATTTTGATTTAAAGATTTTAAAGTACAACCCGATCCTTCAAAAAGACGCTTTATCGTAAGCTCCGTGTAGAGCTTGGGATCAAAACCTATAGAAAATTTTTTGTTACCCAATATATTTTTTGGAAGTCTTTTGTGTATAGTAATTACTTTAAAGTTTTTTCCACTTTGAATTTTGCCTTGTAAAGTATAACGACCATCAACAAATAAATAA
>Ga0114999_10006722_pt1 | contig 13197 bp, 17 predicted proteins | sample ArcticOcean_MG_C_3_FD_89820 | JGI IMG/M metagenome (GOLD analysis project Ga0114999, IMG submission 89820) | Marine microbial communities from western Arctic Ocean - ArcticOcean_MG_CB8_126 | ecosystem: Environmental > Aquatic > Marine > Oceanic | place: Arctic Ocean: Canada Basin | collected...
CGATACTAAAAAGACATTGCCGCTTAATTCTTTAAAAAACATGATAAATTTTGATGAGAAACCTTTGAATTTTGCAGGATGCTTAATGGGAGATCGCATTCGGGTTATTGCCGAAGTTAAAAGAGCTTCACCGTCTAAAGGATTATTTGATGGCGCGATAGATGCAAGATCTTTAGCAAGAATATATGCTGATAATGGAGCAGCCGCCATTTCTATACTCACTAATGAAGATCATTTCCGGGGGGCTATAGAAGATTTAGAGAATGCGCGTTCTATTACGTATCCTATTGGGATCCCATTACTGCGTAAAGAATTTATATTTGACCCATATCAGATATATGAAGCTAAAGCTTTTGGAGCGGATGCGGTTTTATTAATTGTATCTATGTTAGATAAAAATCAAATTATAGAATTTATGCAAATCGCTTCTGAATTATGGCTTCAATGTTTGATTGAAATTCATGACGAGTCAGAATTGTATATTGCTATTGATTGTAATGCCGATATTATTGGAATTAATAACCGGAATTTACGTACGTTTAAAACTGATCTTATAACTACAGAACAACTAGCGCCATTAGTTCCTACGGATAAAATCATTGTTAGTGAAAGTGGAATTTCAACTAGAAGTGATGTCGAACGTATGAATAAAGCTGGAGCGAATGCAATTCTGGTTGGAGAATATTTTATTAAATCAGGAGATCCTGGGAAAGCTCTTAGGGAATTAATATGACATTTTTTAAAATTTGTGGAATAAGAGATGTAGATAGCGCTATTATTGCTACTGAATCAGGAGCTTCATTTTTAGGATTCGTATTTGTCCCAGGAGTTAGTAGACAGATTTCAATTACTGAAGCCTCAGAATTAATTGCTGAATATAGGAAGAATATTTTATCTGGGGCACCTTCTTTAGTAGGCTTATTTGCAAATCAAACTATTGAAGAAATTAATGAAGTTGTATTTCAGTGTAATCTTGATTATGTTCAGCTCTGCGGAGATGAATCGCCTGATTATTGGAAAGATGTTAAGGCACGTGTTATCAAACAAATTAAAATCCCAGTAAACTTGGATCAAAAAGAGTCTATGGAGTTGATTGATATTTCTTTAGATAAAATCACTAAAGCAGGAGCTATCCCTCTTTTAGATCGGTTTGAAGAAGGAAAATTAGGAGGAACCGGTAAAGCTTTTAACTGGAATTTTTTGACCGGTATATCTGAAAGATATGATTTTATACTTGCAGGTGGCCTAACGGCTGACAACGTTGGTGAGGCTATTAATATTTCTATTCCTTGGTGTGTTGATGTTTCCTCAGGTATTGAAAAAAACGGCGCTAAGGATAGAGATCTCATAATTGAGTTTGCTCAATCGGTTAACAAGAATAATTATTAATGTATAGGAGAGATTAATGGCGTATTCATTTAATCATATTCATCTTAAATCACCAGATCCCGCTAAAACAGCAGACTGGTACGTTAAAACGTTTAACTTCAATGTGATCAGCGATACTGACAATTTTTTTGGGAGAGGAGATAAATTTATTAGATGCGAAACCGAAGACGGAATTGTGGTTAATATTTCAGGTCCTCAACCCGGAGAATTATTGGATAAAGGGGACTCTTCAGCTCATTATGGCTTGGAACATTTTGGGATCCAAGTTGATGATATAAATTCTGAAATCTCCAGATTGCAATCTATGGGAGTTAAAGTCCTAAGTGATTTGGTAGATTTAGGTTCTAATATAGTAATAGCTTTTATTGAAGCTCCTGATAACGTACGGATAGAATTATTAGAGTTTAAAACCTAGGGATGTGAGTGTTTTATGACTGGGAACTGTGTGTTTTGCAAAATAAAAAATAAAAAAATACCTGCAGAAATATTATTTGAAGATGATTTTTGTTTTATTATAAAAGATATAAATCCTGTTGCTCCTATACATTTTCTAATTATTCCTAATATACATTTCACATATTTAGATAACTTAACGGATGACTTTGCTCCTGTTATATCTAAAATGTTTGAAGCTGCGAAAAACATAGCGCTTCATGAAAATGTATTAGAATCTGGATATAGATTAGTAATAAATCAGAAAGATGATGCAGGGCAAGAGATCCCACACTTACATTTACATCTGATCGCAGGAATTAAATTAAAGCCGTTAGGTTAATATGAATTCTAATTTGTTATCAAAAATAGAGAATCGCATTTCGGAATTACCCCAAGGTCTTCAAGAACATATTGCCCGTACTCGTAACCTTGCACGGGATATTGCGTCATTTTATGGCACAGATTTAAATCGATGTGATATTGCAGTGGCAGCACATGATATTGTTAGGCACTTGAAATCCGATGAATTAATTAATTGCGCAAAGCAATATGCGGTCAATATTGCGGAATTAGATTACAAACAGCCAATTTTATTACATGGTCCAATTGCGGCTAAAATTATTGAAATAGAGTATTTTTGTAAAGATGAAGACATAATTGCCGCAGTTAGATACCACACGACTGGACGCCCTAATATGACTGATATAGAAAAAATAGTTTTTATTGCTGATAAAGTTGAACCTATGAAAGTAACGAAAAACCCGTTTCTTAAGTCTGTTGAGTCACTCATTTATAAAGATGTTGATTCAGCGATTAAAAAATATTTATCCGTGAGATCCAAAATGCTTTTTGATACTGGGGCCGTGATTCATCCTTTAGCAATAGATACATGGAATAGTCTTATAGATAATAAATCACTCAATTAATATAATTTCGACTGCAATATTTTCCCCATCTATTATTATTTTGGCAATTGTGCAATCAACCATAAAAGACTTATATGCTTGTCCTGGATTCACATATAGGACTCCGTCATTTATTTGATTGTATGGCTCGTGTGTATGGCCAAACAATATCATGTCAGGCTTTGCAGGAAAATCATTTAGGAGTTCTTGCACTGGGAATTCTGCTGTACCCCATGCGGGATGTATGATCCCGATGGCCACTTTTTCTATGGTAATAGTTTCAATATATGGAAGAATATTTCTTAATTCTACGGGATCCGAATTCCCATGTACTATAAAAGATTTTTTAGATTCTTTGATAAATCCTTTAACGACATCTTCTTTAACAATATCCCCACAATGGATTGCTATATCTGATTCTTTTACGGATTGTCGAATTTTAGGATGTAAATCATGCCATTTTTGGCAATGAGTATCGGATATAACTGTAATTGTAGTAGTCATTAATCAAACAAAAGGATTATTGCTGTTTTATTAAGTAATTGCATAATTATTTGGGCCTTCTTTTAACTAAAAATTTTCTTTTCAATGTCAATATTTGTTCATGCCGCTGATTGAAAGCTTTACTTTTTACGTAAATCAACCCGCGATCTTTTTTAGTTTTTGAAGGAACTAGATCTAATACCTCACTCTCTGCGTAAATAGTGTCTCCATGAAAAGTTGGGCCATCATGTGTGACTGATTCATATATAAGGTTAGCAATTGCTTTTCCTGAAGTTTGTCTAACACTCATTCCAACAACTAAACTCATCACTAACAATCCATTAACAAGAATTTTCCCATGTTTGTGTTCAGACATGTAATTTTCATCAGTATGTAATGGGTTATCATTGATTGTGAGTAGTGAAAAAAGATGATTGTCCATTTCAGTAATAGTTTTACCTGGCCAATGTTTGAAAATTTGACCTACCTGAAAATCCTCAAACCATCCACCAAAAGTGTCTTGAGCATTTATAATCGTTTTTTCTTGAGGCATTATTTCCCCTATATATTGTTTTTTTCTAAAATTCTTTTAGCAATTAATAATTTCATAATTTCATTAGTACCTTCACCAATAATCATCAATGGGGCATCCCTATAATACCTTTCTACTGGCAAATCTTTAATATATCCTGCACCACCGTGAACCCGCATTGCTTCCATGGCAACTTCTCCACAAACTTCACTTGCAAATAATTTAGCCATCGCTGCTTCCATATCATTTCTTTGACCAGAATCTTTTTTGGCTGCGGCATCATATACCATCAATCTTGCAGCATGAACTTTAGTTGCCATATCAGCTAGTTTTAATTGAATAGCTTGATGCTGCGCAATAGGTTTCCCAAATGTTTCTCTTTTTTGTGCATAAGAGATTGCAGAATCTAGCGCTGCCTGAGCAACCCCTACAGCTCTAGCGGCAACATTAATTCTGCCTGTTTCCAAACCATTCATCACTTGCTTGAATCCTTTTCCTTCAACGCCTCCAATTAAGTTATCGGCTGGAATTCTACAATCATCAAAAATTAACTCACAAGTATCTAAACCTCTATATCCTAACTTGTCTAAATGCTGCCCAATTTTAAAGCCTTTATTAGGTTTTTCAAATATAAAACAACTAATGCCTCTGTGCCGTGGAGAAGTGTCAGGGTCAGTTTTTACAACTAAAGCAAATGCATTGCCATGCTCACCGTTTGTGATATACATTTTTCTACCGTTGATCACATATTCTGCACCGTCTTTGATTGCAGTAGTAGAAATGTTTTGAGTATCACTTCCAGCGTCTGATTCAGTCAAAGCTAAAGCTCCGCGAATTTCTCCAGTAGCCATTTTAGGAAGGATTCGACTTTTCTGCTCATCAGTGCCGTAAGTAGATATCATATGACTTAAAATGTGATGTGTACCAATGATTCCCGAAAGACTCATCCAACCTTTACTTATTTCCTCAAAGATTTTAGCAAAAGTAGTAAAGTCTAATCCCAGCCCCCCGTATTTTTCTGGAATTGTAATTCCAAACAAACCTAATTCTTTCATTGTAGGAATTAACTCATGGGGGTAAATGTCTTCTTTTTCATAAATACTTGCAATGGGAGCCACATCTTTTTTGATAAAATCTTTCATCACATTGATGATTTGTTTTTGTACTTCTTCAGATGTTTTTAATATCATTCAAACTCCTAATGTATCCAACAAGTCTTTCATGTATGGGTATCAGGTTATTTCTGATAGTAGGTATCGGAGATAACAGTAATTACGATAGATATTTATCAAACAAAGGAAGTATTCTGTCCAAAATTTCATTACCTATTTCGTATTTTGACATTGTAGGAATAGATTCTATATTTCCATTGGGATGAATAATGGATACGCTATTATTATCTGATTCAAATCCATTATCAACTTCCGTTATGTCATTTGCGACAATAAAATCCAATGACTTTGATGTTAATTTGGTTTTGCTATTCCCAATCAAATCATCACTTTCTGCTGCGAACCCTATTTTAATCAACTTTGGATTGGAGATACTGGCAATAATATCTGTGGTTTTTATTAGGTTTATAGACCAGTTGTCAGAATCGTTTTTTTTCTGCTTGGTGTCTAAATATTCCTTGGGAGTCCAATCTGATACAGCTGCTGCCATAATTATTACGTCTATATCGTTTATTTCTTTAGAAATTGTTGCATACATTTCCGAAGAAGTTTTAACTTTTCCGGTGCGGATTCCTATTGGATTGGGTAATGTATTTGAGGCTGATATTAACGTTACTATTGCTCCTCGATCTCTTGCCGCTTCAGCAATGGCATGGCCCATTTTTCCTGATGACCTATTGCTTATGTACCTTACTAAATCTAGGGGTTCGATTGTTCCGCCAGCACTAACTAATATTTTCTTGCCAGCTAGATCTCCAGTAGAACCAAGAGTCATAGATATGACATCAATTAAATTTTCAGGGGAAGTCATACGCCCATTACCGACTAAACCTGACGCTAGTCGACCATTTTCAGGACCCGCTACAAATATTCCTCGAGACATTAGAGTCGCTATATTATTTTGAGTCGCTGGATTATCGTACATATTCCCGTCCATTGCTGGCGCTATTGCAACAGGAGATTTGGTAGCTAATATTGTGGTAGTAAGGGGGTCATCTGAAATGCCATTTGCAATTTTCGCAATTATATTAGCTGTTGCAGGAGCAACCATTATGATATCTGCTGATTCAGCTAACCCTACATGATTAATAGAAAATTCTGAATTCATGTCATACATGTTAGTTACAACAGACCTATTAGTAATAGCTTTGAAAGATAGGGGAGTTAAGAATTCTAATGATGACTCAGTCATTATTGTATCAACTAGAGCACCTTTTTGAACAAGCTTACTTGCTAGGTCTAATGCTTTATAACAGGCGATACTACCAGTAACTCCTAATACAATTTTTTTATTTACTAAAGGTCCTTTCATTTTGTGCCTAAACAGAATTTAATTTGTAAAGTATTTGTAGCCCTTTAAGCGTTAAATCAGGGTCTATTATTTCAAATAACGCTATTTCTTTAGATATTATATCTGCTAACCCACCTGTTGCTATGACTTTTGCATCAGCGCCAAGTTCTTGTTTGAATCTTTGAATCATTCCCTTGATTAATTCAGAGTACCCTAATATTAAACCGGATTGTATGGCATGAGTTGTTGTCTTACCTATAGCACTGTCGGGAGCAGTCAATTCAACTCTTTTGAGTTGGGAGGTAGCTTTATATAAAGATTCTGCAGAGACTTCAATTCCTGGAGATATAGCACCGCCTAAATATTCTCCGTTTTCAGTTATTGCGTCAAATACGGTGGCTGTCCCTAGGTCAACTATTATAGCTGGACCTTTATATAAGTGAAGCACTGCAGCAGCGTCAACGATTCTATCGGCCCCTACATCACGAGGGCTGTCATACATAATTTTGATGCCTGTTTTGGTTCCTGAACCAATAATCAGAGGATAAATGTTGAAGTATTCTTTAAAAAGCTCAACAAAAGTTGTAGTTAGAGGAGGTACTACACTACACATTACAATTGCTGTGATATCTCGGGGAGAAATATGTTTATTGGAAAGTATATTTAATATGTTCGTTCCATACTCGTCAGAAGTACTATTTCGTGACGTTGAAATACGCCATGTTTTTTCTAATGATTCTTTATGAAATAAACCAATAGTTATGTTTGTATTTCCTATATCTATTGCGAGCAACATGATACTTACTCTACAGTGCCGGTCACTTCTTTTTTTCGACGTAATTCTTATTACGTGACCAGTTTCTTTTTAGAAGCTTACTTGAGTCTAATAATTTATCTATAGTTGGAAATATCGAGTCCCGTAATCGTTGGAACCCTAATATTTTCGCAGCATCTGTAGCAGCAGATTGCCCAGATATTTTTTCCTTTTCACGTTCATTCCATGCATTATCAACTTGGGATTCCCAATTTATAGGAAGATTATCTGAATCAGTATCTTCGACATCATTATTATTCAGTATGATCCGAGGTTTTACATTTGGGGTACGAGGTGATGGGGTGCCCTCTGATACTGGATAAGATTCTAATGCTACTGTAAAATCTGTACCTTCATGTAATGTCACAGAAATTTCTTGTCTAGAGTCTAAAAAATCTCTAAATGATCTGAAGCCTAGGTCTCTATAGTTAAAGCTTGGATCAATACGTGTCATTGTTTGAGCTAGTTTTGTGCCTAAAGCATTTCCGTTGTCATCCATAGTTGCCTCTATAGCCCTTGAAAGTAACTCGGGGACTGAGGTTAAAAGTTCAGATGACTTCAATGAATTAAGACTATTTCCTTGTGATCGAGAGGACTTACTAGTATATTTTGAAATTCGTTTTTTAGACTCAATTGGCTCTAAAAATATGTACCTATCACATGATTTAACCATTGTTGAAGAAGTTACTTCTCGCCGACCAGCGCCAATAACGGACTTTCCTGAACCTCTTAGATGATTAACCAAAGGAACAAAATCGCTGTCAGATGAAATGATCACAAAAGTATCTATTTGGGTATTGTGGAGCAATTCCACCGCATCTATTGTTAGTTTGATGTCGCAGGAATTTTTCCCCGCCCGTGGCCCTCGATAATTATGTATCGCTTCTATTCCTAATTCAATTAGCTTATCTTGGCCTTTTCTCTGGGCAGACCAGTCAGCATATGCTCTTTTTACTATTATTCGCCCCAACCCTGATAATTGTTCTGTAAGGTTTTGTAAGGAATCAACCCCTACATTCTCATAGTCAATCAGCATGGCGATATTTGGATCAGTCAAAAAATACCACTCTTTGTGAATACTGAATATATTACTCCAGTAAGATTAAAATATAACAAAATGTGTGTACGCACCACTAAATTATTATATCACTACTGTGTTCGTTAATGATTTATCATTTTAATTTAGTGGTATTCTGATGGTATAATTTTATGCAAAATCACACTAAGGAGTTTTTTTTGTCTACACAATCTAAATCTATTCCTATGACACCATATCAAGTAAGTAGATACAGTAGACATATAATCATGTCTCAGGTTGGGAGTGTAGGGCAAAGAAAATTACTTGACGCTAAAGTTTTAATGATAGGGGCAGGTGGATTAGGTTCCCCTATCGCTATTTATTTAACCCTAGCTGGGGTTGGAACTGTTGGTATTGTAGATTTCGATGATGTTGATGTTACTAATTTGCAGCGGCAAATACTGCATTACAATGATGATATAGGTAAATCGAAAGCAGCGTCTGCAGTAGAGACTTTAAAGGCATATAACCCTGATACAAACATTACTATACATGAAGAGCCCATAAATTCTGAAAATGCATTCAGGATTATGGAAGGTTATGACATTATTGTTAATGGGGCTGACAATTTTCCAACTAGATACTTAGTCAACGATGCAGCGTATTTACTAAATAAACCATTAGTAGATGGAAGTATATTATTATTTGACGGACAAGCTACAACATATCTTCCTGGTCAAGGATGCTATCGTTGCCTTTTCCCTGCACCACCACCACCAGGAGAAGTTCCTAGCTGTGCTGAAGCTGGAGTTTTGGGGATGCTTCCGGGAATGGTAGGAACTATACAAGCAACTGAAGTGGTGAAACTCATTATAGGTATTGGGGAATCCTTGTCAGGGAAACTTTTGTTAATAGATGCTCTTAGTATGGATTTCCGAACTGTTAAAATACGTCGAAATCCCGATTGTCCATTATGTGGAGATTCTCCTACAATTACAGAATTAATAGATTATGTAGCTTTTTGTGGTGGTGCACCACTTACTGGATGATTTTGCTGGAATAGATTAAGGAGATTCTATTTTGAAAATATATACTAGAACTGGAGACGATGGCACGACAGGGCTTTTTTTTGGAGGTAGAGTTCAGAAAAATGACATTAGATGTGAAGCTTACGGAGAGATCGATAACTCAGTTGCTGCTATAGGATTAGCAAGGACGTTAGTAAAAGATTCTTTTGTTAAGAATTTGTTAGTTGATCTACAGAATCAATTGTTTATAGTTGGAGCGGAGTTAGCAACCTTAGAAGAAAACTATGAGATTATGAATAAATCTTATAAGATAATATCTCTAGATATGATTACTAATATCGAGAATCACATTGATAATTTGACAGAATTGGTAGTCTTGCCTCCCAATTTTATTTTGCCTGGAGCCTCTCCCGGATCAGCATCTTTAGATTTAGCGAGAACCACTTTACGCTCTGCAGAAAGGAGAATAATTGATTTATCTGATGAGGGTTTATTAGTCAACAAGAATATTTTACTGTACATAAATAGACTATCAGATTTATTATTTATATTAGCTAGATTTGAGGATCGAGAGCTTCCCGTAGAGGTAATAACGGGGCAGAAAAAAGATGAGTAAATCTAAACCTTTGATATCTATATTAGATTATCAAGCAGGTAATATTAAGAGTGTTGAGAACGCACTCATCTATTCAGGCGCGGAAGCCGTTATAACTTCAGATCCAGATACGATAGATCGCTCAGATGCGATTGTTTTTCCAGGACAAGGGTCATGTATTTCATCGATGTCTAATATCCAATCCAAAGGATTAGATGACACTATTAAAAAAGCAATCTTGTCAGGAAAACCATTTTTAGGGATTTGCCTAGGGCTACAATTATTATTAGATAGATCGGAAGAAGGGGATACGGATTGTTTAGGGATAATAGAAGGGGATGTGAAAAGATTTGGAGATGATTTAAAAATCCCTCACATGGGATGGAATAAAGTTTATTTCAATTCAGAGCATCCTGTTTTTTTAGATATTCCAGATGGCGCTTATTTTTATTTTATACATAGCTATTATGCGGTACCCTCTGATGCTAGCTTAATATCATCGACTACAGAATATGGTATCGAGTTTTGCAGTTCTATTACTTTTGATAACGTTGTTGCTGTCCAATTCCATCCTGAGAAAAGTGGAGAAACAGGATTGAAGGTGTATGGAAATTTTGTTAATTTTGTTAATTCCTAAAGGAGATATGTATGGATTTAATACCTGCTATTGATATTCGTGCAGGTAATTGTGTGCGACTTTACAAAGGGGATTATTTGAAAGAGACTATTTTTTCTGATAACCCATTTGACGTAGCTGTACGTTGGCAAAAAGAAGGAGCGACTAGAATACATATTGTAGATTTAGATGGTGCTAAAAGTGGACAACGAATAAACTATGAAGTCATCGATCATATAGCTAATAATTCTGACGTTAAAATTCAAGTCGGAGGAGGCATTAGAAGCTTGGATTCTGCTAAAAAATATTTCAGACTAGGAGTTGACAGGTTAATATTAGGAACTGCAGCGGTAGATGATCCTATTCTTGTTCAAGACATTTTAAAATATTGGGGACCTGATTCATTGATTATAAGTATTGATGCTAGAGATGGCATTGTATCCCTAGATGGGTGGACACGTAGCACTGACATTAAAGTACTGGATTTACTCGAAACTATGGGAAATCTTGGTGTTAAAAGATGTATGTATACAGATATTAATCGTGATGGGACTCTTACTGAACCTAATTATGAAGTTATATCAGATCTTGTGGGATCTTCAGGAATAAATATAATTGCTGCTGGTGGCATATCTACATTTGAAGCTTTACAGACACTTAACGACATTGGGGTTGAATCTGCAATCGTAGGTAGATCAATATATACAGGAGATTTAGATTTTAAAGAAGCTATTAATAAATTAACTTATATGAATCGGAATTCATGAAGAATTTAAAATCACGTAATGTTGAATTGGATAATTATCGAATCATATCGTTACTACCTATAATTTCATACCATGAAATCGCTCATGTTTTTTGCTCGACTGGTGATTTGTCGGTATTACTGGGGAAGATAATTTACAGGGGTCGCTTAATAGCATTAGATATTTTGAAGGAAAACATATCAGAAACAAAGAAGAAATTTAAAAACAGTAGACTCTCAAATGTTGAAGCTGTACATATGTCGGAAGGCTCTCTTTTGAAATTGCAAGATTCATCATTGGATGGAACAATGATTTCTTATTCTTTAAGAATGTCTGATAATGTAAACGAAATATTAAGAGAAACAAATAGATTTTTAAAAAATGGTGGATGGCTATCTTTGATTGAAGAATATCCTGTAAAAGATGGAGACATTACCTTTGATGAGTATAAAAATATTGCTGAAAAAGCCGGGTTCCACTTTTATATGAAACATAATTTGTCTGTCAATGTCTATATGATGTTACTGCGTAAATAGTATGGGGTACCAATATGTTAACTAAAAGAATAATCCCTTGTTTAGATGTAGATAATGGGAGAGTAGTCAAAGGCGTTAGTTTTTTAAATTTACGAGATGCAGGAGATCCGGTTTCATTAGCATCGTTTTATGATAGCGAAGGAGCGGATGAACTCGTTTTCCTTGATATTACTGCATCATCTGAAAATAGAGAAACTATGGCCAATGTTGTTAAAGATGTTGCGGCACAAGTATTCATACCTTTAACAGTTGGGGGAGGCATACGGAATACATCAGATATTAGGAAAATGCTAGAATCGGGTGCTGATAAAGTATCTTTAAACACTGCCGCTATTTTGAATCCTGATTTTGTTAAAGAAGCAGCGTTGTTTTTTGGCTCTCAATGTATAGTAGTGGCTATTGATGCAAGAAGGATATCTATAAATACCAAAGAAAATGTCAAATTTGATGGTGCGTACCATTCAGATATTTCTATTCAAGATGATTCGAAATGGGAAGTGGTTACCCATGGCGGAAGAAGAGCAACTGGTATTGATGTTATCAAATGGGCTAAAAAAGTTAATGATTTAGGATGCGGCGAGATTTTATTAACAAGTATGGATTCAGATGGTCATGAATCAGGATATGATTTGGATTTATTGACTACAGTTTCAACAGCAGTATCTGTACCAGTGATAGCAAGTGGTGGAGCTGGTATATTGGATCATTTTGCTGATGCTATTAATATAGGGAAAGTTGATGCTGTGTTAGCAGCAAGTATATTTCATTTTGATATTTTTACGATAGCAGAAGTTAAGGAACACTTGAAATCTAAAGGTATACCTGTGAGGATATGAGTCGAGTTATTTTTCGAGGTGGTATTTTATGAGTTTGATAAAATTTGATGCTAAAGGTTTAATTCCTGCAATTGTCCAACATTATGACACTAATGAAGTTTTGATGATGGCTTATATGAATTCTGATTCTATTGAAAAGACATTTGAATCAGGAGATGTTTGGTTTTATAGCCGAAGCAGAGGGCAACTTTGGCATAAAGGAGAAACTTCAGGTAACTACATGAAATTAAAATCCTTCACAGTTGATTGTGATGGGGATGCTATTTTACTTAAAGTTATACCGGAAGGGCCTGCATGCCATACAGGTAAAAATTCTTGTTTTTATACTGAAATACGTCATGATGAAAATTATGATACTCAAACTTTATTAGATTCGAGAATTATTGAAGAATTATTCTATGTTATACAAGAGCGAGCTAAAATTTATGATGAAAATAGTTATACCTCTAAACTTTTATCGGGAGATATCGGGCGAATCGCACAAAAAGTAGTTGAAGAAGCAGGGGAAGTTGCTATTGCGGGAGTTCAATTAAATCGACAAGAGCTCGTTCAAGAAACTGCAGATCTGTTGTACCACTTGTTAGTGTTAATAAAATCTAACAATGTTTTGTTAAAAGATGTATGGCAAGTCCTGAAAGATCGTAGAGGATAAAAGTATTACCGCTCGGCATCATACTTTATAGAAGCTTCCATTGCCGCTATTGCTACTTCGATTTGATCATTTGTAGGCTTTTTTGTTGTTAGTTTTTGTAGCCATAAACTAGGGGCCATCATATATTTTATAATTGTGTTATGGGAATA
>Ga0114999_10006725_pt1 | contig 13194 bp, 6 predicted proteins | sample ArcticOcean_MG_C_3_FD_89820 | JGI IMG/M metagenome (GOLD analysis project Ga0114999, IMG submission 89820) | Marine microbial communities from western Arctic Ocean - ArcticOcean_MG_CB8_126 | ecosystem: Environmental > Aquatic > Marine > Oceanic | place: Arctic Ocean: Canada Basin | collected...
TGCTGCTCGGCCCTTGGCCGAGGAAGCTTTGCGCTTCGCCATCGGCAGGCTCGCCTACTCCTCCATTTGCAATGCTGCGAGGAACGCTTCCTGGGGGATCTCCACACTGCCTATCTGCTTCATGCGCTTTTTCCCCTCCTTCTGGCGTTCGAGCAACTTGCGCTTGCGCGACACATCACCACCATAACACTTGGCTGTCACATTCTTGCGAAAGGGTTTCACTGTCTCGCGCGAGATCACCTTGTTGCCAATCGCGGCCTGGATCGCGACCTCGAACATCTGCCGAGGAATGAGTTCCTTCAATTTGGCACACAAGCGTCGTCCCCAATCGAAGGCCTTGTCGCGATGAATAATGACGGCGAGGGCATCAAGGGGGTCACCGTTGATCAGGATATCAAGGCGTACGAGTGGCCCGGGGCGCATCTCCTTGTGCTCGTAATCGAAGGACGCATAGCCACGTGAGACAGATTTGATCCGGTCATAGAAGTCGACGACGACCTCACCGAGGGGCAATTCGTAGTGGAGAATCGCCCGATCACCATTGAGGTATTCCGTATTCAGATAGATACCTCGGCGCTCGTTGCACACGGACATCACATTGCCGATGTATTCGCTCGGTACCAGCACCTGTGCATCAAGGATCGGCTCACGAATCTCCTTGATCTGCCCTGCGGGCGGCAGGTGTGACGGATTTTCAACCTGACGTACAACACCGTCCGTCGCCTCTACCTCGAAGCGAACATTGGGTAACGTAGCAATAATGTCCATTTCGTATTCGCGTTCGAGTCGCTCCTGCACAATTTCCATGTGCAAGAGACCGAGAAAACCGCAGCGGAACCCAAATCCCAGGGCATCAGACGTCTCCGGCTCGAAGGAGAAGGCCGCATCGTTGAGTTTCAGCTTCTCGAGTGCGTCACGCAGTTCAGCATGCGCATTGGAATCGACGGGGTAGATGCCACTGAAAACCATCGGCTTGAGGGCCTGGTAGCCTGCCAGTGGTTCGGCGTCGTGAGTGTTGGCGTGGAGGACGGTATCCCCAACGCGGGCCTCTGCAAGGTCTTTGATATTGGCGACGATGTACCCCACCTCGCCGGCGGACAGCTGTTGCGCGGGGACGCGCTGCAGACGGAAGATTCCAAGTTCCTCGATCTCATACTCACGTGCCGTCGAAAAAAGCTTGATGCGATCGCCCTTGGCGACAACGCCTTCAACGACGCGGATAAAGCAGATCACGCCTCGATATTGATCATAGAGTGAATCAAAGACCAGACAACGCAGTGGATCCTGAGGATCGCCCGCAGGCGCCGGGATACGGTCGACGACTGCCTGCATGGTGTCCTCGACGCCAATCCCGTCACGGGCACTGATACGCAGGATTTCATCACGGTCACATCCAATCAGATCAACCAACTGGTTCTCGACACGCTCCACCTCGGCGCCAGGCATGTCGATCTTGTTGATGCAGGGGATGATATCCAGGTCATTGCCCATGGCCAGCAGTAAATTGCTCACCGTTTGCGCTTCGACGCCCTGAGTGGCGTCGACAACGAGGATCGCGCCTTCACAAGCAGCCAGTGAGCGCGACACCTCGTAGGTGAAGTCCACGTGCCCGGGTGTATCGATCAGATTGAACTGATACTCTACTCCACCTGCACCAACAAAGTGCATCCGCACGGCGTGCGCCTTGATCGTAATCCCACGCTCCCGTTCGAGGTCCATCGAATCCAGGACCTGCGATTGCATCTGTTTGGAAGTGAGAGTCTGCGTCATCTCCAGCATGCGATCGGCCAAGGTAGACTTGCCGTGATCGATGTGGGCGATGATGCAGAAATTCCGGATATGTGCGCGGTCCATCAGACTCCAGTACGGGTCGCAGAAGCAGGCTCAGGCGGGACAATCGTTGCGAGCACGAGAAAGTACGCCAGCTGGCAGTGGCATGTCAAAATGTAACTTAAGGCCAAACTGTAACTTACGGCGATTGAACCTCTTCGTTTTTTGCCCCCGATGGGGCCCTATTAAGTAACTCTATATTGCGTCGGGCGACAGCATTCTGCGGATCTCGCTGCAACACCTGGCGCACCTGTGCGAGTGCTGCCTGTGGATCTCCGGTTGCGGCCAATGCGGCAGCATAGCGATTTCGGATCGCGACGTTGAATGGGGCCATATCGCAGGCATCCGAGTAGGCATCCACGGCTCCTGCCCAGCTCCCACGAGCCCGATGAGCGTCACCGAGTGCCGCAAACAACAGGGCACTTGCCGGTGCACGCGCGCTGGCTTGATCCAGCACATCGACTGCTTGACTCCAATCGCCCATGCGACCAAGTAGCGACGCCCATGCAACCGAGACCTGTGTTCGCTGCGGATACTCAGTTACCAGTTGTCGATAGGCTGCAGAGCCAGTGAGGCCGTCCTGGCGCAATTCCAGATAGCGGAGATTCACGCGGGCCTCCTCCATCGTGGGATCACTTGCAAGGGCACGTCCCAGTAACCTTCTGCCCTGCGCCTGCTCTCCCCTCTCGATCAGGAGCATGCCTAGATTGTTTGCTGCCGCAGCATGGTGTGCGTCAAGACGCAACGTCTCCTCATAGGAGGCACGAGCCGCCGATGGATCGCCGACCGCTTGATGCCAGCGTCCGGTCAGCAGGTGAAGCTCGGCGTCCGACGCATTCAAGGCGCGCGCTGCATCGAGTTCTGCTTTCGCCTTATCAGGCAGCCCATTCTCCAGATAGAGTCGAGCCAACTGTAATCTGGGGCCCGCCCAACGATGCTCAGCTGCCTGCACATACGCTGCCTCTGCCTCAGCCGGACGACCAGCCTCCTCCAGCCAGACGCCAAAGTTGACGCGTGTCCGCGGCGAGTCGGGTGCCATGGCAAGGGCGTGCTCATAGGCTGCCAGTGCCTCGGTCCTGTCTCCCCCGTGATGCAAAGCAAGCGCGTAATTTGACCAGGCACGGACGCTGCCTGGCGCCCTCTTGACGGCATCAGACCAAAGTGACAATTCACTCTTCCACAACTGATTTCTACCCACGACAAGAAGACAGAACACTGCGACAATGAGCGGCAGAATTCTCCTCATCCACCAATGCCTGAGCCCACTCACGAGCGGTTGTTTCTCGCAAAGACAGATCACGGCAAGCAGAAGACCGGCCGTAGACAGGTAGAGTCGTTGCTCACTGGCGATGACCGTAAGCGGCACCAGGACCGTAACAGACAGACCGATGAAGAACCATGTTGAACCGACCCCCACCCACTGAATGCGTTGATCGAATCCGGCTCGCAGCGACCAGGTCACGAGACTGGCTATCAATAGAATCGCTGCGACCCATCCAAGATCAAGCGCATCAACTGGAACAATTCCGTGCTCGATACTTAAGGCCGTGGGCATGACGAGTAGGAGGAGATATCGCACAACGACCAGTGCCTGCGTGGACAACTGCACTGACATGGGTCGTACCTGCTGCGCAAGCGAATGTGTCAGGAAGCCATCCACCGTGATCAGGGCGACATACCCCACAGCGATCAGCAAGAACGGCAGCACGCCACGCCAACGGTTCGGCAGGTGCCCGCGCCAGGCCAATAAGGCCACCAGTGGCAGCCCTTGGAGCGCCACTGACTTGCTCAGCAGCGCCACGATGAAGGCCCCCCCCGCAAACCACCGCCTACCCGCTACGGCCGCCCACAGTGACCAGATCACGCCGCATCCTGCCATCAGCTCTGAGCGGCTGGAAATGTAATTGATCGGTTGCGTGTGGATCGGATGCGAAGCGTAAAGTAGGCAGACAGCGACAGCCGCGTGAGCGGGAAGCAGTCGTGACAACAGCAACCAGAGACCGATACAGGTCAGCACGTGAAAAAAGATGCTGACGAGGTGATAGCCGCGAACTTGATAGGTGCCTAGGGCATAGTTGAATGCCAGCGTCATCTGTAACGCCGGCCGATACATCCCTTTGCCGGGTTCGGCGGAGAATGTCCCCGAATCAACGAAGTACGATGGGATATTGCCAAGGTCTCGCAGATGATGGTTGCGAACGATCGAGTGTTCGTCATCGTCGTGAAAGCTGTTGTTGAGAGAATTGTGATATGGCAGCGCCGCCACGATGCATATCACCAGCCAGATCCACCGACGCCCAGAGACATCCTGACGTCTGACAGTCACGTCCTGTCGTATGATCGTCATGGCTGCTGCTTGTCGGATAGCGGTGGTTGTTGGTCGGACAGCACCAGCTTGCCGAGTTGCTCGATCCGTTCGCTGCTGCGACGATATCCGGCCCCTACACGTCGATAGTAGCCGAGAGCCTGCTGCCACCGACTGGCACCTTCTGCCCGCTCACCTCGTCCCCAGTGGCCCTGTCCTTGCACGACGAGAACTTCCGCGAGATTGTACAGAATCTCCGCTCGCTGATCTCCTCGGCCCACGGCTTGCCTCAAGGCGACTTCGGCCTCATCAAGCTGATTGGAGCGTGCATACAGCCCCCCAAGTTTGGCCCAGGACCGCACGTTGGAGGAATCTCTGGCGATGGCACCTCTCATGACATCAATCGCCTGCGCCATCCGACCTGACGAAACCAGAGCCTCTGCGAGCCCGTGCTGCGCAGGCAGGAAGCTTGGGTAGGCCTTGACTGCTTTTTCAAACACTGTGACGGCCCCATCATAGTCACCTTGAAAATCGAGAAGAGCAGCTAGATTCAGCATCGCCTCCTGGTGGGTGGAATCGGTCTGCAGGGCCCGCTCATAGTAACCACGCGCCTTGGCCAGCCCTGGCTCAGGATCTGAGCGTGTATCCTCCAGAGCATCCTCCTGGGCAAGGACACCCAGATTGACCATGGCATCGATGTTCTCTGGCGCTAGCTGCAGGGCAGCGAGCAATGTTCGCCGCGCCTCGTCTTTGTCTCCAAGGGAGCGTTTCACAACACCGAGCCCCACGAGAGCATCCGCATCAGGGCTCACAGATACAGCCAATTCCAGGAATTCTTTGGCCCGTGCCATCTCCCCCATGCGCACCAGCAGCATGCCCAGTCGTCTTGCAGCCTGTCCCCAATCTGGTCTTAGAACGAGGGCTCGACGATAGGACTCGGCCGCAGCCTGGAGGTTTCCAAGTCCCTCTTCCACAGCGCCGACATTCAACAAGACGGCAGTGAATTTCGGATCCACTGCCAGTGCCCTGCGATAGTGACTACGGGCCCGTATCAAGTCACCATCCAACGAAGCGAGTCGACCGATATTCGCATGTACCCGGGGATTTCCGGGCGCCCTTTTCAGGGCGGCCGCCCAGAGAGCCGTTTCGCTCTGCCAGATCGATGTGCGCTGCACGGTCAGAAGACTGCAGAGGACCACGCCAACAACGATCCAGACTCGGCCCCAGCGCGGCGGGTGATGAACGACAACACCAAGGATGAAAATCGCAGCACCCAGGCTTGATAAGTAGAGCCGGTGCTCACTGATGATGACGTGCAATGGCATGATGAAGGTGACACCCAGTGCCACAAAGAACCACAGGACCCCATAGGCCGGATCATATCGACGCATCCAGGCACCGAGCGCTAAACCAAGGACCGAAATCAAGAAGAATGCCGCCGCCACAACGGCAGCTCCCGGTTCCCAGGCAACCGAAAATGAGTGGATGACACTCAGGTGCGTGGGAACAACTGCGAGCCACAAATAGTAGGCGCAGGCTTTGATCTGAGTCAGTATCTGGACGTCCAAAGGGCGTACGAGGCGATCGAGTGAGGGGCCCAGGAAACCCGTCACCGTGCCTGCCACGACGAATAACAGACTCGCAACGAGGGCCGTTGCCAATGGCAAACGCAAACGACCAGCATCCGGCCGACGGCCGATGGCGCGAAGCGCAAGTAGTGGCCCCCACACAATCGCCGTTGATTTCGACAGAAGGCCCAGCAGGTGGGCGCAGAAGGTCGCGGCAGATCGCCTGACTGGCGAAATCATGCTGACGCTGCATCCAGCCAACACGACCCCCAGCGCCGCCAGGATACCGGCTCTGGCGCTTATGTAGTTCACAATCTGGCTGTTCACTGGATGCACGGCGAGCACGACGACGGCGATCCAGGCAACCTCTTCATGCTCTGGAAGCCAGCGTCGAATCAGGGCGAGCGCTGCCAGACAAAACAAGGCGTGCAGAATCACATTGGTGACGTGATAGCTCCACGGGTCCAGGTCACTGATGGCATGATTGATCGCCAGCGATCCCACCACCAAGGGTCGATACATCACCCCATACTGCGGATCACCCGAAAATGTCGTAGCATCCACAAAAGACCGAGGGATGGTCGATAGAGAGCTCAGTTGCTCGTTCTTGACGATGGAGTGATCGTCATCGAAGTGGAAGCCATTGTCGAAACTTCCCGCGTAGACCAGTAGCACCAGGAGAAAGACAGCTCCTGATTCCAGGTAAGCTCGGCGCAGAAACATCAAGCCCCGCCGCTGGCGTCCAACAGGTCGAACACGAGGCGAAGTATCTGAGGGGCACGTGGCTGTGCTGGATTGATCACGAGAGACTGCTGCACGAGACGTCGAGCCTCAACCAACAACTTCCTTGTTTCGTCAGAGCTTTCTGATTGTTGTGCTCGCGTCAGCAACAGCGCGGCAAGATTCGTCAGCGAACCGAAATGTCGAGGATTGAGAAACACCGCCTGCCGGTAGGCTTTCTCTGCCGGCGCAAGTTGCCCCAAATCCTGCAGGGCTACGCCCAGATTACCATAACCGAAGTAATTGTTCGGTTCGGCAGTCAGGCCACGCTTGTAGTAATCGATCGACTCGGCGAGCCACTGTGCCCGTCGAGGATCAACCGATGACTGCCGAGCCCTCGTCAGAAGGGCATTGCCGAGATTAATCAGCGCATCGGCATAGTGGGGATCAAGAACAACGGCCTGTCTGAATGCAGGCTCCGCTTGCTCGACATCCCCCAACTCCAGATACACGCCGCCAAGATTGTTAAGAGCGCGCACACGCAAATCATCGTCACTTGGCATGGAACGAGCCCGTTCGTATTCGCGCGTCGCTTCGAGCCAGAATCTGTTTCTCTGCTGTGTGTCCCGGGTCTGTAGAGCTCGATCCTTGTAGGCATTGCCGAGATACAGATGCGGCCGCGGCATCTGCGGTGCCCTCATGACCGCATCAGCCCAGAGAGAGTCATCGTCTTGCCAAACCTGGTTGCGACCATGGCTCAAGGCCGCAGCAATACCTAAACACACCAGCGCCACCCATGACGCACGCAGGGGCCGACGAAGGTGCGCGCCCAATGCGACGATGCAAATGCAAGCCAGGGCAAGGGGCAAGTAGGCCCGTCGGTCATTGACGAACACATTCAGTGGCATCACCAAGGTCGGGATCATGTGAAGGACACCTGTTCCCAACAGCATCAAGGCACGCCCATGGCGGCGCCGCCACAACCACAGGAGAAGACCAGCAAGCGTGACCGCCAGAAAGCCGCCGCCGAGGACGGCAGCACTGACAACGCCCTGCTCCTGAAACTGTGGTTCAACACTCAGATTCGTCGGCAGCACCAGAAGGTGGACGTAATATCCGATCGCTTTGGACTGCGTAAGAAGCTGGTACCAGCCATCACGAACGGGCGCCCCTAGAGAACGTCCGAGGAATCCATTCTGAATGATGAGGGTCAGATACCCACCCGCAAGCAACCAGGAAGGCATGTGCCATCGCCACAACCGCGACTGCAATCGGCGGAGGTCGAAACGGCTGATCACGGCGATATCGAGCAACAGCAGCGAAGCAGGAAGCGTGATCGCCGTTGATTTGGTCAGGAGTCCGGCACCCATCGCCAGCCAGCAGGCCCAATACGTCCGCTGACGTCGATCCGCTTGTGCCGCGATATACAATGCCATTGTCAGCAGATAGAAGAGCGCCGCAAGAGACTCACTTCGACTGCTAATGTAGTTCACCGGTTCACTACCCAGTGGCCAGGCGATGAACACAAGCCCCGCCACCAGTCCGATTTCCTTGCGGCTTGGCCACAGCAGGCGTGCCAACCAACAGACAAGCAACCCATTGATCGCGTGGATCAGAATGTTGATCACGTGAAAGCCACGCACATCATAGCCATCTAAGCCAAAGGCAAGATTTGCGGCATGATTAAAGGCGAAGCTCGATACCAACAGTGGTCGATACATCCCCTTCTTTGCGTCTCGGGAGAATGTCGAGGGGTCTGAGAAATAGGATTTGATCCCATCCTTCATCTCTCCCAGATCTGGTGCAAGACGCAGATGGATGTTCAGCTGGATCGAGTGCTCATCATCGTAGTGGTAGCCATTATCGAGGCTCCCCCACCAGATGACGACGGTTGCGGCGAGCAGGCAAACCGCGGTCGGTCGCCAGTTGCGCAGATCGATTGTACCCAGCTTCATCGCAGTCTCTCCCCGGTAACGGCCAAGGAATCGTCAACGGCGCGAATGCCTCCTGCTGCGGCCGTATTGCCCGCCGCTGCGGCATTGACGAAAAGGGCCCTCGCTGAACGGAGCAGATCGATCCGCTGCTCAGAGTCCGTCGATAGCCGGGCTCGCATCATATACAACCCCGCGAGATTCATGGCCGCTTGGGATGCAGGAGACGTCAGTCTTAGTGATGATCGATAGGCGACTTCGGCTTCATCGAGATAACCCGTCACCTGTAGCACGGCGCCTCTGCCCAAGTGCGCCTCTGCTTGATCTGGATTGAGTTGTAGTGCCCGCTCGTACGCCTGGAGTGCTTGCGGCAGTGCCGACCTGTCGCCAGCCAATGCCGCAGAATACCGGGCATTGCCGAGATTTGCCCACGCATCGACATAACCCGGTGCCATCGCGACAAGGCCTTGGAGGCGCTGCAGTTCCTGCTGGGGCATGCCCTGAGCTCGATCGACCAGGGCAAGACCGTTGGTCGCTTGAAATGCCAACAGTTTCTGTTCCGGATCCAGAGACAGGACCTTCTCATAGGCAGCGCGTGCTGCTCGGTTCTGCTCAGGTGAAGCCCCCTGTTCGGCGAGCAAGGCGTCGCCAAAATAGAGCTGGGCTCTGGGCATCATTGGCCCCTTCGCCGCTGCATCCGCCCATAGCTGAATATCTGTAGCCCACACCCGCGAGCGCTCAACACTTATTGCCGCAAGAATCGCCAGTCCGCCCACGGCCAACGTGTGTCTCCAGAATCGACGCTTCACCAATGCACCGGTGCAAGCGAACGCGACGGCAACACCGGCGAGGGGCAAATACAGGCGGCGGTCATTCACCAGGACATTCAATGGGGCCAGACTCACTGGTACGAGGGTGACACCAAACCAGAGCACCAGCGCCCATGGGCCCCGCAGACGCCGTCGACACAGCACGAAGGCTACACACACCATAGATATCGTCATCGCCATGGCACCGACGACGGTGGCCGAAACCTGCGTTGCCAGCGAGAAGGCCGGTTCCGGACTCAGGCCAGTCGGCATGACGAGGGTCTGCAGGTAGTGAACGGGAGCTTTCGCCTGTGTCAGCAATCGGTCAGCCATCGGAATGGCCTGACGCGACAAGGAGTGCGGCAAAAATCCATTCGTCCAAATTATCGCGGAATAGAGACCGCTCACAACCAACACACCCCACTGCTTTCTAAGGCTCTCCTGCCATCTCCCGGTGTGAAGCCAGTCCGTCAGCACCAACATTGCCGCAGCGGCAATCGCCGTCGATTTGCTCAGCAGAGCAAGAACCACAGCACCCATCTGGCCCCAGACGCGTCGCTGCCGGCGCACGCCGACAATCCCCAATGTGATCGCCAGCAAGAGAAAGAACGCAACCAGAGAATCGGAACGGGCACTGACATAGTTCACCGGTTCTGCCACGACGGGATGGAGTCCAAACAGGAGCCCAGCCAAGGCTGATCCATGAGCGGACAACCACCGTCGAGCAATCACACAGATCAGGGCCGCATTTGCCGCATGGAGCAGAAGATTCACAAGGAGAAATGCCATCGGGGCGTCGCCGATGAGGGCACGATTCAACGCATAGCTCGTCAGCAGCACGGGACGATACATCCCCCGACCTGGATCAGCAGAAAACAGATCAGGATCAAGGAAATAGGACGGCACAAGACTCACGTCACGTAGGGCTGTATTGCGCACCAGGCTATGGTCATCGTCATAGTGGAAGACGCCATCGAGCGATCCCATGTGTACGAGGACCGTCAACAATCCAACAAATACCCACGGTGTTCTTTGGAGTGCCTTGCCAATCACTTCGACTCTGCTTTCAATCGGCGTCGTGCTTCGTCTGCGAAGTGGCCCTCCGCTTGCTGCAGCAACTGCCGCTCGTAGACCCGGTGAGCGTCAGCGACGCGCCCAAGGGTCTCCAACGAATTCCCAAGCTGCAGATAGCCGAGAATAAAATCCGGATGTTCACGCAGCAGTTCCTCATTCGGTGCGAGACTCTCCTCGAAACGCCTCTGAGAGAACAGACTGATGGCGAGATAGAACAGCGCCTCCGGTGCTGGATCCTCGACCCGGGCCAACTCCTCACACAGCGTCTGCAATTGAACCAGCTGCTTCGCATCGAGTAGGTCACCGGCATGAACATCCAACTGTCGCGACAGTCGGCGCAGATTGTTGTGTGGATCGGGTGAAGCGCCACCATACTCGGCCGCCTGCTGATAGTAGACTGCGGCACTATCGATACGCCCGAGCAACTCGAAGGTCGTGCCAACATTGTTCAGAGCCAGATCATAGTGATAGCTCGTATCAGCTACGTGCTCATACGCCCGTCGAGCCTGCAGGACCAATTCCTGCGCTCGACCTTGTTGTCGCTCACTGGCTGCCTCCCGCCCCAGGGCCTGCAGAGCGTGCCCCAGATTGTACCACCCCTCCGCAAGAGCGGGATGATCCTGGGTCAGAGCCTCAAATGTGTCCGCCGCGGCCGAGACTTGCCCCATTGCCTCCAGGACCAGGCCGAGATTGTTCCTCGCTGCCACGTGTTGAGGCGCAATCTCCAGCGCCCGTCGGTAGTAGCCGATCGATTCCGACAGCGCGCCGTGCTCTTTGGCATAGTTACCCAAATGGATGTAGGCAACGGGCACGAGAGGTTGCGGCGACTTCGCTGCCGCGTCGGACCACAGGCTGTATTCATTTGCCCAGACAGGATTTCTGTTCTGCGTCAGCACCCCCATGATGAGCAGTGTACCGATGGTAAGCCCCGATACCCATCTCGAAGGCCAGCGACATCGTGCAGGCCGTGTCCATAGACAGGTGAGAGCGATCAGCAGTCCTGCCACCGGCAGATAAAGACGATGATCGTTGACGAGGATGTGCAGAGGCACCAGCAGCGTCGGGGATAGAACAATGATGCACCAGCCCAGTCCAAAGCGAACGTCATCCCGGGCGCGGCGAGCGATCAACGCCAGCGACGATAGTGCCAAGAGGCTCGATCCAACGACTGACGCGAGGCCACCTTCAAAGAACTGATGCTGCACATTGAGTCCGTGCGGCATGACCAGCAATCTAGCGTAGTAGATCAATGCTTTGATCTGAGTCGCCCATTGGGTTGAACGCTCACGCACAGGAGCATCAACGACCGCCATGTTGATATGGCCGAACTGAACCACCAGATAGAGCACCGCGATGACTGCATAGAGTGCATGCACGGGCCGCAGGGACCGGTGGACGGATCGCCACGTGACTGAATCCCTTGTGAGGTTGTAGGCAATGACCAGTCCCAGAGCCGTGATGCCCGTTTCTTTGCTCAGCATGGCAGCGACAAAACACAGAAGCGACGCAATCCGCCAGGCGATCTTCCGAGGCTCGTGGGTCTGCCCTCGGGCAACCAGATGGATCACCATCGTCCCGAGTACAAATAACGCCGACAGACTCTCAGATCGCGCACTGATATAGTTGACGGGCTCCGTTGCCAGCGGATGCAGGCCAAAGAGCATGGCCCCAAACAAAGCGAGCCCCGCCCCTCGTCCGAGCTGGCGCAGCAAGACCCATAGCAGCATCGTGCAGCCCAGGTGAATACATAGATTCACAAACAGATAACTGTTGGTGTCGAGTTGGGACCACCAATAGTTGACGGCGAGACTCAGAAGCAACAGCGGGCGGAACATGGCCATTTCCGCATCGCGTGAGAATCGCGTCCGGTCAGTGAAAAATCCGACAGGATCCTCCAATGATCGGATGTGAGGATTCTCCGTGATGGCGTGGACATCATCATAGTGCCAGCCATTGCCGAAGCTGTTGGCATAGGCCATCGACACCACGAGCAGGATGAGACCAAGAGCCGTTGACGGCCGCTGCCACTGCAAACCCGACACTATCTGCCTCCTGCGCCTAATTGTTCAAGACGCAGATTCACAAGACGATAGGCCCCGTGACGAGCCTTCAACTCAACAAAGACTCGCAGCGCCTCCGCCGCGTATCGCCCATTACCTGAGGCGGCGTGCTGTGAGAGGGCGAACAAGACTTCCCCAAGATTGTAGTAGGAGGATGAGTCCGTCGGGTCGATCTGACATGCCTGTCGCAAGGCGGCTGCAGCCTGCGGCAAAAGACCCGCCCGCGCATACGCATTGCCCAGATCGTAGAACGCACGACCATTCGTTGGTTCCAACCGGGTGACCTCAGACATCAACGGAATCGCTTCAGCATACCGACCGGAATCGAAATAGAGCTGCGCAAGATTTACGTAGGCATCCGCGTAGTTCGGATGTGCGACGATGGCTCTTTCATACATGGCGATGGCCAGTCTCTTGTTATTCGCTTTCCGGTGCGCGTTCCCAAGATTCACCAGTGCTTCGCGATGGGTCTCATCATGTTGCAGGATCGACTCGTACTGCCGCACAGCGCGATCCAGAAGCTCACCGTTGATCGGCGTAGATTCGAGGGCCTGCTCATAGTAGATACTCGCCAGGTTCGCCCGGGCCGACAGCAAGTTCTCATCAAGAGAGACCGCTTGCTCAAATTGCACCCGCGCCGCCTGCAATTGTCCACTATCGCGCAGGGCCTTCCCAAGGTGGACACGGCCTCTCGAACTGGATGGTGCCAGTCTCACAGCATCCGACCAGAGGCTCAGTTCAGTTGCCCATACTTGATTTCGCTGAATGGTCAGCGTGATCAAGCAAATGAACAGTAGCAGAACCGGATGCTGCAGACGTGGCTGGCGCATGACGAGGCCTGCAAACGCAACAAAAAGACCCGCGCTGGCCAGGTAGATTCTATGCTCATTGACCAAA
>Ga0114999_10006726_pt1 | contig 13193 bp, 19 predicted proteins | sample ArcticOcean_MG_C_3_FD_89820 | JGI IMG/M metagenome (GOLD analysis project Ga0114999, IMG submission 89820) | Marine microbial communities from western Arctic Ocean - ArcticOcean_MG_CB8_126 | ecosystem: Environmental > Aquatic > Marine > Oceanic | place: Arctic Ocean: Canada Basin | collected...
AATGTTCGTGGTACACTTCAGGTTGATGAAGCTGCTGATTTTATAGCGGCTACAACAATGTATTCGACACTTGGTGTCACAGGAATTGCAACATTCACTGCTGCAATCGATGCAAACAGTACTTCTGACTTTGAGGGTGCAATGAACTTGCAAGCCGGAATCACCGTTGCAGGTGCGTTGGACGTTAATGCAACAGCTGATGCAATTACATTGGATGCGCAAAATGCTTCAAACTTCACCACGTCGGTGGGGGCGCTTGAAATTAATTCTGCTGATCTTCTTTCATTAACAGGCTCAAATAGAATTCAAATTAATTCGACAGCAACGACCATCGATGTCGATGGTGGTGCTCTTGAAATGGATGGACTTGGTGCCTCACACTTTGCAACTGCAGGTGGTGATATATACATTAACGCCGGTGGAGGTGCTAGCACGCTTGGGCTTACAGGTTCTAACGGAATCAAAATGTCATCAGGCGCTGGACTTGATATAACCACAGCAGGTGCAGTCGATATTAATGCGTCTTCTGGTGGAATCACAATGGATGCCACTGGCGTTTCAAACTTTACCACAACGACTGGCTGGATTACAATTGAATCTGATAATGGTGTCTATATTGCCGGTTCTACAGGTGAAATTGATCTTACAACAACTGGTGCAATTGATATTAATGGAGGAGCAGGTACTTGGGATGCAACTGCGGGAATTAGCTTAGATGCTGCAGCTGCTTCAAACTTCTCAACGTCAGCGGGTGTTTTGACACTCTCTGGTTCAGGTGGAGTATCAATTTATGGCGGAACTGTTGCGCTTAAGGATCAATGGACAGATCTTGGTGGTGTTGCCGGTGGTATATTGTTATCATCAGGTTCTACTGATGTGTCAACCTTCTTGAGTAATTTTGCCGAAGGTGAAGAATCAATTCTTTCTGCACTTAATGCGACATATGCTTTAGCTGCGGGTGGATCCATTGCCAAAACATCGACTGTTTTGTCTGGTGCATTGGCTGCGGATCTAGCGGTTGATGGATTAACATTAACTGCATCAGCATGGCTTGCAGAAGATGTTAACGTTTATCTTAATGGTGTTTTACAACGAAGTGGTTCACAAGGCACTGCAGACGTTTATCGTCATACAGATGGTGACTTGAGATTCAATTATGCATTAATAAACGGCGACTATGTTGTTGTGCAACATTTCGCGTAATTAAAAATAGACTATAAATAAAAATTATCTGTTAGCAGATAATTAATTAGTCGCAAAAGGGTATCGGAAATTTCCGATATCCTTTTGTTTTTTTTGTTATATAGTAATTATATTAGTCATGAGATTATTTAAATGTTCAAAACACAAACACAAACAAAAATAAGCGTATATAAAACACTAATTAAACAATTAGATTTAGATTTGGAAAACGTAAGTAATAATACGACTAAATTGCTAAATAACTTGGAAAATTATAAATTAATATATGATACCCTAAAAAAATATAATACAATATTACAAACTAATGTTACTGATGGCAATATTACACAGGATTATGCACAAAACGTATTAGGTCATGTGACGAACATAAAAACATTATTTATTGAACACGAAAATAACATTAAAACATCAATTAACAGATCTTATGGTAATACCGAAATGCTAGGTTCATACCGTAAAAAGCTCATAAATTTGTTGGCAAATGAAAACAAAATCTTACAAAGCATTCTTGATGGTAATATCAACGAACAAGGCGCATATACCGGACCTGCCATGAGAAGACCTGTAGGTGTTAGGCCTGAGGATCCTTTGGTGGCCAGAAAAAATAAATAAATATTAATTAGTATTTTTATATTTATTGACTAATTTTTTTGCTGGTGAAAATAAGATTACCAACAATTTAGTATAATGACTTTTAGGAGCGGTATAATATTTACATTGTCTCATTACATGTGAAGCAGTTGTGGGATCACCTTTACGAAAATAAGGTAAAGCCTTAGGACAAACTTCTTTGAGATGAAGCCAGTAATGTACTGCGCCATCGGCATATGAATTATGTGCCTTAAACATGGACCCGCCTAAGATAAAATAAGGCACACGTTGATTCCACCTTGGCCCTACGTTTCCTAAATTGTGATTATATATATATTTGCCATGGCCATTTTCTAAGTTAATTTGTGCCAAAGACATACTCAGTGTATTAATACTTGGGTCTTTATTGAACACTCGTTTATAACCGACATTAAGTGCCGTGATTATTGTAATTTTATCAGTAGAGGTTCTAACTCTATTTCGTCTTAAATTGTCGGCTCCTGCAGGAACAGCTATTAATAATAAACAAAACGTTAAAAATATTTTTTGTATCATATTAATATTATTATCAAATAATATACAACTGTTTAATAATTTTATTATAAAAGTTTAAAGTCTATAGGCGATAATAATATTTTTTTTGTCTGTTTTTTCATTACAACTAACACTTCATAAAGATAATAATTACTTGTATCTGTTTTTAATGATTTAAGTTTTCCGTTTATCATAACAGTATATGTCTCTTTTTTACCTGTTAATATACCGATCTTTTGATATGTAATATTGTTCTTTATTAAACATAATGCACCACGATAATATAGGCCATTATTTACCATGATATTTCATATGCCATAATTCGTAATGTTTAACATCCCACAAATGACATTCTGGAACCCAATTAACTGTTTTACCATATAAAACCTTATAAGTAGTCTCTGACCCCCATGAGCAATCAACATCAATAATCATTGCAATTTTTCTTTCTTGATGTTCAGGAATATATAAATCTTCTTGATAATATGACGTAGGCCAATACGTCGCTAGCGTTCCAATCTTAAATGATATATGTTCCATGATTCATTAATAATAATTATCTACCGCTTCTATTATTAATCTTTTCTTTTAGCTTTTGATATTCAATTTGCCATGAATGTGTATTTTCTGAAACATGTTTTAATTGTTTTTGTATTATAATATCCTGCTTCTTAGATTCGCCTAATAATTCGTTAATAAATGGTCTCATATGTTTTTGCAAAGTATGATCTGGCGCATATACTTCATCAACATAATTAGAATACATTAACATAGAAATAATTTGTTTTATCAAATATCCTAATACGTGATCACCGATTTCTATTCCATTTTTTTCTGCAATTGATTTTTTGGTTTTAAAATAATAATCCTTTGAAAGATTATTGTTTGCCAGGGTATCATGTGTTTCTTGCGTAATACGTTTTTCAATACTAGCATAGTTTGTAAAAACCGAACAAACATCTTTTATTGTCTCTGTTTTATCTGTAACTTCAATATATTTTTTATCAAGCAAACAATTAATTATATTGACACTAGCTTCACGTATATTTTGTGTTGAAAATTTTATCATACTTGTATTATAAACAGACTTTATTTATCTTAAAACATCTTCTGCTTCTTGAATACAATCCGCAACACAATCTAATGTGTTGATCAAGCAGGTTTGTGCTTTATCATAACAACCTCTAAAACACCACGTCGCATTATCATCACAATATTCTTTGCACAGTTCGCTACAAACCACGTCGGTAGATTCACAATTTACAGAGCATCGCTCAACGCAAGAATCGTCGTGTTCAATGCACTCGTCAATACATGAACCTGACGTATCTAGGCACGATGATATTGCTTTATTGCAATCTTTAATACACTGTCCTGCATTAGGAATATCTACAAAATCGCCAACGGCACAGTGTACACTTAAAAAAACTAATAATATAATTGGTATATATTTGATTTTATTTTTAATCATTATATACTATAATAACAAATACTAATCTATGTTTAAGAAAATAAGATATTTTTTGCAAAAAAACATCAGTATCGTGATTTATATAATTTGTATCACAATACTGATGCTCCTGTATTTTAAACTAAAAGGTATTTTTGAGCACTATCAGCATATTGGTATTATGCCATATTAATATTATTTTAATGATTTAATATTAATTTTTTTTGATTTAAGTTCTTTTTTTAAATCAAACGAAATTGTCAATACACCACTTTGCAATGTGGCCTCCGCGGAGTTTGAATTGTAATTTTGTGGTAGAATAAAATGATATTTAAATTTTTTATTATTTCGTATTCCTGCAATATATACTTTGTTATTTTCATATGTTATGTCTAGATCATCCTGCATTACACCAGGAATATCAGCAAAATAATTAATTGAATTATCTGTTGTTTTATGTGAAAAATTTAAATGATTATAGTTTATATTTGAACAATTATTATGTCCAAGAAATTCATCAAATATTGGATTACGAATAAACGTTTTAATAAACGAAGGTTCTATATTAGAAAGCATCGGTAAAGTCTCCTGTGTTTATTGATATGATATTAATATCATATTAACATATGTCTAATATAGTTACGGTTTAACAAATGTAAACCAATAAAATTTAATTTTATTCTGGAGCTCCGTGTCCGATTCGAACGGACGACCTCATTCTTACAAGGAATGTACTCTACCAGCTGAGTTAACGGAGCATAAAATCTTTGTTTCCTTATTATTAATTTATATATTACAATTTTTTAATACGATAAATTGTTTTATCATGCTTTTCAGCTTGCGCCAGCACCAACAAAAGTACTGCAATTATTATGACGTTAATCAGGTTATACATAAAGCCTAATATTATAAAACATACAGAAATAAATTGTGATATCATAATTGATATTTTGTGAGATATAATTTTATCTTTTGTAACATATGTTAATATTGCACGCAATACTCTACCACCGTCCATAGGATACGCTGGGATCAAATTAAATACACCCATTATGATATTAATTAAACAAAAATAATATACAAAATAATGCACATAAGGAATTTCAAATGCGTATAGTAACATACCTATACAAAAATATATAATATTTACTAGTGGCCCTGCAATTGCAATAACGATTTCTTGTTTTGGGTTTGCAAATAAATTAACAATTCTTGCAACACCACCAACAGGCGTTATAACGATATCATGTGTCGTGATATCATATCTCTTTGCAGCCAAAGCGTGCCCATATTCGTGCGATATTAAACAAAACATTAATATCATTATCATTATGGTTTGATATATAAACTGAATAAATCCTAATGTTCCAAAATATATAAATAATAATATAACTGCTATTGTAAAACTTATATGTAATTTTGTAGGTACACCCCACAACTTGAATATTTGTATTAAATTAAGTTTTGCATATAATTGTTTACTGTATTTTTTTAACGACATCATATACCCAACCATAAGTATTCATACTAATACTGGGTACGAATAAATCTATTTTGCCTTGCTTAATATTAGTAATTAATGCACAGCTATTTTGTGGTATGACGGTAATTTTTTTGTCCTGATCCTTATATACCCATCCTTTAAGTATTGGGTTTGAATTAGGAACAACAAATTGTACCAAGTCTCCTATATGTAAGTTTTTCATATATATAAAATACTAACAAGTTATTATTCATTTGTTTCTTCAAATTCTGCGTCAACAACGTCATCATTTTGTTTTGGAGAGGTTGCGTTATCATATAGGCTTGTAGATATTTCGCCCATTTTTTGTTCAATACTTATAGTAACGCTTGTCATTTTATCGTAATCACAACCTTCAAGTTCAAGTTTTGCACCTTTAATTAACTCTTGCAGTTCATCAATATTATCTTGTGTTAATTTATCTTTATGTTCTGTTAACATACTATTTGCTTTATAACAAATATTATCAAGTTTAAGTTTGGCGTCTATTTCTTCTTTTCGTTTTTTATCGTTTTCTTCATTTTCTTTTGCTTCTTGAATTAATTTTTCAACATCATCAGAAGATAAACCATCGGATGAAGTAACTGTAATGTGCTGATCTTTTTTTGTTGCCATATCTTTTGCACTAACAGAAATAATACCATTTGCATCAATATTGAATGTTACCTCAATTTTTGGAACTCCTCTTGGTGCAGGTAAAATACCTTCTAGTCTAAAATTACCGAGTGTCCTATTATATCTTGATTCTGTTCGTTCGCCCTGTAGGACGTGTACATCAACAGATGATTGATTATCTACGGCAGTAGAAAATGTTTCTTTTTTTTCTGTTGGTATTGTTGTATTTCTTGGTATCATAACCGTGGTTATGGCGCCCATTGTTTCAATGCCTAAAGATAATGGCGTCACATCAAGTAATACTAGATCATCAACCTCACCTGTTAACACTCCACCTTGTAATGCAGCGCCTATTGATACGACTTCATCAGGATTAATACCTTTATGTGGTTCTTTTTTAAAATATTTTTGAATTGTCGTATGTACCAATGGGATTCGTGTTGATCCACCGACCAATATTATTTGGTTGATTTCGTCAATGTCTACATTTGCATCCTGTAATGCATTTTTTACCGGTATCATCGTACGATCAACGATTGGTTTAATCATTTGCTCAAATTCTGATCTAGTTAATGTCTGCTGGATATGTTGTGGCCCCGATGAGTTCGCAGTAATGAACGGCAAATTTATTTGTGATTCTTGTGCGGAACTTAATTCAATTTTTGCATTCTCTGCGGCGTCCTTTAAACGTTGCATTGCCATGCTATCTGCTTTTAGATCGACGCTTGTATCTTGCTTAAATTTATCTAATAGCCAATCCATAATACAATTGTCAATATCATCCCCACCAAGGTGAGTATCACCATTAGTAGATACTACCTGTACAACGCCACCGCCAACTTCCAACACCGATACATCATGAGTACCACCACCAAAATCAAAAACAACGATTGTTTCATCTTCATTTTTATCAAGACCGTAAGCTAGGGCCGCGGCGGTAGGTTCATTAACGATTCTCATAACGTTTAGACCTGCAATTTTACCAGCATCTTTTGTTGCTTGTCTTTGTGCGTCATTAAAATATGCAGGTACAGTAATAACTGCGTCTGTTACTGATGAACTAAGATAATCTTCAGCCGCTAATTTAAGTTTTTGCAATACCTTTGATAATACTTCTTGTGGTGAGACTTCTTTATCATTCACTTTAAAGTAAACATTATCATTTTTATTAATGCATTTATAAGGCATTTTTTTCGTATCTTCTGATACTTCATCATACCTTGCGCCAATAAATCTTTTTGCAGAATAAATTGTATTTTGTGGATTTGTTACAGCTTGTCGTTTTGCTATCAACCCTACCAAAGCTTCATTATCTTCTACCCACGCAACAACAGATGGTGTTGTTCGATTACCTTCTTGGTTATGTATAACTTTTGCTTCGTTACCTTCCATAACAGATACAACACTATTTGATGTACCTAAATCTATTCCAATAATAGTCATTTAATATCTATCCTCGTCCTATTAATATGTTTGTTAAATTTTTATCAATCATACTACATTATATAACGTAATATGAAAATTTACAACTATTTTTAATTGTAAACTATTTTTAATTGTAAACTTTTAATCTGCTACAGGCACGTTATCATCAAAATCATCATCATAATTATATGAAGATTTCTTCGATTTCCTCTTGCTTTTTTGAAAAAATCGTTTTCTTTTAGATTCAAATTTATCATCATCATTATGTTTTTTATTTTTTTTGCTGGTGCGTGCCATTATATTATTTTTTTTGAGGTTTGCTGTATATATTCTACGATCGTATATATTGATATTAAATAATCGGTATAAAAAATTTTTACAATATCTTTTGTAATATTATCATTTGAATTAAAATATATTATCTTAAATTTATCGTACGATATTTTCTTTGGTGTTGTTATAAAACATGACGTACATAAACGTTGTCTACATTTAGATCTATACATGGCAGATTTTCGTAAACCACAGATCCTACAGGACATATTTTTGTTTATTAGGTAATACGATATAAAATATCTTTTGATAAATTTTCAATTGTTAACAACTTATATTTAAGAAATTTAAGTTCGTTATTATTATATTTCGTTTGTTTTTTTGATATTAGATCACAATTAAACTTGATGCTTCTGATTAATTCAATAGTTGTTAATTCGTTACTAGACATATTATTTATTATATCATAATATATAAATTTTTTCATATTTTTTTACAATTATATCATATCCATAATGCTAAACATTGTGCTGCACCACCTGATTTCAAAAATTCAGACATATTAACTTCTGTTATTTTATATCCTTTTGATTTTAAGGTTGCTGAAATATTGTTATTTCCTTGTGGCATAATTATATGTTCCTTATATACAATAGAATTGCAAGCAAATTGATGTGCTTCGTATTTTGATACCTTAATAAGTTCCATCTGTAATATGTTTTCCATATTTTTATCTTCAAATGCATCAGGAAAATATATTCCTAAATCAGACGAAATAATGCTAAGACATGTATCTAGATGATAAAAGTTTTCATTTACTAATTTGATATTAATCAATTTAAGATTAAGCAATTTAGCAATTTTTTCGTTTGCTAGTCTATCTGTTCTAAACCCGTAACCTGCAATTAATGTATCGCCAACAATAGTACAATCCCCAGCTCCTTCAAACGTTAATGATGAATCTAATTCATGCACATTATAATTGTTTGATAAAAACCATCTTTTAAATTTATCTTTTTCATTTTGTCGTTGTGGATATTTAAAGTTTGATAATATAACCAATTTATCTTTTACGATTCCGGCGTTTGCCGTAAATACCATATCCGGTAAATCTATGCATGGTTCTATATATTTTACGTCTAGTCCAATATTTTTAATTGTAGTTTCTAAATACGTCCATTGCGCCATGGCGACTTTTGTATTTACAATTTTGTTTGTCATCCAAGGATTAATTGAATACGTAACATTAAAGTGTTCTGGATTACACAAAAGAATTTTATTGCTTTGCATATTATTTATTTTGTTTGTTAAAACATGCAATACATGATGCATATTTATTTATTTTTTGCTTACTACATTGATTACATGTAACAGTACTTATTGCCTGTGCCATATTAACTATACCATCAATATATTGATTGCTGTCAATAACTGTAATTTCTAATACATTATTTTTTGAACTGACTTTTGTAATATTAGGTTGCCGCATTAGATCGACCTTGTCAATGTGTATAGGATCAACAATTTGTAAATATTTACCCGTTTTATTATTTTTGTCAATGTAATCTTGGATTTGTTTGCACATTACGTTTAACAGATTGTACCACCCAATATTACAATTTATTTGTATTTTTTTTATATTAAAAAGTTCTAAATTATCTTTTATTAAACGATTTTTAAATACGTGGTTCATACTATCATAAATACATTAAAAAATAATTCGTTTCCAAAACGATCCTTTATCTGCAGATTTTTTATCGGACCAATCAAACATATCTTGAGCCTCAACGCCATGAGCTCTTATCATTGCAATCAAAACATCAAATATATCTGCGGCTTCTTCTGCACATGGATTTTGAATAAACTCTTGTAATTCTTCGTACATTTTATTGTATAATCGTAATTTATATTCTGTTTCATCTGCAACATAATATTTGCATTCTTTTCCAGATTTTTCAATAATATCTGGAATTTTATCTCTTACTAATTTCATCTGTTTATACATACCCCACAAACAACACCACCCTCGCAAGGAGGGTGGTGTTACTTACATTATTTGGTTATTATCCTATGTTAGACATCACCAAAGTGACGAGCAAGTACTCGATACACCGTTCGTGCTTCGCGGCCATTAAGCTGTACGAAGTAATCACTGCTATAGATTTTCAGCGACGTTGAACCTGCAGTAGGCGTAACAACACTGACATTCATACTGCCAACATCTCGGCCCTTAGTAAAGGTTCGGATGCCAGTAGAATCGGCGAGGAGCGCATTTGAAATGGTTGCATTTCGATTTGAAGCATTACGCTTAGCGACCTGTTCAAGCGTCAAACGACGTCCTTTTGAATCTCGCGCTGCAACGGTCAACTTACTACTTTTCATTTTCTTACTCATATATTATTTCCCTTTATTTCCTTTTTTTTTAAAATTTATCATATATCCTCGTACACCTCTGTACTTACATAACAATAAATTATAACTTATTATTTAATAAATTTACAAAATTATTTTTTATTAAATTTCTTCTTTCATATTAACTGCATCAATGATAATATCTTTGCAATATTTATGAAACATTTTAATATTTTTAAGATTACGATTTTCATGATCAACAATTGATGACCATAACACAATCTTAAGCTCTGCAGGTATTAGTTTCATAAAGGCAACAATATTCTTTGCCTGTTTTGCAGTCCAAATATTATCAACTGAATGATCCGCAATTTTTTCGATAAGAATATTATACTTTTCATTACCAAGCTTATTGATTTTAGTTTTTACCTTACTCCAGGTGTTCAAAATATCTTCTGCACTAAGATATTTATCAAGATTACAGACATAATCTACGAATGCAATAGCAGATTCTGTACCAACTAATCCTGTACTAATTGCGTAAAACAAATTATCTTTTGGTGTGTCAATTAATTCGGCACTACTTAAGGCATCGCTTAAACGTTTCCAGGACCTGCGAGAAGGATAAACTTTACCTGCTTCAATTGCGCCACTATATTCAAGATGCTTACTATTGTTTTGGATAAAATCACAAACAAGCTCATTGCAATTGCTTTTTGCCCATAGTAACCAATCATTTATAGTTGGCTCAAGATCGGCTACCCAAAATCTATCAAGAAGTGCCGGATCCATATCGTTAACGTTATAATCTGCAGAAACATTGATTGCAGTAAAAATTCTTGTATCAGGATGCAATTTCCATCCGTTTAATTCTCGATCAAGAACAATTTGAAATGCAGCTTGCATAATTTCTGGTGTGGAACGATTTAATTCGTCAAGAAACAAAATCACAGGCTTTTCGCATGCCATTTTATACCAATCAGGTGGACAAAATCGTGTCATACCATCAACCAATTCAGGTAATCCAATCATATCACCTTCACTCATTTGTGATAGACGACGTTCGATAATCGGTAGATTAAAGTTTTCTTCAGAACTTAATTCATATACTGCATGACTTTTGCCAATGCCATGTGGACCTCTAATACATATAGAGATATCGGTTGGAAGTTTACGGGCGCAGTTTAAAAAAGTTTTAAAGTCCATTACTATTTTTTACCTTTTGCTTGGTGTTGAATCTATTATACCACAATATGAAACTAATTTCACATTATTTTTTCATTAAAATTTGTATTTCTTTTGATGGAAATGCCAATGTATTATTTGGCGTAATTACCCATCCTCTTCGTACATAACAAGGGTCTGGCTTATCTGCCATACCATCCGTAAGAATTAGTAGACCATCAAACATTCTTTTGCGCTTATTGACCCATTTTGTTGGTGCGTTAAAACACGTACCGCCACATCGAGTTCTTTTACCAGAAATCTTTTGTCCTTTTTTCCACTCAAAACACTCATCTTCAGAAATTGATGTATCAAAAGGGATTACGTAAAATGATACTTGTTTTGCTAGAGTTGAAAGCTCACCAAACAATAATTCAAGATCTGCATCACCAACAGAACCAGACATATCAACCGCCACGGCTAGTCTCGCCGTTCTTACTTTTTTTCTACCGGGATGAATATATGGATACTTTTTATTGATTCTTTTAAGTGAATTTCGGGATGAAGCTGATTGACTAATCCCTGCAAATCTACGAAGAGTCGATTTCCAGTCAACAATATTGCTAAATGCTGTACGAATATCTTCACGAATATGAGAAGGAACGCTTCCCCAAGAGTTATTTGCATCTGCATTTTTTGCAGCTTTTTGGATAACACTTTTAATTTTTTCTTTATAGAAATCTTTTTTATCTTCTGGTATTTTTTCCCACATATCATGATCATCAAAGCTATCCGCTCCGGTCATGGAAAATCCACCTTTTTTCATTTCTTCGTTTGCTATTTGCTGAATCTTATCATAGTACCATTCTGATGATTCATTCTTCGGCAAGGTTTCAATTACATCTGCCAATGTTAATCCGTGCTTCTCTTCTTTATCCTGCTTGCCTTTAACTTCTTTTGGTCGAGTACCAGGAAGAAGACAGCCATCAGGTAGCGCCGTAGATTTATCGGCATGCCCTACCAACAGCGAATTAATCGCAAGATCGGTACTAATATTCCACAAAAGATGTTTATCTTTTTTTCTGCTTGAAACATGCATGAAAATTAAGTGATAAAATTCATGTTTTAATACTCCACGGACTTCTGCTGGCGTAAGAGTAGCAAAAAAATCTTCATTATAATACATTGTGATGTCATCTTCCAAGATTGTAACTCCTGCTGTAGGAATACTATCCGTAGGAATCTTTCGTACATATCGTGAAATATTGCAAAAGAAAGGTTCATCCTCAAGCATCTTAATAAGATGAGGATCAAGATTAAACTTTACCTTCTCAGGTTCCTCAGATTCTTTAATCTGCTTCTCCGAAGAGGCTTTATTTGCCGTCGTCATGTATCTATTATACCATAGGTTTATAAATTTTTCACAAAATTTTATTAATAAATAATTTAATAAAATAAAGCTATATATGCGTATTACTAAAAAAATCTGATATTTTAATTAAATCAAGCGTCGTATATAGTATAAGGTTCATATTATTTTTGTACAGTTAAACAAATGTATAATTGTGGAGAATCAGGCCATAATGACATTAATCCATATGTATTTTTAAAATTACCTAGTTTTGCTATGTCATCCGCCGCGGCGACATTTGGCACCTCGGTTTTAACAATTTTAGAAAAATTACTGAGATCATTATAATAATTTTTGTTTAAAACATTCTGAATAAATTTTTCAAATTCTACGTGCTGCTCAAATTGTTGATCCCAAACTCCTGAGTATAAATAACAATTTTGATTATCATATACTCCAAATTCATGTTCATTATCTTTTATCCAACCGATTTTAAAATTATCAAATTGCCAATGATCACCATAACCCCAGTCAACAAGCAAGACACCACCAGGATTAAGAAACCTTAGACATTTTTTAACAAATGCAATTGTATCTTTTGCAAAATAAGCATATCTAGTACATGTAATAAAATCATATGTTTGTTTTAGTTGCCAATCATCATTAATTTCCCAATTACCTAATTGCAAATCATATAAATCTTTTTTTGGTGA
>Ga0114999_10006729_pt1 | contig 13191 bp, 15 predicted proteins | sample ArcticOcean_MG_C_3_FD_89820 | JGI IMG/M metagenome (GOLD analysis project Ga0114999, IMG submission 89820) | Marine microbial communities from western Arctic Ocean - ArcticOcean_MG_CB8_126 | ecosystem: Environmental > Aquatic > Marine > Oceanic | place: Arctic Ocean: Canada Basin | collected...
GGCGTTGAAGGAGCCCCGCCACGGCGATCGAAAAGAACCAGTCCCGTCGTTGACCTCCTGACACATAGTCGTAACTCTCGGCCAGGCTGGTGGCCGTTTCCGGCAGACGATCGATTACTCCACGATAGCGCTGATCTTGCGCGTACATGCCCTCGATACGCTCCTGCAACTGTCCGGCGAATGTGGCGGAATCCGGGTCGGCATTCGTTTCGATGAACTGCAGAAGTGCTGTCGCCTCCTGCGGACCACCGAAGAGATAATGGGTATTGATGTAATACGGCCCGACTTTGCCCGAGGTGTACCAGAACACTTCGGTGGCTGGAGCCACCTTTAACGCCTCGCTGTCGACGAGGGCTCGAATCAACTCGGTGCCTTGAGGGGAGGAGTTCATTCGGGCAGCGACTCGGCGTCCAGTTCGTTGAGACGTGGGCTGCCTGCATCCCTGTCGGACAACAGCGGCGCCGTGCTGCAACCCCAGTCGAGACCCAGGGCCGGATCGTTCCACGCCACGCCCGACTCATCGGCACCACCATCATAGTACTGGTCAACCACGTACATCAACGTGACATCGGTTAGCGCCAGGTACCCATGGGCGACTCCGGGTGGAATTAACAACCCCTGAGGGCACTCAGCCGCCAGTTCCAGCACTTGCGCCGCGCCTTGTGTGGCGGAGCTGACGCGCATATCAAATAGGCCGACGCGAAGGGTGCCAACGACACAGTGCCAGTAGTCGGCCTGCCTGTGGTGAAAGTGGAGGCCGCGCAAAACGCCGGCGGTCGATTCGGAGCGATTGCATTGCAGACGACTCCAATCTCGCTGCGGAAACCACTCGGTGCGAAACGTCTCCGCAAAGAACCCCCTGGGCTCAGAGAACCCCTTGATATCGACCAGGTACACGCCGCCAATGCGTTCGGATTCGATTCCCGCTGGTGAGGTCATCGCACGGCCGTCACTGTTTGCCACAACATTTCTTGAATTTTTTACCGCTGCCACAGGTGCATGGATCGTTGCGGCCAGTCTTGGGTTCCTCGCGTCGGTACGTTGCGACCCTTCCACCCGGGAATAGCCGACCCCCATCCAGGAGCTCTTTGGGCAGCTTGCCTTCGAGCCCTTCACGCGGCGTCTCCAACCACTCGTCTTGAAGGTCCTGTAGGACCCCGTCGCTGGCCGCATCCTTGCCGTGCTCCTTTTCCGGATCTACTCCCTTCTCCTGGCAGAACAGGCCAAAATCGGCGATGAGGGCCGCTCGCGGAGAGGCCATCAATTGCGCGAACTGCTCGCGATCGATCCCGGGAGGCAACTCCATCTCTTCCATCGCCTGAGTAAGGTCCGCCATGGAAGACTCGCCCCCTGCCGGCGCGCCCGCCTGGGGGGCACCGGGTTCGGCGTCGAGTTCGGCGGGACTTTGCGCCTCAGCTGCTGCTGTGGCCACTGGAACGGCCATCTCCTGCAGCAGTTGCTCGAGTTCGGTGATGGCCGCGGAGGGACCCTCAGATCGTACTTGGTCGATGATCCAACTAGGATCTTCGCCATCTTCGAGCAGCTCGGCGATTTCCTCGGCTGAGAACCGCGTTATGTCGTTTTTCTCGCAGAGTTCGCGAAGTTGTGTCAGTCCTGAATTATCCAATGTCTCCACCGTGTGAGCTTGCTATTTGTTGCCTGCCGCCGTGGCCGCATCGCGAATCTATCCCCACCTAATGGTCAAGTCAAAACAGCTGGAGTGTGACAACCACTTGTGGTCTGTACAGCATCAAATTGTTGATAGACCCTCAGAATTCTGAGCCAGAGACGCACTAAAATCTGTGACTTTTCTCGAAATAGTGGGGCCGTTGTAATCACGATATAGGCCGCTTGTCAGCCTCAGATATAGTTCTCATCTTGTTTATTAACAACTAAATACGACGTAAAACAGTGTTCGTTTTCAGCCGCCGCGGACAAACAGGTACGCCTCTTGCTAAATACTGGGCGAGAGTGAAGACAGCCCCACCGTGGACCGAAATAGTAGAAAGGACATTCCCAATGGCCCAGACTCCTACCGCACAGACTCGTTCGGCACAGGCACCCATGACCCAGGCGACTCAGGCTTCTGTGAATCAACCAGAACAGTTATCCGACAAACAGGTGCTGTTGAAGGCCGCTACTGATGTGAGCTACCTCGCTATTCTCGTTCGCCGTTATCGCTCGCCTTTGCAGAATTTTGTTTTTCGATTCGTCGGTGACCGCGAGACAGCTGAGGACATCGTCCAGGAAACGTTTCTGCGCTGCCTGAAGCACCGGCACCAGTACCCGGTCATTGAGCAGGTCTCGACATGGCTCTACACGATCGCCGGCAACCTGGCGAAAACGGAGCTGCGCCGGCGCAAGCGCTGGCACTGGGTACCGATTGGCCCCAACGAAGAGGACGAAGTGCGCACGTCATTCTACGAACCCATTGACAACGACATGCTGCCCGGCGAAATCACCGATACGAAAACGGTCCAGGGCTTGGTAGTGAAGGCGATCAATGCGTTGCCAGAGGAGTTTCGCGAGGCCGTGCAACTGCGAGACCTGAATGGACTTTCCTACGACGAAATCGCCAAGATAATCGAATGTCCGGTTGGTACGGTGAAATCGCGGGTGAATCGCGGCCGCATCCGCCTTCAGCGGAACCTGAAAGGGTTGGCTGAGGAAGTCATCGGCACACTCAGTCGCATACCAGTCCTCAGCGCCTGAGGATTAGGGTGGCGCCCTGATGATTGGACCATCGGTCTAAAAACCGCGCTGGACGAAGAATTCGAGCATGTCCCGGAGCCGGTCTCTGGCACGGCTTTGGGGAATTCGATCGAGGTGAGCCAGTGCCTTTAGGGTAATCTGCTCACTGACACCCTCGGCGTATTCCATGGCGCCGTACTGCTCCGCCAACTGGATAACTTCCTCAGTCTGAGCAACCGTGGTCTGCTGCCGATCGCTATGCAGGATCTCCAGGACCCGGTTGCTCTCGGCGCTCGAACATTTTCGCAGCAGATCGATCATGATCAGCGTGCGTTTGCCCTCGGCGATATCCCCACCGCGTTCCTTGCCGTATGCCCCCGAAGTGATTCCCGGTGCCTGATCAGCCTCCGTGGCGGAGGCGGTCAGGTTCAACAAGTCGTCGCGAAGCTGGAAGGCGATTGCAGTCGCTTCGCCGAACGCAGCGATCGACTCGCGTTCTGCTTCGGTTGCTCCGGCGATGATGGCACCCGCGGTGCATGGGCCGTAGCCGGTGTACCATCCGGTCTTTTTCGACAGCATGGTCATGAATTCGTCTTCGCTTGGTACGTAGCGATCGCGAATCCATCCCACATCGTAGGCCTGTCCCTCAAAGGTCTCTCGCGAGCCCCGGGTCATTTCCTCGATTAACAGCAGCGTCGTCTCGCACCCAAGCAGATCGCGATTTGCCGCCAGGACCTCGAACACCTTGGCGTAGAGGGCATCGCCTATGTTGATGCTGAGCGAAACCCCATGCAGCTTGTGGATACAGGGCTTGCCGCGGCGAAAGTCCGAATCGTCTTCAATGTCGTCATGCAGGAGGGCGAACGACTGAAACATCTCGAATGCAGCGGCCGTGCGCAGCGCCAAGGCGGTGTCGCCGCCGAGGGCCTCGCAGGCGAGTAGTACCATCGCTGGCCGCGAGCGCTTGCCCCCACGTTCCGGGTAATCGCGCATGGGCCGGTACATGTACAACTCCGGCTCAAGCACCGGAAGAAAGGAGAACATCTCCTCTTCAATCAGTGGAATGTAGTGTTCGAGGAACTGCTTGAGTGCCGGCGAGGGATCCGACATCTCAGTCACGAATGGCGATGCGGAGACGATTAAGCGCTTTGGCGAGAGCCGCTTCTGCTCGCGCCGAATCGACACCCTGTCCCTGACTCAGGCGTTCGCGGGCGCGCTGGCTGGCAGCCTCAGCCCGGCCACGATCGATCGCCTCGCCAAACTCGGCAGCCTCTGCTAAAACGGTGACGCTGTCGCCTTGGACTTCGACAAAGCCTCCACTGCAAGCTAGGGTGCGAGAGTGGCTGGCGCCTTCCTCGACGAACCCCAGCATACCGATTTTCATTGCTGCAATCATCGGCGCGTGCCGCGCCAGCACACCGAAGGAACCCTGGGTTCCGGGCGCCTGCAGGCTCTTGACAGAGCCCGAGAAGATCGTGCTTTCGGGCGTGACGATGTGGAGCGTGAACGCAGCCATAATGCTATAGTGTCTTGGCCTTCTCGACGGCCTGGTCGATGCCACCGATCATGTAGAATGCCTGTTCGGGCAGCTCGTCGTATTCACCCTCTACAAGCCCTTTAAAGCCGCGGACGGTGTCTTCAATCTTGACGTATTGGCCCGGCATTCCGGTAAATGCCTCGGCGACGGTGAAGGGCTGTGTCAGAAAGAACTGAATCTTGCGCGCCCGCTGCACGACAACCTTGTCACCATCCGAGAGCTCGTCGATTCCGAGAATGGCGATGATTTCGCGCAGATCGCGGTAGCGCTGCAGGACCTCCTGGACGCGCTGTGCTACCTGATAATGCTCGTCACCGACTACTCTTGGATCGAGAATCCGTGAACTCGAAGCCAGCGGATCTACGGCGGGGTACAACCCCTGGTCGGCGAGTGAACGTTCGAGGACAATGCGCCCATCCAGATGGCTGAACGCCGTCACCACTCCGGGGTCCGTGTAGTCATCAGCCGGTACGTAGATTGCCTGGACCGAGGTGATCGATCCGTTCTTCGTCGTCGTGATACGCTCCTGCAAGGCGCCCATTTCCGTTGCCAGCGTCGGCTGGTAACCGACGGCTGAAGGCATGCGCCCCAGCAGGGCCGAAACCTCGGCACCGGCCAGAATAAAACGGAAAACATTGTCCATGAAGAAGAGCACGTCCTGGCCCATTTCCTCACGAAAGTACTCGGCGATGGTCAGCCCGGTGAGGGCAATGCGCTGCCTGGCCCCGGGAGGCTCATTCATCTGGCCAAAAACCATGGCCGTCTTGTCGATAACCCCGGAATCGGTCAACTCATGTAGCAGGTCGTTGCCCTCGCGCGTGCGTTCGCCAACGCCGGCAAAGACCGAATAGCCACCGTGGCCGGAGGCGACATTGTTAATCAGCTCTGTGAGAATGACGGTTTTGCCGACGCCGGCGCCGCCGAACAGACCCAGCTTACCGCCGCGGGAAAAGGGACAGACCAAGTCCATGATCTTGATCCCGGTCTCCAGCATCTGATCCGTCGTCACCTGCTCCGAGAGGGCTGGCGCTGCCCGGTGAAGGGGTAGCTTGGGCGAGTCGTCAGGAAAGTCTCCTTTGCCATCGATCGGCTCACCAATAACGTTCATCAACCTGCCAAGGGCGTTCACGCCCACGGGGACGGTGATGGGTGCGCCCGAATCTGCTACACTGGCGCCGCGAACCAAACCGTCGGTTGAATCCATGGCCACACAACGCACCCGGCTTTCGCCAAGATGCTGTTGCACCTCAAGAACCAGACGCCCTTCACCTTCCTGGCGATCCTGGACCTCGAGAGCGTTATAGATTGCCGGCAGTTCCTGGCCGGTAAAGTCGACGTCGACGACGACACCGATGATTTCCTTGATGGTTCCTACATTCATAACGTTCGTATCCCCTCTGCTCTACCGGCTTATTGCGCTACTGCTTCAGCGCCGCCGATGATATCCATCAATTCGAGTGTGATGGAGGCTTGGCGTTCCTTGTTCATTTCGCGGGTCAAGTCGTCGATGAGATCACCGGCGTTCTTGGTGGCATTGTCCATGGCGGTCATCCGTGCTGCCTGCTCGCCGGCGTTTGATTCGAGCAACGCGCGCCAAATCTGAAAGTTGACGTGGCGTGGTACCAGTTCCTCGAGCAGTGCCGCCGGATCTGGTTCAAACAGATAGTCCAGGTTGGCCTCCTCCTCTGCCCCAACAACCTCGGGTACGATTGGCAATAGCTGTCTCGCTACTGGTACCTGTTGCGACACCGAGCGAAACTCACTGAACACTAGAGTCACTCGGTCGGCCTCGCCGGCAAGAAAGCGACGGGTCAAGTCCTGGCCAATCTGGGCGGCGTTGCTGAACACCAGCTCACCAAAAACGTCGTCGTGACTGTGGACGATCTCGTAGTCCCTGTTTTTGAAAAAGTCGCGGCCCTTGCGGCCAATGGTGATCAGCCCTTCAGATCCAGGTTCCCCAGACAACTCTTCTTGCGCCCTGCGGCACAGGTTGCCGTTAAAGCCGCCACACAATCCGCGATCAGAGGTCACGGTGACGACCAGGGTCCTGCGGACGGGACGCTCCGCCAGCAGCGGGCTCTGCGAAACGTCAACACTGCCGTGCAAGCGCCGCAGCACGCGATCGAGTTGTTCAGCGTATGGACGTGCCCCTTCAATCGCCTCTTGGGCGCGTCGCATCTTGGCGGCTGCCACCATTTGCATGGCGTTGGTGACGCGCTGAATGTTGGAGATGCTGGCAACGCGTGTGCGCAGCTCTCGAAGAGTGGCCATCGGTTAGTACGTCATCCGTTAATTGAGATTATGATTGCGATGGTTTGAAATGAGCGAGAAAATCGGCAATGACACTGTTGAGCTTCTCCTTCGTTTCAGCATTCAACTCGCGACTTGTCTGGATCTGCTGCAACAGCTCCTGCTGCCGATCGTGCATGTGGGTGAGCAATTCTTGTTCGAACCGCATCACATCGGCGGTGGGCAACTCCAGCGCATGGTCGATGGCTGCCAGTGCGACCGTCTCTTCGGCCAGCGACATCGGCTTGTACTGCCCTTGCTTGAGAATCTCCAGCAGCTTCTCGCCGCGATTGAGCAAATTGCGTGTGGACTGATCAAGGTCTGAGGTCCCGAACTGGGCGAAGGCTTTGACCTCGTTGTAGCGCGACACGTCACCCTTGATGGTCTTGGCGACCGCCTTCATCGCCTTCGTCTGGGCATTGCTACCCACACGCGACACCGACGCACCCACATCCATGGCCGGGCGATTACCGGCGTAAAACAGCTCGGGTTTCAGCAAAATCTGGCCATCGGTGATGGATATGACATTGGTCGGCACGAAAGTTGAAACATCACCTTCGAGAATCTCGATGATCGGCAGAGCGGTCAACGAGCCGGCGCCCTTGTCGTCACTCATCTTAGCCGCGCGCTCGAGCAACCGGGAATGCAGGTAGAAGACGTCGCCCGGGTAGGCCTCACGACCCGGAGGACGACGCAACACAAGAGACATCTCTCGGTAGGCCCAAGCCTGCTTGGACAAATCGTCGTAGACGATCAATGCGTGCTGGCCATTGTCGCGAAAGTACTCACCCATCGAGGCCCCGGAGTACGGCGCCAGAAACTGCAGTGGTGCAGGGTCTGAAGCGGTAGCCGAGACCACCGTTGTGTAACTCATGGCGCCATGGGCTTCCAGTTCGGCCACTACCTTGGCGACGGTTGACGCTTTCTGTCCGATTGCGACGTAAATGCACTTTACGTCCTGATCCTTCTGGTTGATGATCGTGTCGACGGCGATGGCGGTTTTACCGGTCTGTCGATCACCAATAATCAGTTCGCGCTGGCCACGCCCAATCGGGACGGTAGCATCGATGATCTTTATACCCGTCTGCAGCGGCTGCGTCACCGGCTGCCGGTCGATCACGCCGGGAGCCTTGCGCTCGACCGGCAAAGTCTGACTCGACGACACCTCGCCCTTACCATCGAGGGGCTGTCCGAGCGGATTGACGACGCGGCCAAGCAGGCCCTCGCCCACGGGCACCTCGACGATGCGCCCAGTGCGCTTCACCTGGTCCCCTTCGCTGATCAGTGTGTCCGCGCCGAACAGCACGCATCCGACGTTGTCCTCTTCGAGGTTGAGGGCCATCCCCAAAACACCGTGAGGAAACTCCACCAGCTCGGTGGCGCGCACGTTCGACAGACCGTGGACGCGGGCGATGCCATCGCCGACGTACAGTACGGTGCCTGTCTCGTGAACATCGATCTCCTTTTCAAATCCCAGCAGCTGCTGCTTGAGGATTTGGGATATTTCGTCGGGCTGAACCATCGCGTCTGTGGGCATTGGTTGGTTGTCCTCTTTCCCCTGTCTCTACGTCTGTCTCTAACGTCTGTCTCTAGCTAGTCTGGGGCTTATTTCGTCGACACGTCGCCGAGCAGTTTTCGGTGTAAACGTCGCAAGTGGGCATCCACGGTGCCATCAAACACAGTGTCACCGACCGTGGCGATCAAACCGCCGCGCATACTCTCGTCGACGCTGACATCGAGCCTGATTTCTCTGCCAAAATACCCAGCCAGCCGTTGGCTCAAATGCTCAGCCTGGGCCTCGTCGAGTGCTATGGCGGAGTGCACTTGAGCCATTGCGATACCGGAGCGCTCGTCGATGATTTGCAGACAAGCTTGTGTGACTTGAGCGAGCATGTTTGCGCGCCCGCGCCGGACCATCAATCGCATGAAATTCATTGTCAGCGCTCCGACCCGGTCGGCGAACAGCTTCTCAACCGCTGACTCCTTGAGGTTGGCGCCGATCAGGCGGTTCAGCAGAAAGGCGCGCAGTTCCTCTGAGGCATCGAGTGTCGCGCCGATGCCCTCAAGGTCGCGCCGCGCCTCCTCGGCCACGCCGGTCTCCTGGGCCGCGTCTAGCAGCGTCACAGAATAGCGCCTAACGACTTCGGGAATATTCATGCTTGGTCCATTTGCCTTCAGGCCTGTGGGACCTGACTGATCAAATCGTCCACCAACTTGCGGTTGCTATCGCCGTCCATGTTGGCGTCAATGATGATGCCAGCTGCTTGAACTGCGAGATCGGCGACGTCGCGCCGCAGCTGGCTGAGGGCGGCGGTTTTTTCACTTTCGATCGTCCGCCGGGCCTGTTCTACAATCTGCTGAGATTCGGAGCGGGCGCCCTCGACGATCCCTGCCCGCACCTTCTCCGCAGCCTCCCTGGCCTCAGCAAGAATTTGCTTTGTTTCGGCCTCGGCGCCGGCCAACAGCCGCTGATGCTCTTCCAGAGTTGACTGAGCATCCTGGCGCGCCTGGTCAGCCCCTTCTATGGCATCCCGTATTCGCGCTTCGCGCTCGTCGAGCGCGCCAAGCAGTGGCTTCCAGACTGTACGCTTCAACACCAACAGGACGACGATGAAGGTTACAATCGTCCAGATGATGAGTCCGGCGTGCGGGGTGAGTAACATGGTCTGTGTGTCTCCTAGGCGGTTGTCCGGTTGGCTACCCGATGTCTGACTGCATCACGGCCGGCACGCTTCGTTAGGCGCAACCGGTACGGACGACAGCCCGGCTACGCGCCCACGCGACCTGCAGTCGGGCGAATCGCCGTTATCGGGCCTACTTCCGGACCACAGAGCTATTTCGTGACCACTATCAGGACGCAGATAACCTCGCCTAACAGAGCGACTCCTTCGACCAGGGCCGCGGTGATGATCATGTTGGTACGAATGTCGCCGACGGCTTCGGGCTGTCGCGCGATTCCCTGCATGGCGCTGTTACCGATCAGGCCGATACCCAGGCCAGCACCGATGGTGGCGAGACCGGCGCCGATGCCGGCGCCGAGGTACGCGAGTTCCATGTTCAGGCTCCTATTGTTACTGGCGTAACGCTCTCATCGCTGTTCGTAACCTCTCAACCCGACTTAGTGATCGGGGTGAGCGGCCATGCTTATGAACAGGGCCGAGAGCAGTGTAAAGATGAACGCTTGGATGAAACCGATGAAAATTTCGAGCAGGTAGATGGCTGCTGCAAAGGCGACGGAAAACGGCGCCAGGTAATAGCTCTTGAGCATGATAATGAGGCCCAGAAAAACGAGAATGGCCACATGGCCGGCAATCATATTGGCGAACAGCCGGATGGCCAGCGCGAAAGGCTTTGACAGGAGCCCCATTATTTCAATCGGAATCATGATCGGCAACAGCCACCCGGGCATGCCGGAAGGTACTATGCTGCGACAGTAGCCGATGAATCCGTTGTTGGCGACGCCGCTGACGTGGGTAACGGCGAAGGTACACAGTGCCAGCGCCGCGGTAACACTGATGTTGCCGGTTGCTGTAGCACTGTAAGGAAACAGCCCGATCAGATTACAAGCCAAGATAAAGAAGAAAACAGTCAGCAGGTACGGCATGTACTTGCGGCCACCTTCGCCCATTATCGGTAACACGACCTCATCACGGATGAAGAGGACGATGGCCTCGAACAGACTGGCCAAGCCGGAGGGCACCGCTTGCGGTCTGCGGAATGCCAGGGTCAGCAGCATGATCAATAGGCCGCTGGCCAGCCACATCATCAGGACGTGCTTCGAAATAGATAAGTCGATGCCGTAGATTGGCGCGAATTGCGGTAACTCGATGTGCCCGTCAACCCAGTTGTGGGCGTTGACAAAAGGCACGTCCAAACGCTTGGAATCGAGAATATGCCCAAGGATATCTACTTGACCGTCTGCCGCTGCGTCGCCCGCCATTCAATCACCAGATAATGACCAGATAATGACTAGATAATGACTAGATAATGACCAAATAAATGATCTGTCCAACTATGCCTTGGCTAATCGATGTCTCGATTAATCCGCAGCTCGAAAATTTACAGCGCCTGGCTACTGTGGTCAACATCGCACACCTGTCAGTCCTGCCGACGAGGGTGTGACGAGACGTCCATCGGTGTTGTTATTCCGTTTCCCGGTCGTTGCGGCGCACTACAGCTGCAATTTCGAGAACCAGGACCAGGATGTAGGTGATTCCGAGACCGGCGACGAAGTAACCGGGATGGATCGGCGTCAAGATGAGCAAAAGCGCGGAGACGGCCACGGTCATCATCATCCGCAGAATCATACCACCGAAGAACACTTGGACAAATAGCTGTGGGCGACGATTCCAAGTCCAGCGGATGCTCAACCAGGCGATAACCCCGTTGATGAGAGCCAGCCCCACCCCACAAGCCAGTCCTTCCAGTATCATCTCTTCACTCTCCATCGACTTCGTTCTCCCCCTGCTTCGGTGTCAGGCGCTTCTGCGTCAGGCGCTCCGGTGTCAGCGACCCGCCTACATCATCAGCCGGGTCAACGTGAGTTAAGGTCTTGTAGAGGTGGTAAAATGCGGCGGTCGCCCCGAAGAGCATGCCGACGATCAACAGCAGAGGGGATGTCGACAGCTTCTCGTCCAACCACCATCCCCCAGCCGTTCCAATAACGACGGTTACGGCATATTGCAGACCGGCTCCGACGTACAGACCCGCCTGGCCGGGGCCGGCAGAGCCTTTCTTGACTGGCGCTGAATTACCTGGTTTTGGATCTGGTTTCAAATCTGGTTTTAGATCTCCGTGTGGCATCGTTCCCTCACCAACCAAATAGCGCCGCCTCTCTGGCCGCAAGCACCAGCGGTTGTGACCAGATCCCTCCACCGATCGTGAACAGGACCATTAACGCCAAAGCGGCGGCGAGAGGAGGATCGACGTGGACGGCCACCAAGTCGCCTCCTCCGGGTTTAGGCGGCCGTATAAGGCGAACCACCACACGACCGTACACGTACACCATCAACAGACTATTCAGCAACAGGCAGATCGCCAGCGCGCCAGAGCCTGCTTCCAGCGTCGCGCTGAGAACCCAGTAGCGCGCGGTGAACCCTATCGTCGGCGGCAGACCTACCAGCGACAGCAACAGTGCGATCAGGGTGCCGGCAAGCAATGGATGCTTCCGTGCCAGGCCGAGACAATCGTCAATCTCAAGCTCTTCCTGGCGTTCCCGACGCAGAGCCAACAGCACGGCGCAGCATCCGCAGATAGCCATCCCATAGAAAGACATGTAAAACGCGACACTACCACCACCGCCAGCGCCCAGCGTCGTCAATCCGGCCAGGACGTAGCCCAGGTGTGCGAGGGAGGAGTAGCCGAGCAGTCGTTTCAGCCGGCGTTGATTCATCGCCAGCAAATTGCCCACCGTCATCGTCAGGGCGGCGACGATCGAAATCAGGGTGACAGCGTAGTCCTGCGTGAGATCGAAACCAACGGCGAACAGGCGCATCGCCACCGCCACGGTCGCTGCCGTAGCAGCAGAGGCCAGCAGTGCTGAAACCGGCGTGGGCGCGCCCTGAAAGGCGTCAGGAAACCACCAATGCATCGGTACGACACCGGCACGTGCCCCAACCGCGACCGCCAGCACCGCCATCCCGGCGAGCAGCAGCCGGCTGTGGCCAGCACCGATCTGCTGGTGCGCGGTGACGATCTCTATGAGGTTGATTGAGGCCGTGGCTCCGTAAATGAGAACCAGACCAAGTAGGAAGAAGCCGCTGGCGACGGCACCCGTGAAGGCCAGTCGAATCCCGGCCTCCACTGTGCCGCTGCGGCCCGATTCTCCGCAAATGACCAAAGCTTGTAGGGACAGGGCTGCCAGCTCCAGGCTGACAAAGAGCAACAGCAGATCCTGCGCCCTTACCATCATCATCATTCCCAGCACCGAGCACAGCAGTAGAGGATAAAAGGCCATACCACGCGAACTCGCCGACGATCGTCCTGAAACTCCTCCGAGCTGCGCGCCGCCGCGCCCTGACAGGGATATCAGAACGGCCAGGCAGGCACAGCTCAATACCAGTACGGTGAAATAGGAGGAAAACGGGTCAGCAGAACTCGGCCAACCGAGTGCAGCCGCGAGGACAACCAGGGTGCCGGAGAGACTGGCGTACCCCATGTTTGCCGTCACCCGCGAGGCGCCGGGAGCGAAAAATGCTTCGAGCAACACCAGCGCGACGATGAGGCTCGCCATCAGCAGTTCAGGTGTCGTGAAGACCTCACTCATGGTGCTTCTCCACCCGGCATGGGAGCGGCGTCTGCCTGACTGTCTTGTGGCGGGGCCGGCGCCCCATCGGCAATAGCGTCCGGGTCATGTTGGGTAGGCGCACCGATGACGAAGTAGCCGGTCGTTGGCAACCAGCCGGTGATGTGTTGAACGGCGGGGGCCGTGACCTTCAATAACGGTGCCGGATGGAGTCCCAAACACACCACCAGGGCCAGAATCGATACTGCTGTCGCCCAGAATGCCCGCTGAGACGGACCGGGATTCTTTGACCACTCTTCTTGCCGGTCATTTCTGATTGACCCCGATAAGAGGCTGAAGCCGGCGACGAACATGCCGGTGATCGTCGCCATGGTGTAGGGCATCGAAAAAACAGCGAAGCCGGCGACCAGGCACAACAGGGCACCGCCGA
>Ga0114999_10006731_pt1 | contig 13189 bp, 11 predicted proteins | sample ArcticOcean_MG_C_3_FD_89820 | JGI IMG/M metagenome (GOLD analysis project Ga0114999, IMG submission 89820) | Marine microbial communities from western Arctic Ocean - ArcticOcean_MG_CB8_126 | ecosystem: Environmental > Aquatic > Marine > Oceanic | place: Arctic Ocean: Canada Basin | collected...
GATCTGGGGGCCGGTGTCGGTGATGATGCGCTGGATGTGCCCGGTGGCCCCTTGCTCCGCCGCCAGCCAGGGCGGCACCGTGGGGGCGAGGTAGTAGAGGGCGACCGCGACAAAGAACGTGCCGATCATGATGGCGGCGACGCGGAAGAAGAGTGGCCGGGCGAAGAAGTAGACACCGAAGACCAGTGCATGAGGGAAGACGAACCAACTCCAATGGACAAAGGTGGCGAGGAACGAGATGGCGTTGGTTTCACCATTGGCCCCGCCGACGTGGTCTTGGAGCCAGGCGGATGGGGTGACGCCAAACCAGGAGGTCTCCCATTCCAGGACGTAGTCCGTGCTGGCGGCGATGGCAGTCTCGTCGGCGGCGTCGCGGAGTTGAATGAAGAAGTACATGGAGACGAAGTAGAAGACCCAGGTGCGGAGGTCGTTGCGGGGGGCCACCCAGAGCAGGGCCGCCATGCCCATGATCAGGACGACGGGGAAGGCGACGTCGTTGACGGTGCTGGTCTCCCGGATCAAGGGGACAAAGAGCGTGGCGATCACGAAGGCCCAGGCGGCGAGACGAAGCGCCTGGTGAGGCGTGGTGGGGCGCAGATCAGCGCGGAGTTGATCGCGCCAGACGCCCGCTTGGGCGAGGAGTCCGCTGGGCGGTTGCTGGGTCATCCTCCGCCGTCCTTGCCTGCCGTGCCGGTACGCCATTTACGTTAGGGGAATGGACGCGGATGTCGCGACCCGTAGACTGACGCGGTGCGAGCGTTATCTGGCCTTGCTGCCCTGACAGCCAGCTTCGCGATTGTGTGGTTCTTCTCCCAAGGCCCCGTCATGGGGCCACGCCCATTGCAGGCTGAGCGTAACGGCAACACCGCAGCCTTTGCAGGCGATCTGTTCGTGGCCTTCAAGCATGATGTTTCCGAGGCGGAGCGGCGCGAGACGATAGCGGCGTTGGGGCTGACGTGGCTGGAGACGTATGCGCTGACGGGAACGCAGCGGGTGAGTGTGGGTTCGGGGAGTCTGGATGAGGCGAGTCGGTCGTTGATGGCGACGGGATTGGTGCGATACGCGGAGTTGAATCCGCCATTACGGGTGGCGCAGACGCCAGACGAACCCGACACGGAGAATGGGTTCGTTCCGGATGATCCACTATTCGCCGACCAAGCCTGGTTTCTGAATCTGTTGGATGCGCCGGGGGGATGGGCGATCACGCTGGGTGATCGCTCGATTGTGGTGGCGGTGCTGGATGGGGCCGTCGATCTTGATCACCCAGACTTGGTGCACAGTATCTGGACGAATCCGGGCGAAGTGGCGGGGAATGGCGTCGACGACGACGGGAACGGGTACGTCGACGATGTGCATGGCTACGACTTCATCGGCGCCTACCAGGGGCCAGGCGATCGGGTGGGGGAGGACAGCGATCCGGATGTCAAGGCTGGCGACGCAGCGGCGGGGGATGGGCTGGATCAAGACGGGGATGGGATGCCCGATGGCGCGGTCAGTCATGGGACGCAGGTGGCGGGCGTGATCGCGGCGATGGGGAACAACGGGATCGGGATCGCTGGCGTGGCTTGGAACGTGTCGGTGATGCCGGTGCGGGTGACAGGTCCCGAGGGGAATGGGTTCTTCAATTCGTTTGTCAGCGCCTTGGAGTACGCCGTGGCGAATGGGGCGGATGTCGTCAACATCAGTCTGGAGTCGAACTTCTTGCCGCTGACGGTGAAAGAGACAGTGGAGGCGGCGGCGGCAGCGGGAGTGATCATGGTGGGGGCGGCTGGGAACACGGGTTTCACGGTGAGCTTCCCCGCCAAGCTGGACGACGTGATCGCGGTGGGGTCGACGCGGGGAGAGTTGGAGCCGGATTTGCGGGCATTGTTCTCGCCGGTCACCGGCGAGGTGGAGTTTGTGGCGCCCGGGATAGATATCCCGACGTTGACGGTGGAGGCGGTGACGGGGGAGCCAACATATGGAACCGCGACGGGAACGTCATTTTCAGCGCCGATGGTCACGGGCTTAGTGGCGCTGATCAAGTCGCTGCGGCCGACGGCGACGGCGGAGGATGTGCGCGCGTTCCTGCGGGAGGGGGCGGTGGATTTGCCAGATGTGGATGCGCCTTTCTGGGATGGGTTCGGGCGGATCAATTTTGCGGCATCGTTGGCGGCGGCGCTGGCCGGACCGTTGCCAGCACCGATCTTGGATAGCGCGGTGGCGGCAGAGACGGCGATCGAGGTGCGGGGGCGGGCGGTTCCGGAGGCGATCGTGACGCTGGTAGACGAAGCGGAGGGATTGCTGGAGACGACGACCGCGAGCGTGAGCGGGGCGTTCGGATTCGCTATCGAGCTGGACTCGCTGCGAGAGACGACGGCGGTCTTGGAACTGGTCGCGACCGTCGAGGGGAGCGCGGGCGTATCTCCGGCGTCGGAGCCGCTAGTCGTCCATGTGACGCGCGATAGTCTCCTGGTGCCGGGCTGGAATCTCGTTTCATGGCCGGGCGTCGCCGGGACTGGCCTGGAGGTCTTCGCCGGCTTACCGGCAGGGGTGGACCGTGTCTTCGCCTGGGGTGGATCGGGTTGGGACATCCATGTGCCCGGCAGTTCCTTCCTGCGGATCGATGAGGTGGAGACCGGGGAGGGCTTGTGGATCTTCGTGACCGGGGCACAAGTGGTGCAATGGCGGCAGGTGCGGGTTCCCTATGTGACGACGTCGTTGGTGCCGGGCTGGCAACTCGTGGCCTGGCCGGGACCGCGGGCGACATTGGGCGAGGGGTTGCAGTTCACGTCCGCTGACGTGGTCTCCGTATTTGGTTGGGACCCGTTCACGAAGCTCTTTGAGACGTATCAGGCAGCGCTGCCGCGGGGCGCAAGCTTAGAGACGCTGGGGCACCTCGACGCGGTTTGGGTGCTGGTGGGGGAGTCGGGTGGGGACTGGCCCGGCCCCTAGGGCCGACGTGTCTCCTGGGACTGATTTCGCGGGCAACCTCGAGCACCCGTCGGGCAGTTAGCTCGTGCCCTCTGCTGCGACCGCTTCCGCGTAGGCCGACTCCAGGCTGGCGGCGAGGACGCGGGCGAGCTGGAGAATCTCGTTGTTGACGCGCGTGGGGGCCTCGACATCTTGCGGCGAGCGGCCTTCGATGAAGACGACCGCGCCGCCGCGGGCAAAGACGATGATGTCGTTGCCCACGTCTTGTAGACGGATGCCTTCGTCATTCGAGAAACCGTGCCGCAGGAAGAAGTGCACGACCGCGTCCGCCGCGGCGCCCTCAAGATCAGCGGGGCCGATGTCGGGCGTCGGTTCCAGGCGCCCTTCGAAGAGGTCCTCATCGGGGGCGATGAATTGGAGGACGGCGTCTAAGTCGAGGCTGCGAATGTGAGTCACAGCGTCGATGGCGTCCTGATCGTCGCGCATGCGGATCTGAACGGTAAAGACGAATTTCTCCTCGCGGAGGTTCTGGAAGGCTTGGCGCAGGCGGTCGGGGCCGCGCGCGAACTCCCCCACCTGAGCGAGGATCTGGTCTTCATGTCCGCGCAGATGCCCGGGAATGTCGTTGGAGAGCTGGATGGCGCCGAAGCCCGGCAGGAGAGTGCCATCGTCCTCAGGGAGCGCGACAAGGACTCCGGGGACACGCGGAGGAAGGGGAGGCGGATCGACGGTGATCTCCGCGTCTAGGAGCGGATCCGTTTCCGCGTTGCCGCTCCCCCCGCAGGCCGCGGCTATGAGGCCAGCGGCGAGAATGAGGACCGCGATGGTCCGCAACGGCGGGCGGAGCTTGGCGGTCATTCGAAGCTCCGCGGCCGGCGGCTGGTGGAGGTGGACTCATGGATGCGGAGAAGGACGCGGAAGGTGGTGCCAACATCCTCGGCGCTTTCGACCTGGACTTCGCCGCCCTGGGCGCGGGTGAGTTCGCGGGCGATGGCCAGGCCCAGGCCGGTGCCCCCTTCGGCACCGGGGCGGTCGGACCGGTAGAAGCGGTCGAAGAGGTGAGGAATGGCGTCTTCCGGGATGCCAAGGCCGGTATCGGCGACGGCGATACTGACGGTGGCCGGGCTCTCCTGCCGCGCGCTGAGGACCACGTTGCCACCCGGGGGGGTGTGACGCAGGGCGTTATCGACGAGGTTCGCCAGGACCTGCTCAAGGCGATCGATGTCGCCGGAGACTTCCGGGACGTTGCTCGAGACAACTTCGAGCCGGACATCGAGCTCCTCGGCGCGAAGCGAGAAGAGGTCGTGGAGGTGCCGAAGCAGCTCGTCGACCTCGACGTGCGTGAGGACGATTTCGAGTTGCCCGGCTTCCATCCGGGAGAGGTCGAGAAGGCCCTCAACGAGCCGCAGGAGGCGGCGTGATTCCTCTTCAATGATGCGGGAGGCGTTTTGGCGGGACTCGGCATTGTCGATCGTTCCGTCGAGCAGGGCTTGGGAGAAGCCATTGATCGAAGTGAGCGGCGTTTGGAGGTCGTGGGAGACATTGGCGAGGAACTCGCGCAGGGCGCGGTGCTGCCGGTTTACCTCATCGGTCATGTGGTTGAAGGACTCAGCGAGCTCGCGGGCTTCGCGGGTGCCTTCGACGGAGACTTTGTGATCGAAGCGGCCGCGGGCGACGCTGCGGGCGGCGGCGGCGGTGGCGAGCAAGGGCCGATAGATGGACCGGGAGAACAGCAACCCGACGATGCCAGCGACGATGACGGCGAGGCCGGCGGCCAACAAGAGGCTTGGAGTGAGATCGCCGAGGACGGACTGACGTTCGTCTTCGGGCAGGAGAAAGACGAGGAATTCAGCGCTGAATTCGGCTGCGGTTTCGTCGTCGAGGCGGGCGGCGATGTAGTTGAGGGCGGAGCCGTCGCTTTCGAGGGTGCCCTCGATGCGGTTTTGGAAGCCGATGCCGACGGCGAAGAGATCGATATCGAGTTGTTGGTCAACGAAGCTACCCGTGCCGCCCGCCTGGCGGATCACCTTCCCATCGGCATCGACGAAGAGGGCGGGGATGTCGGTGCCGGGAGCGTCGGAGACGAGGGAGCGCGAGACGCTGGCTGCTTCGAGACCGGAGGCGGATTCCACGTACTGGGCATAGACGGGGGCGCTGATCTCGCGCAGGGTGGATTCCGCGAGCCGATCTTGGTAGCCGCCCAGGAGGAAGAAGAAGACGACGCCCGCGATGAGCAGAGTGATCAGGATGACGGAGATGAGGGTGAGATAGACGCGGGTGCGGACGCTCTCAAGGGAGTGCGCCAGGAAGGAGTGGATGGGCGGCCAGCGTCGTCGCCAGGATGAGAGCCGGGCGCGCGGGAGCCGTGCGCTATAGGTCGCCATTGGGGAGCGGCTCCGCCGTGAGCTTGTAGCCAACGCCGCGCAAGGTTTCGATGCGGACATCGCTGTCCTTGATGTGCTGGCGGAGGTGATTGATGTGGACATCAACCGTGCGGGTTTCGCCGCTGAAGGTGTATCCCCAGACCAGCGAGAGAAGTTGCTCGCGGGACATGGCGATGCCCTGATTCTGAGCGAGGGCAAAGAGGAGATCGAACTCTTTGGTGCGGAGGTCCAGCTCCCGGGGGCCCAGGGTCGCGTCGCGCTTGGGACGGTTGAGATGGAGGGAGCCCACGGTGACATCAACGCCGGAGCGGGTGATGCCGTCCGAGCGGCGAAGGATCGCCTTGACGCGGGCGACGAGTTCCTTGGGATTGAAGGGCTTGGTCAGGTAATCGTCGGCGCCGAGTTCAAGTCCGGCGACCTTGACGGTATCTTCCTTGCGAACCGTGAGCATCAGGATGGGCACGTCCGACTGTTTCCGGATGCCCTTGGTCACTTCGAAGCCATCCAGCTTGGGCATCATGAGGTCGAGGACGACCAGGTCCGGCTGGATCCGGAGGGCCTTTTCCAAGGCTTCGGGGCCGTTGGCCGCGAAGTCCAAGTCGTAGCCCTCTTTGCTGAGGTAGAGGCGGACTAGCTCACGAATATGTGGCTCGTCATCCGCAATCAGAATGCGCATGCTTCTCGCCTCCGGACCGAACCCCAAAGAAGTATAGCCGTCGGTCCAAGTCTGCTGGGGACTGGGTGAGCTACTTCGGGGTGAAGATGACAGTTCGCGGAGTCGGGCGGACTGTTCGTGGCGAAAGCATTCTCAGTCCAGGATCGCTTACTTTTGGGGCGCGCCAACCAGGTAGCGGTTGATCGCTTCTTGGAGGGCCGTCGTTTCCGCTTCCGTGAGATCGCGGTTGGGGGGCCGCGTGTGAGGGACGGGAAGGCCCGTGATGATGCCGATGAGTTGTTTGAGCGCCCCGACGCGAGGGAAACGCAGCATGATCTCGCGGAGTTGGTTGAGCTGGCGCTGGGCGCGGAAGGGATCGCCGCCCTCGCGGTGGACGATCTGGATGGTTTTGACGAGCAGCGGGACGACGTTGGCCATGCCGGAGACACCGTTCTCACATCCCGCTTGGGTATAGAGCTCCGCGTGGACTTGGTCGGCCCCGGCGAGGACCTGGAAGCCGCTGCCTTCGGTGGCCTCGATGTAGCGGGCGGTGCGTTCGGGATCGGCGCTGGAGTCCTTGATGCCCACGAACTGGTCGGGGTAGAGGTCCAGTAGGGCGACGACGACTTCGTCCGGAATATCGAGGTGGGTGTTGGGCGGGATGTTGTAGAGGAGGACGCGGGACTGGCTGGGGATGGCATCGATGACGCTGGCGAAGTAGTCGACGAGTCCCGCGGCGTCGGCGTCGGGAAAGAAGTAGGGCGGAAGGATGGCGATCGCGTCAGCGCCGACATCGAGGGCGTCGTTGGCGGCGCGAATCGTGTCTGGCAGGGCGACGCAGCCGACGCCCGCCACCACACGCATCATGCCGCTCTGGGCGACGACTGCTTGGACCAGGGTCTTGCGTTCTGCGAGGCCGACGGAGGGACCTTCGCCGTTGGTGCCGAGCGTGAGGATGTGGTTGACGCCCTGGTCGCGCATGTACTCGATGTGTTGCGGGAGCCAGTCGAGGTCGAGGTCGCGACCGCCCGCCGTAAACGGAGTGACTTGGGCGACCATGAGGCCGTTGAGATTAAGTGCCATCTGGCAATGCTACCTGAGGCGTTCGCGGGGGGAGAAGGGGGTTGGACGGCGTCATGGTGAGCGGCGAGGATCGGGGCATGACGCGGATCTACCTGACGACAGCGACTGGCGGGCTCTCCACGGACGTGGCGCCGGTGGGTGGTGGCGTGGCGGTGCTCGAGGCTTTGCTGCCTGCATTGGCAGCGCGACCGGACTTCGAAGTGACGGTGTTGCGGCCGGGATCGCGGGCAGACGAGTGCGAGATCGACGGCGTGCGGTGGGTCGATCTGCCGGTGCCGGTTCTGCAAGATGCGGCGCCCGATGCGTTTCTCCACTTCGGGGAGCGGCGCTACGCGCGGTTTGCGTTGCAGTGGGAGTCGGCGCTGCGGCGATTCTTCGAAGCGGTCGTTCCCGGGGGCGCGGTGGTGGTAGCGAACGATGTGAGTGAGGGGCCGCCGTTTGCCTGGTTGCACGAGCGCGGGTTTCGCCAGGTGGTCCTTTATCACGTGGTGGTCGCAGATTTCTTCGCGCGGCAGTACCTCTCGGGCCCGTTTGGGGTGCGGCTGTCAGCAGCACGCGCGGCGCAGATGTGGCGCGCCGCGGAACGGCTGGGTGTGGGGCGGTTGGCTCCGGACATTGCGCGGTTGGTGTGGGCGAAGGAGGGGGAATCGGCACGGTATGCGGAGGCGTTGGTGGCGCCGTCGGCGCCCTTGGCGGAGGCACTGGCTGTTTGCTATCCGGGGCGTGGCGTAGAGAGCAGGGCGCACGTGGTGCCGTGGGGCGTGATTGGGGAAGCAGATCCGAGCCTGCGGGCGCTGCGGCGCGAGACGTTGGCGGACTACGAGATCGCTGAAGACCGGTTTGTGCTGCTGACGTTGAGTCGGCTGTCGCCGGAGAAGCGGGTTGAGAAACTGCTGGGCGCGCTGCGTTGGATTGAGAAGGAACGTCCGCAGTTGGCGGATCGGCTGGCGCTGGTGGTGGCCGGTGGCCCGGCCTACATGGGAGGCGACAGGTACTACGCGAAACTGGAGCAGACGGCTGCAGAATTGCGGCGGGTGGAGGTGCGCTTCGTGGGTTACGTGGGTGGGGAGTCGAAGTGGCGGCTGTTCGCGGCGGCGGACCTGTTCTGCTCACCGTCGCATTACGAAGCCTACGGGCTGACGATCGCACAGGCGCTGGCGTCGGGGACGCCGGTGCTGGCCACAGCACATCAGGGGGCGCGGGTGATCGTGGAGCCGGAGTTCGGCTGGATCGTGGGCGACGGGGCGCAGGAGATCGGCGCGGGGGTGGAGCAGGCCGTGGAGATGGAGTTGGGATCGATGAGGGAATCCGCAGCGGCGTGGGGGCAGGTACACGGGTTCAGTGATGCGGCGGCGGCTCTGGTCTCGATCATCGATGGGGTGTCCCGGTAAGCGGCGCTGGAGACCTGCTTCGCTAGCATGTGAGCCCCGGTGAACGATCGAGTGGATTGGACTGCGCTGATCGGTCGGGGATGGAGACTCCTCATGGCTGAGACGAAATTGACGTTCGAATCCCCAGGCCCCGGCACCTGGGAGTTGGAGACGGCGCATCAAACTCGCCCGCTGACGAAGCTGGGCAAGATGGCGATGATTCGGCGCTTCGATGCCGGATTCCAGCAGTCGTTCGCAGACTACGGGTCGATGCTGATTGGAATGGAATCCGAGATGGTGAACGGGTTTCGCTACACGCGGTTCCGGCCCGTAGGGGCGCCGGAAAAGGGTGGGGGGCCGCCACCGAAGTGGGTGTTGAAGTTGATGGTGCACCTTCACCCGGAGCTGCGGCGGCGGCGGAAGGCGGCGGATCAGTCGTTCAGAGATCGGCGCTGGCGGACGGATATGGACCGCTGGGAGAACGAGGTCAAGCCCCGATCGATCGCGCGGCACCAGGCGTTGCTGGATGTAGACGTGGCGGCGATCTCCGACGAGGAGCTCTTGACGCACATTGAAGAGTGTGTGGAGCATTGGGGGGATATGGGTTGGCAGCATGCGTATTTCTCGACCGCGGCGATGCTGCCGGCCGGGGACTTCATGCTGTCGGTCTCGGAATGGACGGACCGGACGGTGCCGGAACTGCTGCCGATCTTCCAGGGAATTTCACCGCACTCGTCGGGCTGGGTGCCGGAAGTGGACCCGATGATCGAGGCGATCAAGGGCAGTGAGACGGCACAAGCGCTGATGGATTCGTCGCGACCGGCGGCGGAGGTCCTCGCGGAGTTGCGTGCGCATCCGGAGGTCGGCGAGTCCGTGGAGCGATATTTGCGCGTGGTGGGGTATCGAATCATCGGCTACGACATTGGGGATACCTATGCGCTGGAAAACCCACACATTCTGCTGAGCAACATGCGGGGATTGATGACGCGTCAGCAAAGCGACGCGGCCGAGATCGGCGATGCACGGGCGGCGGAGATCCGGTCCGAGGTTGCGCCCGAGCATCACGCGGCCTTCGACGAGGCTTTGGCCGACGCGCGCCGGAACTATCCGCTGCGTGACGAGAGGGGGTTGTACAGCGATTCCTGGGCGGCGGGGATCTTGCGCCGGGCGATGTTGGAGGCTGGGAGAAGGCTTGTGGAGAAGGGTCTCGTCGCTGACGCGGCCGACGCCGTGGAAGCCGATGGCGTGGAGTTGCGCACCGCCTTCGCCGGAGGCGATGAGGCGACGGCGTTGGGGCGGGAGTTGGGCGAGCGGCGGGCCTATCGATTCAGCGTCACGACGGACGATGCGCCGAAGGTCCTGGGGCCGGAGCCGACGCCGCCCCCGCCGTTGGACCTGATTCCGGCGGGTGGCCTGCGGCGGGGCATGGCGGCGTTCGGGGCTCTGATGGGCGAGGTCATGGCGCAGACGACGACCGGAGAAGCCGGGCGCAAGGTAATCGAGGGGCGTGGGGCGGGTCTGGGCGTCTACGAAGGGACGGCTCGGATCATTGAGGGCAGTAACCAGTTCGATCGGATTCAGCAGGGCGATGTGCTGATCACGCGGGCGACCTCCCCGACATTCAATGTGGTGCTGGGGCACGTGGGGGCGATCGTGACGGACTACGGCGGGATCCTCTCGCATGCGGCGATCGTGGCGCGGGAGTTTGGGCTGCCCGCAGTGGTGGCCTGTGGTGATGCCTCCACCGTGATTCCGGATGGCGCTCGGGTCCGAGTGGACTCGGCCGCCGGCACGGTCACCATCCTGGGCTAACAGGAGAGCTGGATTAGCAAGCCCCCGATCTCGGGTTGGGGTAGGAGTTCGATGGCTGAGGCAGAGTGCTCGCGGCCGGGACGTAGGTCGGGAAGTTCCCGGTATTGGCTGCTCCTGCTCACGGTGTCGATGGGCACTGTGCTGGCCCCGATCAACTCGACGATGCTGGCGGTGGCACTACCGGACATCCGGGAGTCCTTTTCGTTGAGCCATGCGGAGTTGGGCTGGCTGATCTCTGCCTATCTCATTGCGATGGCGGTGTCGCAGCCGATCGCGGGGCGGGTGAGCGATCAGCTGGGGCGGGCGCGGGTGTTCCGGGTGGGGTTGGTGGCGTTCTTGCTGTTCTCGCTGGCGGCGGCGCTGTCGCCGAACTTCTGGCTGCTGATCACGTTCCGCACAGGCCAGGCGATGGTGGGGGCGGCGGTGATCCCCACGGGGATGGCGATGATCCGGGAGTCCGTGCCGGTGACGCGGCTGGCGCAGTCGAACGGGATGACAGGATCGTTGATATCGCTGGCGGCGGCGGGTGGCCCGTTGTTGGGGGCGGCGATGCTGGCGCTGGGATCGTGGCGCTTGTTGTTCCTGGTGAACGTGCCGATCGTGGTGGTGGCTTTGTTCCTGCAGTGGCGGTTGCAGTATCCGTCGCAGCGGGGTGAGATGGGTCCGGTGCGGGGCTTGTTGGATTGGCCCGGCGCGTTGTTGATGGTGGCGACGTTGATCTTCCTGACGCAGCTTCTGAACTCCGTGCGTGGTGGTGACACGGTGGGACTGATCGTGGGGGCGGTTGGCTTGGTGGTGGCGGGTGCCGCCTTCGGTTGGCGGCAACGCCGCGCGACGCTGCCGGTGGCGGGCTGGTCGTTGTTCCGGGTGAAGAGCTACCGGGCGGCGACGACGCACGTGATGCTGACGAATCTGGTGATGTACACGACGTTGCTGTCGATCCCGTTTTTCATCCGAGAGTTGCAGGAGAAGGGAGCGGGGACGGTGGGGATCCTGCTGGGGGCGATGTCGATCCTGATGGCGATATTGGCGCCCTTTAGTGGACGCTTGGCCGATACCTATGGGCGGCGGATGTTGACGCTGTCGGGATCGTGTGTGTCGTTCGCCGCGATTCTGTTGATCTTGGTGGGACTGGATGAGGATGTGTCGACGGCGTATCTGGCGCTCGCCCTGGCCATGGTGGGGATGGGTGTGGGGTTGGGAATGGGTGCCGCACTGACAGCGGCGATCGAGTCGGCGCCGATCGAGCACGCGGGTTCGGCGGCGGGAACGAATTCGATGATGCGGTACCTGGGCAGCATCGTCGGAGCGGGGGTCCTGGCGGGCGTGTTGAACACGAGTGGGGCGGCGCCGGAGATCGAAGTGTTCCGGGCGATCTTCATCATTGTCGCGGTGGTGGCAGCGGTCTCCATCCTCGCGGCAAGTCAGATTCACCGGTTCCCGCCGGAGGTGGTCCGGGAAGTGCCGCGGCCAGCGGAAGAGCGGGGTACCGGTCTTGAGCCTTCGCCGGAGGCTGGAACGCTCTAGCCTGGTCGATACGGAAGGCGGTGTCTGATGGTCCGTGCCGCGCGACGAGAGTTCCGGGCCTTCATGGAAGACCCGGACAATCCGAACATCCCCAATGTGATTCACTCGACCGACGCGGCGCGCGACTACGGCTTTGACGCGGCGTTGGTCGGTGGGGTGACGGCGTACGGCTGGACGGTGCAGACGATTCGCGACGCCGTGGGCGACCAGTGGCTGGACGACGGCTGGATCGAGGTGGCGTTTCGCCGCCCCATCTATCCCGAGGATGCCTTGACCATTGCTGTCGAAGACGCGGGCAATGACGCGTTTGCTTTGTCAGTTGTGAAGGGTGATGGGGAGGTGGCGATTCACGGAACGCTCGGGTTGGGCACGGCGTCGTGGGCGGGAGAGCTGCACCGCTCGGGCGACACCGAGGGGCGCCCAGCGCCCGAGTCGTTGCCGTTGCTGACGCCGGAGTCGGTGCCGCTGGGTGAGGACTTGCGGCCGATGCCGGTGGCGATATCGGTTGAGGCGGCGACCCGGTACGCGGTGGAGAACGAAGCCGACACCGACCCCGTCTGGGCGGGCGCCCGCCCGCGTCTGCACCCGAGCTGGATCGCGGCGCGGGCGACGCCCTTCATGCACCACTCCTTCGATTACGGCCCGTCGATCCATACGCGGAGTCAGATTCAGCATCTGGCGGCGGGGTATGGGGGCCAGACGGTCGTGGTCTCGGGGACGTTCATGGATACCTTCCAGCGCAAGGGGCATCACTACGGGGTGGTGGATTGCGTCGTGGCATCAGAGGACGGGGTGGCGCTCGCGGCGCTACGGCACACCACGATCTATCAAGTGGCGGAGCGGTCGTAGCGAGCCGCCTGCGCGGTTCCGAATTTACGCAGAGATCTGCCGGGCGCAGTCAGCCAGATCTGGGCAGGTACATTTGGCCAAGTGCTGTAGCAGCTTTCGACGGTTCTGAAGATCCGCGAGGAGCTCGTCGATCTCGGCGATCTTGGCGGGCGCGAGGTCTTCCCAGCGTGCCGAGGCGGGTGTGCCTGGAGCGAAGCCGTCGATGAGACGCGTCAGATCGCGCATCGAGAAGCCAAGCGCGCGGGCGCGGCGGATCAACTGGATGCGATCGATGTGTTCGGGGGAATAACGGCGCTGGCCGTGGTCGCGAGGAATAGCGGGAAGGACACCGACGCTCTCGTAATAGCGGAGAGTGGAGGGGCGGCAGTTGGCTTCTTGGGCAGCTTCGCCGATGCTGACGGCGGGGCCCGACGCGACTGTGACATTCGTGGGCACTTGTGCCCTCCTTGTCTGCTGGGGCCTTGACCTCAAGTGCGCTTGAAGCGGTAGAACCCTGTGACGGGAGCGTAGCAATGACCCTCTTGGTTGTCGGCAGTGTGGCGACGGCGTTGATGGTGACGGCGTACGCGCTGGAGCAGCGGTCGTACTGGTTCATC
>Ga0114999_10006732_pt1 | contig 13189 bp, 18 predicted proteins | sample ArcticOcean_MG_C_3_FD_89820 | JGI IMG/M metagenome (GOLD analysis project Ga0114999, IMG submission 89820) | Marine microbial communities from western Arctic Ocean - ArcticOcean_MG_CB8_126 | ecosystem: Environmental > Aquatic > Marine > Oceanic | place: Arctic Ocean: Canada Basin | collected...
GGATATGGTCCCCCAGCCTTTCGACTGATAAAAGAAGGCTTGTGTAAAGAGTGCTCTTGAACAATAAAAGAGGGTCTTCTGGACTTTCTCGGAGGTCGCAGTGGGTGATCTAGAGGACTGGCAATATAGGTCTGGTTGGGCGGATGGAACAACGTTCACCGCAGAAGATCTTAAAACGCTAGGCTTGAAAGAAATTCTAAAAAGAAGGAAAAAAGAAATGGATACAGAAAATAGTACGCCGCCGATTGTTGAAGAGGATGTACCCGGCAAAAGGGGACCGAAGCCCGATTACCCTGGCCCCAGTGCCGATATCCCTGCTGCTGAAAACGTAACCTCCCATGGAAAAGGGCGGGGACGAAACGAGTGGCTTGACAAGAAGCTGCTGATCGTTCCGTTGTTGGATGAGCCCGTTAAGGTGCGAAGAGAAAGCAAGCGGTGGCGCAACCAGCAGGTGATCCTTCAGTGCAAAACGGTTGGAGAAGCTTTGGACCGGTTGTCTGCTTTGACTAGCCCAGGCAGCGGAGCGGACATTCGGTTGGCTGTGAAAAACGAAGTTATCGAGCTTAAAAAGGAATAGATATATGAACACGGAAAACGTAGAAAGTTTTTTCCACTGGATTAACGAGCGCCATAGCATCTACCTAAAGCGAAAAGTTGGCCCGGCTCCTTTCACAGAAGACGAGATACTGCAACGGTATAAGTTCACCAACCCGTTTCGTGAGAATGATCGCGTAACCATTTGGATGCGGCAAAACTGGACTAACCCGCACAAGGGAGCGCCTATTTGCCAACAGATCTATAACATCTGCCTTTTTAGAATGTTTGGAACGCCGGAGTTCGCAGAGGCTGTTGGGTGGCAGACTGAGTTTAACCCGACCCTTTTAAAATCTGTGGCCCGTGAAAAGCTGAACAGAAAAGAAAAGGTGTTCACTGGTGCTTACATCATCACCAACCAAGGTTTGAAATTGCCCAAGGAAGAAGTGGTGGTGGATCTTTTTCTGGAACCCGTGTGGCAGAACAGTGAGCACCTTGCGGAAGTGGCTGGGCAGAACAGTTTGGAGAGCATGCACAAAACCCTCGGAAAGTTGAGAGGTTGGGGCGGTGGTGGTTTCATGGCGTATGAAGCTGTGACAGATATGAACTACACGCCCGTGCTAGCCCATGCGACGGATAAAATGACCTGGGCCAACGCTGGCCCTGGAGCCAAGCGTGGGCTGAACCGGATCCATGATCGCAAGCTTACCAATGGCCGCGCCGATTGGAACCAGGAGATGAGAAACCTCCTTTTGCACAAGGATTATTATGTGACGTTCACAGAGGCTGATAGCGACAACATTGATATGCGTTGCATAGAGCATAGCTTGTGTGAGTGGGATAAGTACGAACGGGTGCGGCTAGGCCAAGGTCGGCCAAGAAGCAAAGTGTCCTATAACGATGGTGAGTGGTACCCGGTTAACTAGGAGCCCCCTATGAAAGATGACACGGTAGTTGTGCACTTGACAAAGTGTGCGGATAAAACGACTATTGCCAGTGCCAAGATCGCGAAGTTCATTTCTGATGAGTATGAGTTGCCCTTGGTGGATGGCCCTGGACAGTTTAAGAAACGATACCGCAATATTATCTACGTCAACAGCATGGGGGCGTTTGCCCACCCTGACTTGCGTAGAGAGTTGGCTGAACAGGCCCGGCATTGTGACCGATTGATTTATGTGCAGAACGATTACAATGTCCACCCTATCAGCCAAGTACAGAAGGTTGTGCGGGATGAGCGGGGTTGGAGCCACGATTTCCCTTTCACCAAGGGAGAGATTTTCCTTTGGGGAACGGTTCCGGAGTTCGTATTCAAGCCGGGAGACCTGTACCTAAACTGGAATCAGCTCACCTATACCCCCTCCCCCCGTAGGGAGCCCCATAGCGGCCCGTACAGCGGCTCAATTTTTTATTGGGGGGCATGTAGGCCAGGGCGGAAGGATGCCTTCGCACGGCTGCTATTTGGCTGTTATGGCCATGCCAATTTTCCAGTGGTAATTAGCTGCGCCACAAAAGTGCGAAACAAATTCGCAGAAATCCCCAAAGACTACACAGCATTTATGTATGAGCGGCCAACCGAAGTCAGCTTCGTACGCCCCTTCAAAAGCATAGAAGAGCTCCAGCAATACGGTTGCACCATCTATATGGAAGATGAAGCAAGCAACGACTTGTACACCAGTCCGGCCAACCGATTCTATGAAGCACTCAGCGCAGACCTGTTCATGTTCGTAGACGATATCGCTGCGCACACACTCAAAAGGGCCGGGTACGAAGTTCCCCCCGAGTGGATTATCAGTACTCCTGCAGACATAAAAAAGGTTGGTCTACCTGTTCCTGTGGCCCACCGTAACAAGCAAGCCATGCTATGGCGATACAAGGCAGAAGAAGGGCTAGAAGAGCTGAAACAAAAGGGTGCCCAAGCAGTGTGGGGACTTCGGAAAAAACTTAAAAAGTAAGGGTGCAGAAAGACCATGTTTACTTTCAATGTGCGTAACGTAAGCGAAGCCTTGTTTGTTGTGAACCAAAGCCTAAAAGACAACGGCGTTTTGCGTGAGACACGAAACGGCCCCGCGCTAGAATTTCCCGCGCCAGTAGCTGTTTCCTACAGTCACCCCAAAGAACGGGTTCTGTTCTACCCCCAAAGAGACGCCAACCCCTTCTTCCACTTTATGGAAAGTCTGTGGATGTTGGCTGGGCGTAGAGACGTTGAGTTTGTACAACGGTACAACAACCGAATGTCCGTCTACAGCGACAACGGTGTGCACTTTCACGGGGCCTACGGGTACCGATGGAAGAACTGGTTTGAAGACAACCAATTAGACACCATCATCGCACGATTGAAAGAGTACCCAAACGACCGCCGATGTGTCCTAAGCATGTGGGATCCGGACAGTGACCTAACCTCCGGGAACCACAACGTAGATCTTCCTTGCAACACCCACATCTATTTTCGTGTGGAAGAAACAGGCTCCCTTGTCCCCGACGTGTTGCACATGACCGTTTGCAACCGCAGCAACGATATGATCTGGGGCGCACTCGGGGCGAACGCAGTGCACATGAGCTTCTTGCAAGAGTACATGGCAGAAATGGTTGGCGTTGAGGTTGGAACCTACGTTCAGTTCAGCAACAACTTCCACGCCTACCTAGACACACTGCCCAAGTTGGATGGGATGGCCGCAGACTACGAGCCCTACCTGCACCTTCCAGAAGAAGGCAAGACCCCCGTTCCGTTGGTGACAGACACGGAAACGTTTGAAGAAGAGCTAGTGTACTTTATGACAGACAAAGAGCCCATGGTGCAAAGAGGCTACGACTACCTGAACGATATCTTCCCCTATGTTGCAGAGCCAATGCGAGAAGCATGGCAGTTTTGGAAAAGCCCCACAAAAGAAGTTGGAAAAGCAATCCAAGCCGCTGAAAAAATTCAGTCCGCCGATTGGCGGGTTGCATGCTGCGAGTGGCTTCAACGAAGGGTACCCATGCGCCACGAAATGAACACGCTAGCGCCAGAAGAAGAATGGGGTTGCGCAAGCGCACAAAAGCCCAAAGAAGGGAAGTAGCTCATGGACAGTGAAATCATAGAAGTGGTTAAAACTTTAACCGAAAGAGATTGGAAAGCGCTGCGGAAGTCCGAAGAAAGCTACGGCGATAGCTGGCGCAAAAGAGGGGGTGTGGGTGCCTTCATGATGCTGGCCCGCAAATGGGACAGGATAAATGTGCAGGTGGAAAAATCTTCCTACGATGTGTTCAACGCCGTTGAAGAAGACGGGCGGGAAGAAGGAATACTGGACGATATCCAAGACCTTCGGCGTTACCTTCTACTGGTTGAAGCGTGGGCTTGGATGCAAACCGAAGAATACGCCATTGAGCAAGAGCCCATAGATCCCGAAGAGGACACTTGATGCAAGAAGGGGAACCCCCTGAAAGCAACATGGAAAAGCCGTTGCTGGCAACATGCAATTGCAGTGCAGAACACCGAACACTTGTCGTTAGGACGCTAAAAAATAGATGGCCTAGGTGCTCTTGTGGCCTCTTCATGAAGGTTGAAAAACAATGGCTAAAGACCACAGACAAATGACCTTCTTTGCCCCCAAGGGGGAATGGGTGGCACCAACAGAATTCCCCGACCTCTCGGCGTATAGCACCGTGGCCGTGGATCTTGAAACAAGAGACCCACACCTCCGTGAACGCGGTAGTGGGTGGCCCCGAAAAGACGGGTACATTATTGGTGTCGCAGTAGCTGTTGAAAATGAAGCTTGGTACTTTCCCATCCGGCATGAAATTGGCCCCAACCTTGATGTGAAGCGAACCTTGGGTTGGCTGGCCGACTTGCTTAAAGAGCCCACTCGGCAGGTGGTGTTTCACAATGCGCAGTACGATGTGGGCTGGCTCCTCGCCGAAGGGGTAACCATTCACTCGGCAATACGAGACACCATGGTCGTTGCCCCTTTGTTGGATGAAAATCGGTTCAGCTATTCGCTTAATAACCTAAGCAGAGACTACCTCGCGGACATTAAGTCGGAAAAGGGCTTACGAGAAGCGGCAGCTGAGTTTGGTGTAGATGCCAAGAGTGAAATGTACAAACTCCCGGCCAGCTTCGTAGGGGCATACGCCGAGCAAGACGCGGCGCTTACGCTACGGTTGTGGAACCACTTTCAAGTGCTGATTGTTAAAGAAGACATAGCGGATATCCTAGCGCTTGAAAACAAAGTCCTCGCAGCAGTTATCCCCATGCGGCACCGTGGAGTGCCCATTGATATAGATAGGGCCGCAGAATTAAAAGGATACTTCCACAAAAGAGAAACAGAGTTCCTGACCGAGATAAAGCGCGAAACAGGCAAGGACGTTGAAATATGGGCAGCGGCGAGCATTGCCAAAGCCTTTGACGCGATTGATCTGCCCTACCCCCGCACCGAAAAGACGGGTGTTCCAAGCTTCACCAAGTTCTGGCTGAAAAACCACGAACACAAAGTCCCCAAAATGATCGTAGAAGCACGAGAGCTTAACAAAGCCCGAACGACCTTCGTAGACACCATCCTCAAACACAACCACAACGGTAGAATTCATGCCGAGCTGAACCAGCTGCGAAGCGATGATGCAGGAACGGTCACCGGGCGGTTCAGTTACAGCAACCCTAATCTGCAACAAATGCCCGCGCGGAACGCTGAAATTGGCCCGTTGATTCGCAGCCTGTTTGTGCCCGAAAAAGACACCGTGTGGGGCACCTTTGATTACTCCAGCCAAGAGCCCCGCTTGGTTGTTCACTACAGCAGCCTTCTAGGGTTCAACGGGGCCACGGCCTTTGCGGATGAGTACCATAAAGATGCAACAACAGATTTCCACCAAATGGCAGCGGATATTGTGGGTCTTCCTCGCAAACAGGCCAAGGACATCAACCTTGGGCTGTTTTATGGGATGGGCACCAAGAAGCTGGCGACGAGCTTGGGGCTGGAGTTAGACGACGGCAAAAAGCTTTTTGAAGAGTACCACGCAAAAGTTCCGTTTGTGAGCCAGTTGAGCGAATACGCTATGAAGCGCGCTTCCACCAAGGGGGTGATTCGCACCCTGCTAGGTAGGCGGTGCCGCTTTGATAAGTGGGAGCCCAGCCGGTATGGCCTATACAAGTCTCTAAGCTACCAGGAGGCCTATGACGAGCACGGCCCTAGCATTCGCCGCGCCTTTACCTACAAGGCCCTCAACAAGCTTATACAGGGCAGTGCGGCGGATCAAACCAAAGCCGCCATGGTCGCCCTGCACGAAAACGGCTACTTGCCCATGATACAAGTACATGACGAACTTGATTTTTCGGTGTCCTCTGAAAAAGAGGCCAAGGAGATCAAAGAAATCATGGAAACCTGTGTAGAGCTACGGGTGCCCAGTCTTGTAGATGCTGAGTTCGGTAAAAACTGGGGGGAAGCAAAACAAACCTTTGGAGATAAACCATGGACACGAGGGATAGCGGGGGACCACTCACAGATGGAGACATAAGTGCCCTTAAAGAACAGCTTGACCAACGGCTAGAAGGCGGCGATATCCTGCGGTACCACACCGCGCCGCAAGTCGGCCGTGGGCAAACGGTGGGTCAGCACACTTGGCGCGGGTTGGTTCTTTTAGATATAATTTGGCCCTCCGCCCCGATGCAGGTGTGGCGTTACTTTCTTTATCATGACGTACCGGAGCTGTTTACTGGAGATATCCCCAGCCCCATAAAATGGGCGAACAAAGATTTTTTAAAGACCATCGCCCTAATAGAAGAAAATGTGTGCGATAAAATGGACCTCCCTACAAAAGCAGACCTATCTTTAGACGAACAAATCGTGGTAGAAATGATCGATGTTCTAGAGCTCATGCTCTACTGCAAGCCTTTAAAGGATACCGTTGCTAAGGCCGATCAGATATATCAAGCGGGATATGGTAAGGTGTGGAAGTTGAGTGTGCAGTTGGAGCTGATGTTACGGAAGGTCCCCCCAGACATGGTGCATCAGCAAAGAACGATGAGCTTATCCATCATCCGAAAGCTTTTGGATTAGAAATGGCTGATAATGTAATTCCTTTCCCTGGGTCGTATACCCCGGAAGAACCGCTGGAAGATGTGACGGTGTTCCAATGTCCAGAGGAGGGTTGTGACGGCACCAAGTTTTTTCTGGAGGTGAAGGACACACAAAGAGTCATTTGCGCCACCTGTTTCGTAATCAGTAACCACTTGTTAAGTGCGCACAAATGGCAAGAGTAAAATAAGCTTGTGGCCCTTATTCGGCCCTTATATTGTTTTATTACAAGGTAACCAACGGAGGCCACTATGGGTAAAATGTCACAAATCCATGCTGCCGCGCAAGACCATGTGAGCTTGCACCCTGGCATCTCAGAAGATGATCCGAAGTACGCAGAAGCAGTTGAAACCGTGGCCGGTGAGCTACTGGTTTTGCATGCGGAACAAGCGAGGCTTGAAAAAATGCTGGTGCGTATAGAGTATGGCGATGACTTTGCCTATTCCACCCAGCGCAAAGAAATAGCGCAAATAGAACGTGCTCTCCAAAGCGTTAAAAAAGAACTAGCGCATTTTGGATAAGCGTAGGTTTTGAGGGAGAGACTTACAACCTCCATGGGTGCCGCTCCCGGTTTGGGCATCCTCATCGCTGTGATGCTTCTGTTATATCGCCCTCAAAGTGTTTGTAACGGTTTAACAGATAGTCAATAAGGGGTCTCCTAAGTCATAGCCTGAAAATCACAGCACACCGGGAATTTCCCTTAAAGGAGGTTCTGATGGATAAAATTCTTTTAGTTGTAGGCGTGTTACAGTTCAATCCTCAGCTTGAGGCGCAGATTCTAGTCATCAAAGAGGAGCTCGTAATGCCTACGATGATGATTTGCAGCCAAATGAGCGCGTACCTCGCACGAAAGCAAGATTCTCCGGAAGTTGGCTTCTGCACCCTCGTAGCTCGACCGTACACTCCACCCACCCAAGAACCAGAGGTTCCTGATTATGGTAGCGCCGAAAGTCACACACAAAAACAAATTGGAAGTAGTCGCTAACCCGCGCAGAGAAAAAGGGGTTAGCCCGATACAAGACCGCTTTTGTCAGCTCTACGTCACGCGGGAGGACTTAACGCAAAGTCAATGCGCGGTGGAAGCGGGCTACAGCAATCGGAGCGCGCATAGCAAAGCTAGCGAGTTGTTGAACCCCAACCGATGGCCCAACGTGACCGTTCGTATCCGCGAGTTAAAGCTAGAACTCGGCAGGAAGTACGAAGTCACCTACGAAAAGCACATGAAGAAGATGGCCGAGTTGCGCGATGAAGCCCTGCAAAATGGAAACTACTCTGCGGCGATTAACGCTGAAAAATTCAGGGGCCAAGCTGCTGGACTGTACGTTGACCGCAAAGAAATTCTTCACGGAAAAATTGACCAGATGAGTAGAGAAGAAGTAATGAGGGCCATTAACGAGCTGCAAAAGGACTTCCCCGCGCTGAAAGAAGTAGAAGTTGAATTTGAGGTAATAAAAGAGGGATAAAATACTTGTTGCCCTGGTTTATCGCCCCCGGCACAGTAATATTACTAAAGCAACCCAAAGGAGGCACCCAATGAGAAACGCAAGCATGAATTTCCACGGCGTAACCACCGTGTTAATAGAGAAATTGGACATCGCGCATGTGCGTGGGACTAATATTATCCTCCGTGATGGCGATGGTCAAGAGTTTGAGATCACATGCTTCGCGAAGGGCGAAAGTGTGAGAGTGTTAAATGTATCGCCCCAGGTGGGGGAGAACCCATACACGGCACGAGACCGCACTGTAAAGGATGCCGGCTAGTGTTCGGCATCCTTTACGCTCTTTTTGAGGGCGTTGTCTTTATCCTAGGGTTGGGCACGTTACTCGGCCTTCTCTGGGTTGTTTCCGTCCTTATTCACGGGTAAAGGAGGTATCCATTCATAATGGCGGAGGGTCCTCCAATGAAAGCGCCTTCCGCCAAGCAAGCTGGCAAGCTCCTGTTTAGGATGTACATAATTTGGAGCATATGCGCCGATGTCATTCTAATCTGCGGCGTGGCAGCTTTAGTGCTAGGATTTTTGTTATGAAAGGAGGGTTCTAAGATGGTGATAACAGCAGTGTTAGCCGCGATTTGTGGTCTCGTCGTACTTTTCTTCCTTTTTGGAAGCTGAGCATTTAGTTATTGCACCCGCTTATCCAATAGTGCAATATTGCGTAGTGGCTGGGGCATCCTGTCCCAACCCTTAACCCGAAGAAAGGGGTTACAAAATGGCCCAAGCAGTAAGTCTAGCAAAAGCACGGGAAAAAGCTTTCGCCAATCCCAAAACTATCAGCGTTCCCGCGTTGAAAAAAGCCAAGCCATCCAGGCCATCCAGCCTTCCCGAGCTGGTGTGCACGGGTGAAGAAATCACCCACGACCAAATCCACGCATGGATCAAAGAACACGCCGGAGGTCAACCCAAAAACGTGGCCGTCCTACTAATGCCCAACGTGGCCATAGAAGATCCAAAGCCCATTCCGTTCTTCTCCAACCAAACGTACGAGAAAAAAGGGGTGCGGTACTTAGACCTGATGGATCATCTCAAAGGGGTGAAAGGCGAAACCAATCTCGCCGCCATCTGGGCCTCCGGGGCACGGCGGGGCACATCGGCCAAGAAAAATGCCATGACATGGTTCCTCCTAAACGGGGGCCAAAGCCGGTCAAGCAAAAGCTGGGGGACAAGCTTTATCAAATTAGTAGCAGCACGTCCCCCTTCTGTAGTAGCCTAGGGGCGTCACTGGTCCCCACAGTGACTCCTCCCTGTAAACTCCCCCCGTCTCTGATGAGGCGGGGGGCTTTTTAAAAGGGAATTTCTCATGAGAAGAAAAGCACTCGTTGACGAAGTTGAAAAACATCTCGTTCAACACGGCACCATCACAGCAAAACAAGCCGAAAAACTCGGCGTGGTACCCAAAAATCTCGCCGTCATAATTCATCGGCTACGGCATCATCGCAAACTAACCATCGCTACCCTGGACAGGAGGAAAATGAAATGGATCGGGGAAAAAGAACAAACCTATCAACTGATGGACAAGGAACCTTCTCACGAAGAAGTCGCCTCTCCCTAATAGCGGGCATCCAACTGGCGGGCAAAGGGCCAAAGAAATCAACTCGGCCCAACGGGGAACTCTTCAGGCGGCACCTATCCACCTCACAACAAGAAGCTCTCGCACCACCCGAACTTTCCAGCCTTAACAAGAGCAAATAACACTGCCTCCCAGCCATCGGCCACCGTACTATTACAACAGTAGGGCGGTGGTCGCCCTAACAATCAAGGGGGTCAAAATGTACAACGAACAATTGCAGCCATACACACCGTTCCAAGGCTGGGGCAGCATCGCCAAAGGGCAACTACACACAATCGCCGGGCCAATACCCAGCGAAGTGCTGGCCACCCTACCCGAAACCACCGTGGCACTGGGCGTTAGCGAGTACCTACCGCACGAAGTAGGCGACCTGCTGCAATGCCTGCCCGAACACATGGTAACGTGGCTAGAGCAATGGGACCTCCACGGCGGCACCAACCTGCCAGGATCCTCACTGCACACCGTAGCCGAATGGCAAGTGCCACAAAGCGAAATACAAAAAATGATGGCACCACAACTAGGCTCTCACAAATGGGCCACAAACCAAAGCGACTACACTGGCCGGCTCCAGCTTATTAACAGCGGCGAGCAAAACGGCCTCGCCCTAGTTAGCTGGTCATGCGGTAGCTGCGGCAAATTTGCTTGCGGCAATAGCTGCGACCCCTCAGGCGTTAGCGCAGGGGGCTGGGGCGGGCCTCTAGGCATTACACTGGTGCACACCACCAAAGGCATGGAAGCACTGTGCGCCAACTTTACCCTCGCCACACCGACCAAACACTAATAGGCACACACAATCGCCCCGCGTACAATATTACTACGCGGGGCGGTGGTCGCCCAACGTACCAAAATGGAGCAAACCTATGGCACACTCAAAACAGCTACAATGCGCAGCATTCACCTTCTACCAAAAACGCATGCGCGAAATCTACAGCAGCGCAAACTTCAACGCGCCGCCACCAAACTCAGCAGTGGCAAAAGCTCTACAGGCAAAAATGGCATTCGCCAAAGCAGCATTCAACCATCCAGGGGTGGAACTGTGGTTTCCCGACGACGAACTCGGCCTGTCAGGCAAAACTCACATGCAAGGCGAAAAAACCATTAACGCTCACACTCGCCAAACCAAAAGCGAATACGAATTCAACGCGCAACCATACAAAGGGGAGCAACTAGGCATACTCTACAGTCATAGCGTACAAGTGCTGTACGATTTCAACGTAGAATGCAGCCCACTAGCCGACCAATGCACACAAGACGAAGTCACCTTTACCGGGCTGGGCGTAACCGAAATCAAAGGCGCAAAACACTACATAGTGCACGAACAAAGCACATGGGAGTACGGCAACGCCGGGGCATCGTGGCACTGGCTACTCCCAATGTCACTAGCACAAACACTCGGGCTACGCGACTTTGTGAAAATCTAACAAACAACAACCCTTGCTCACCAAACTCCGCCCTAGTAGTGTAATATTACTAGGGCGGTGGTCGCCCTAACAATCAAAAGGTAAAATCATGTCCAAAACACACCCAGCATTCACATTCTACAAAAAGCACATGGCACTAATCTACGGGGCCTCGTACTACAACAAACCACCAGCAAGGTCAGTAGTAGCTCGGGCACTCGCAAACAAAATGCACTTCGCCAAACACACCTTTAATCGCCCAGGCGTTCAACTGTGGTTTCCAGATGACGAACTCGGCCTCACAACCTCAAAACTGCTAGGTCAAGGCAACGTACAAATAAACGAATGTGTACGCCAACTCAGCAATTCCTTCTGGGAGTACACCGCCGAAAAAATAGCACCAAAGCCAATCAATCACGCCACACTGTACAGTCACACAGCCTCAGTACCCTACAATCCAACACTAAAAAGCTCCACCACACTAGCCGACCAATGCACATACGATAAAGTAGAATTCACAGGCCACGGCTATAAAGAAATCAACGGTCAAGCTTTCTTTGTAGTTAGCGAAAACTCAACATGGGATCCCTGGTGCACAATTCTACAAGCTAACGCAGGGTGGCACTGGATCATACCCACACCCGTAGCCGCCGAAATAGGGTACAACTACAACAAAGATCCCAAATAACCTTCGCATAAACAACAACATAACAACACTCGGGGGGGCAACAGCTCCCCCTCTTTTTAACCAACACACCGAAAAAGAAAAAGTTTGCTATATAGATGAGATATCGGAGAATGGAGAGAGAGAAAAAAAGTTTTTTCCAAAACAAAGTCCGGTATCTCACTATCTCACTATCATGGGTGCTAAACCACTGATCAATAACAATTGTAGTGATAGTGGATCAAGGGGCAATCCAATATCTTTGGACAAAGTAGAGTGGGCCGCGCGGCGATTTTGACTAACGATAAAAAACGTCTTGTCCGTTCTCCGATATCTCATCTATATAGTAAACCTCGATTGGAGGGCGCATGGGCTCTAAACCTGAATCGCAACTATGGCAGAAAATGAAGAAGGGGACAGCCGACTATCCCGTACACTGGACGCGCCTGGAAAGCTGGGCAATGCCCGGAGTACCCGACCTACACGGGGTGACAAAAGGGCTAGCATTCTGGATAGAACTGAAGGTTGAGAACAATAAGATAAGACCAAATTTTAAGAGGCTCATGAGGCCTCACCAAATCTCTTGGCAAACCATATACTTACGGAACGGAGGAAGAGTCTGGAACTTGGTTCACCGTCCCACCACCTCCCGCCTTCAGCTGTATGAAGGGGGTTGGGGAGTGATGGATGATGACCCTTTGCCCTTGTGGGATGGACAGGATAAGGACTGGATTGGATTGATGGACCACTTGCGATCGTTGATGGATGGACCGATGGATTGATCGCCCTTGATCGGGGCCGATCGTGCATGGTCCTTGGCACAGGTAGTTTGATGGATGGTCTGATGGATGGCCGATGGATAGTCTGATGGATGGCCGATGGATTGATCGTGCTTGATCGGCCGCGATCGGGCCTTTTTATATCAAAGGTATATGCACAGGAATGATCGGCCGCGATCGTGGGTTGTTTTGTTTTAGGTGAGCAAACACTTGTTGTCCTGGTATATCGGCACTGGCCTTATGGTTTTGCGCACCGGTTTGGTAAGCGCTAGCCAGTAGGGAGAGAGCTATGTTGTTAGGTTTGATAAGCGCTGTAGTGGGTGTGCTGATTTTGATGGTGCTTGCGGGATGATGGATGGATGGCTGATGGATGGCTGATGGAGGGCCCCACTTGCGATCGTTGCACCCACCGGCACCCACTCGCGCCCACTTGCGCCCGTGCGCGCCCACTTGCGCCCGTGCCTTTTAATAGCCGCCGCCGCCCGTTACGTTTGTATGCAGCCGGCCCGTTACGTTTGTATGCAGCCGCCGCCATAGCACATATGTGCTAGGTGCGTTTTTTAAAATTAAAAAGTTGCAATAACCGTTTACGTTTGCAATAATACCCATGCCAGCCCAATGGGGGTTGGCTTAAAAAGGGGTTTACTATTATGGCTTTAACAAAAAACACCACCATAACCGGCACGGTTGCTGGCATGCCTA
>Ga0114999_10006736_pt1 | contig 13186 bp, 18 predicted proteins | sample ArcticOcean_MG_C_3_FD_89820 | JGI IMG/M metagenome (GOLD analysis project Ga0114999, IMG submission 89820) | Marine microbial communities from western Arctic Ocean - ArcticOcean_MG_CB8_126 | ecosystem: Environmental > Aquatic > Marine > Oceanic | place: Arctic Ocean: Canada Basin | collected...
GACATGGGTGACGACATGGGTGACGACATGGGTGACGGCCAGGGCGGCAATCGGCGAAGAGCTGGTCGAAGTCACGGCGGACCAGAAGGTTCAGCTAACGTTCATCCAGCACTTGCCAATCTTAAAAAAGCAATGGGGATATACTAATAGATGAAATCTTACGAAGAACATTTATCTGAAGCATGTCCTGCTCTACTAGCATGGCATAAGGTCGTTTGGGAAGAGACCCTCAATAAAGATGTTGAGGCTCTTCCTGCCGAGGAAGATATTCTTGTAGAAGAAACCATTGCAGAACCAGTCATCAAAGAATGGCGAACCATACATGGCGAAAGGAAAATCGACAATGAATTTGCTAAAAATATGACTGTGGGGTATTAATGATAAGCTATCATGAATGGAAAGAAGAATTTGATGTCAGCCAAATCATGCAAATGCTTGGGAACTCCCCAAATGAACCAGAGCAAGAGCAAGAACCTCCATTGGCTGACTTCAAAGGCTTCATCAATGATAGAATGGCTCCACGACAAGATGCCGCAACAGCCTCAAGACTACAATCTGTTTCAGAGTTTGTAGGAGACTTAGCATCTTTCCCAAAAGCAAAAGAACGCATCGAATACTTGAATTCACATGCGGACATTCGTGATGATATCATGACCATGAACGCAAGCGATTGGGACAACTTAGAAAAAACATTAGATAGCATGCATCCAAAAGATCATCAAAGAATGGGCCATGCTCTCCGCTGGCTTCACATGCACATGAATAAAATGGGTTCAAAGTATAATCGCAAAGAGAATAACTTAGGACAATGGGCCGCTAAGTTCAGAACTCCTCGTTCACCTAAGACTATCTCAGGCATTAAGTCTTTGAGTGCTTAAGATTATAATTATTGTAAAGTTTTCATAATAATGACAAGCATAGCCGTCGTCATACCAATCACTAGGGCTATACTCAACACTGCTATACACTGTATAAATTTAAGCACAGAAAGCAGTATTCTATTCTGCTCTCTCAACAAATCTTGAACCGGCCCTTGAATCGGAACGTCCATTGGAACTCCAACAGGATCAGTCCCAGACAGCTTATGCATTTCTCTCTGCACCGCCACTTCTTCAGGCGGAGCAACATGAGTTACCCCACAGGCACCATCTGACTCTGACATGAGCACTGTTTCTAAATCTACGCCTGTTCGTTCTTCTGACATATCTATTTCCTATTCTGTATACGCTTTGGTTGCTGGCAGGCTGTCTGATGGCAAATTGGGATTCTCATATCCCATTTCCTCAATATAATCTTGATCTATCATAGCTTGAACGGGTTTTGCAGAAAATCTTAATTTCATAGATTTTCCACCACGAGCCTCACTTAAAAATCTCTCAAAGATGAGGTCTTCCCTAATGGGGTCTACATCTGTAATGCCTAAGCAGTAACAGATCAAAGACCCTACTGCACTCCCTCTGCCGGGTCCGACTGCTTCTGACCCGTCTCCCCAGCCCAATAGTTCTGGACAAATACGACGAGCCTCATCAATCATCATCTTTTGGATTAAGAAATAGCTGCTGAATTCTTTGCTGGTAATCAACATATATTCTCTCTTGATTCTATCAAGATAGTTAGAGCGAGTAGGCAATCCTCTCCACTTAAACCCTTGCATGACTTTTTCTTTTAAGTCTTCGTCTGCATCTGGGAACATGGGAAGCTTAATGGACCGATCCAACTTCACGCCGCTTGCCAGCTTGGCGATCTCTACAGTCTTTCTTTTCGCTGCTTTGAAGATTTCATAGTCAATAATCTTGCTGTACTTGTTCTCCCACATATCATTAAGTTCATCTTCAGATTTTAACCATAAATTAGCATCCTGCAATTCAAACAAGTCCTTGGTATCGCCAGCAAGCTGAGCATCCTTAATATCTTGAAGAGTACGACCAGTTTGAATCATCAACATTAATCGCTGATTATGAGAATGTTCCTGATGGCAGTAGTGGCAATCTTGAGTCAAGATGATTGGAATGTGATATTTTTCATGCATGCTAATGATGAATGTGTTGTAAGCGGGTTGCTTATCAAAATCTAACATCATTATTTCAAGAAGGTAATTCTCTCCAAACATATCGACATACTGAAGGAGCTTCTCTTCTGCTGCGTCTGAACCCAACTTGTCGAATGCTCTGCCTACTTCACTGCTGTAGCAGCAGGATGTAAATATGATGCCTTCTTTATGCTTCAGCAATTGTTCGTGGTTGACTCTTGGCTTGCCCCTGTACTTGCCATTCAGCCAACCCCAAGAGGTCAAGTTAACCAAATTCTGGTATCCTTTTTCTGAGACGGCAATAGCTAGGAGATGAGAGCCTAGTCCGAATGCTTTCTGATCTGCTTCGCTCAGGTCTTTTCGATAAACTGTTCGTTCAGCGTCTGACTCGAAGACTCTTTGGAGAGGATTAACATACAACTCACATCCAAAGATAGGCTCTATTTTGTGCTTTTCGCATTCTCTGATCTGGGTGGGCACTGCTGCCATCATTCCATGATCAGTAACGCAAAGATATTGTTGGTTTATTTCAGGGATACGTTTCGCATACTCTTCCACTGTGCCAAATCCGTCAAGCAAACTGAAGTCAGTGTGCAAGTGAAGATGTTCCATCCCGCATATTTCATGTTTCATATTAACATGATAACAATAATCAATTATTCGTCAAGTATTCTTTTTTCTATTGCTTTTGATATCATGTGCAGCGATACCCCAATAAGTACCACTGACCCGATTGCTGAGCAGATAACTACTCCGTCTATCACGTATTCCACTTTAATGTCCTTTACTCACTTGGAGCGGATGCATCTTCCTTGTGCTTATCCCACTCTGCTTGAATTTCAACTGCCTTTTCTTTCAGCCCAGCAGTTTTCTCTTTATGCTTTTGATAGAAGTCTTTTAACTCAATTTCATGAACTTTCAATTCTTCATGAACAGCTTTCATTTCTTCTGTGTATTCAAAAAACTTATCGCTTAATACAAAATCTAAATCATTCATTGTTGCTCCTTCCTATTCCCAAACCCCGTGCGATATACATTTACCACTTTCATTAAAACTAAACTTTGCGATGAAATCCACATAACCTTCACCAGAACCAATGGTTATTGAATTTCCAGAATCCTCAGTTATAAACCCATCATCATGAGGTGACACACTAGAGGCTACCCCTTCTTTTAAATCTAAACTCTTAATTATTTGCTTCAAACATTCTAAATCTGTCATCTTATTACCTTCATATCTTTAAAACCTTTTTCGCCCAGTATACCATCTGCAAACCCGAAGTCAACAGCTTCCTGTGCATCCATGTACCAATCTTCTTTCTCTCTAATCTTTTTATCTAGCCATTTTTTAACATAATCAATAGATTTATCTTTGCCTTTAAAGTAAGGGCCATTGATCAGTCTTACGGCAAATACATCTAGCATTACATCTAATGCCACCTTATCTCTATCTATAGCGGCCACAACTGCCTGATGAGTTCCTTCTATGCCTAGCGAGCCATGATGGACTAGGAAATGACAATTAGGCATCATGACTCTTTTCTTTGCTGCTTGCAGAATAATGCCAGTCATCGAAGATGCTTGAGAATAAGCCAGTATTGTCACGGGTGCAGCAGATGCCTTCATTACATCATAAATTGCCATCCCATTGTCCCAACAACCGCCGATTGACTGCATATGGACAAGAATGTTGTCTTTCGACTCACTATTCAGCATATGCATATTTTTAATGAAAGTGATCGCCATTCTGTAGTCTACACCAGGTTCTTCGATATCCCCTTTAGCTCCATGCAGGTAAACGTCTCTAGACGTTAAATTCACGTTATATGAATGCAGATCGGATAATGCGTAAGATAATTCTTCCCTTTTGTCTATTTTTTTAGGTTGCATGAACTTCCCCCTCAAAAAAGTGTGTCATTCTATGTATATACTCACATGATGGATACTAACTTCAAAAACTGGATGGAGCAGGAATGGAAAAGGGACATGGGACAGGCCAATCAGATTGATAACCCTACCCTTGACCAACATTCTAATAACTCTCCAGAAGACTCTGATGATGAACCACGAAATGCGGATCATGAGGCTACGGACAATATCCACGCCTTGGGAAACCACCTCCGAGCCTTAAGTAGATTAGTAACCCGTGTTTCCAAAGCCAAAAAGTTCTTTGGGCTGGAAGCAGACCTTGAGAGCACATTTGAAGATTTCAAGGGATCAATGGAGAAATTGATGGAAAAAGCAGACTCCAGAAAGGTTCAGCAGCCTCAAGTAGGGTCTGAAACTCAAGGAGTGCCATTAAATCAGCAATTAAAGCCTGAAATGGCCGAAAAGCTCAAAGATGAGCAGCCGCCAAGAATGGCTGATCCGAGTCAGGGTCGTCCTTCATAACGAAAAAAGCCCGGCTTCCCTGCAACTTTTGCAGAAAAACCGGACTCAGGACAGGACAACTCAGAATTTACTTAAACGAGCTTTCATATTCTGATCTGTGAAGGACCACAACGTCCTTTTTAGGGTCTTCCCCTTCGCAGATGTAGATTAGCTCTTCTCCATCCATTGTTTGCGTCTCAAGCAGCACTGTGTCGCCCCAGAGAGCCTGTATGGATGTCATTGTCTCCCGACAGTAGGAGTCATACAGTGGCCGTTCATCAAACATATGCTGCAATAGCATCCAGCCATTATTCCTATGGTTGGGGTCAACCAATCGAATATCGGGCAAACCTCTATTGACATATCTTTGCAACATTCGGCTTTTAATAGTTTTGAAATCTCGACCGTCGTTCTTTGTTTCGCCGCTTGGGAACCACTTCGTTTCATAATATTCCATTTTTTCACAGAATTCTGGTGTGAAGAATTCTAGCAAAGCAGTGAAATCATTGTAGTTTTCCCGAACATCGAACATCTTTTGCTTGCCAAGTCCGAGTTTTTTGTCCCAGACTTCACGTTCTTTCATGTTCGTGCAGCCTTCCCATTCTGCCCCAAACTTGCCTTTATTCCACCGATCTTCAATATCGGTCAGAAGCTCAAAGCCAAGCTTGTAGGGATTCTGAGAATACTTCCCACCCAGCACGCCCATTTTGTGTTTGGCGTAATGAATGATGCCTTGATCGTGACCTTTTTGCCCAAGAGAAACCATGCCTTCACAAGCACCGAGCTTGTAGTCAATCATGCTTGCCCAACCTTCGTTGAGCATCTTGGTTGCACCTTGCGGCGAGAAGTACATGTTCTCATCATACAAGATGCTGATGATATCTTGCTGCCACGGCTTGAAATCAGCATAATCTTTAATGAACCCGAAAATGTCTCTGACGGGCTGACCAAAGATATCTAACTGGCTTCTGATATCTGCTCTATCGATCCGTTCCTTCTCTCCATCAATCCATTCTTTGGTGTTGATCCAATCTTCCATGTAAGGAGAATCAACTTTAAACCTGCGAGGGTGATGGACTTCTCTCCTGTCCCTCACAACCACTTCGTTGATCTTCTTGGTATCCCAAGCCTTGGTTGGGTCCGTAAGCGTGCCGATTCTGAGAACATGATCAATGAATTTGATCACAGTATCCTTGCCCCAGCGTGCCATATATTTCCGAATCCTCATGGCATTATCTGCCAGTTGATTCATCATATTGCCATCTGTCGGAGCAAAGTAGATGTTGTTCTTAAAGAAGTCACTGTGACCTAGAGCGTGGATGATAACTGTGACATTATCAATGAGGTCATTGTTAGACTGACAGTAGATATAACAATACGGACTGGTGTTAACCACCATTTCGTAAATCTTGCTCCATCCGCCTTCATAGCCACGAGCAAGCTCGTCATATTCCATACCCCACTTCCAGTGAGGATACCGAACAGGGAAGCCGCCGTACGCAGCCACTTCCGACATTTGGTCATACTCAAGCATTTCAATGATGGCTGGATAGTAATCCAACCCCCATTCTTTAAGTTCCTTATCAATCGTGGGCATCAAATCCTGAATTTCTTTAGGAATTGGTACACCGGGGATTGTATTGTCGGCATAAAGAATCGGCGAACCGCTAGATAAACTCATTAAATTGCTCCTACTGGTTCGGTTTGCTTGACCTTAGCTTTCGCATCCTTGCCCAACAAAACCTTGATAGCTCTCATGATTTCTTTGTTACGAGTAGCCTCATCGAGTCTATTCCCATAACCAGCCCAGCCATCTGGACTCTCTTCTTTGCCAATGCTTACCGTCCTGACATTGTCCATTTCTGGAGTCAAGTGCTGATCAACATAGCCCTTCACGGAGCGATCATAGTTCCAAGCGGCAACTTGCGTAATACCAACCATGTTCACAACATTGGGACCAAGAGCATTCTTCAGCGTATCGAAGAATATCTCGTTATCTCCACCCCAATTCTCGCCATCCGTAAAGTAGAACACATAAATGTTCCAAGTTTTTGGCTGAAATCGGTTCTTCAACTGTTGCTCAATGAACTTCAAGGCTGACGAGCACATTGTACCACCGCCATAGCGATAGTTATAGAAAGTGTTTTCATCAGTTTCTTGAGCGGCAGTATCGTGACCAACCCAACATCGCTCAACACGCTTATAGAAGCGACGAATCCAGCAGTCAATCCACCAGCTAACGTCAGAGACACAATTGCATCTCCACTCATCCATAGAGCCAGACCAATCTCTTGCATAAAAGATCACAGCGTTCGAGCTTGGAACTTTAACTTCTGTGTATTGTCGGTATCTTTTGTCACATTTTTGAACCTCGACAACAGGCATTGGACAAGCAAAACCGGGAACATTCTGAAGATTCCCCAATTCTCCTGTTCCTGCTGTTCTTTTCAAAGCCTGTTTGTATGTCCGACGAGAGTGACGCAACGATTCTGGGCCATTCAAAGCAATATCGTTATACTTGATTTTGACTTCTTCGAAGGTCTCGTTTAGCTTTGGCTTCATGTCAGGAAGACCAAGCTCTTGCTGTAGGAACTTCAAGACATCTTCAAGGTCAACAGCGACTCGAATTCCATCAGCCGGTTCATCACCAGCGTCACCTTCGCCTTCACCTTGCCCTTTGTCTCGTCCAACAACGTCCCCTTTATCTCCGGGGCCTCGTGCAACGCCTTCCCCATTATCGCCAAAGACTATATGAGGGATATTGATGCGAGGAATGGTAAGAATAACTTTACCGGACTTGCCACGACGTTTGACGATTCCGCCAGAATCGATCAGCCTTCGCAGTTCTTTACGAAGTTTGCCGCTGATTATATCTCGGAAGTATTTTCTATCTTCCTCGATTCTTTTAGTGAAGATGCCGTCGTTGTCTATGTTGAACAGGAAATTATTACTTCCGTCAACATAGCGTTGCTCTTCTTCGAGGTATAACCCTCTGGGTGCATATTGAAACATTAACCTGTCCTGTCTTTATTTGAAGAAAACAAAAGCCCTGCCCCCCACATTAACGTCGAATTAGGGGGGCAGGGACTTTTCAGCGTTTGCTACTCGACTTCGCCACGAGCGAAGATACTGGAGACGTAGTTCAATACGTCCGTCGCACTTTGCTCATTGTAACCAAACTGCTTAATCAGTCGGGTCTTTATGGCATCGATCTTCTTCTGATTATCAGGATCAACCACACCTGTCGCACTGGAGAGTGCCGACAATTTGATGGTATCCTTAGTCTCTTCAAACACCTTTTTCTCCAAGGCACGCTTCAACTCCTCATTGGAGTCCCATCGGAAAACTTCACCCTTGCGAGCGAGTTTTCCAATAAAGCCTTGAACCATTCGGCGGAAGTCATTCGCAGCCTGCTCGGGAACATCAATCTTAGATTCAATGCTCCTCATCAATCTTTCGTCTGGTTCCTCATCCTTTTCTGTCAGAGGATTAGTGATTTTCACTCCATCGATGTATGCCATGACATTATCGATATAGCGGTCACAAAGACGAACGATTGCATCCTCGTCTGCAACTAGTGCTCGCTGGACTTCCGTTTTCAGAATGTTGTCCAGCTCCTTAATTGCCAACTCTGCACATTCCCCATAATGGGATTGTTCTTCTTTATTCGTAATCAAAGCGGAATTTGTCAATCCCTCCTTAATTTCGTTCAACACCATGAAGAAGTTGATGTAAGTCGGGTTCTTCGACAACGCAAGACTAATCTTGTCCTGAATGTATCGAGCGGAAACTCCAATCTTCATGCCCTCATCAGGCGTCTTCTGCATCAGCTCTTTGACCGAATCCTCAGTCCACTGAGGCATGGAGCGACCATCGTAAAGCTTGACCTTATCAATTAAGGTTAGCTTGCTGTCAGGATCATCCTTCAGCCTCGTTGCCACAGCGAAGAATGCTGCGATTTCAAGAGTATGAGGGGCAATATGCTGACTAATTCTGTCGCTGCCGTAATCGGTTTCATAGATTTTCTGCTCATCCTGCCAACGCAGCAAGTAGGGCACATCAATCTTAAACGTTCGGTCTCGCAATGCTTCCATAGTTTGATCACTACAGAGTTTTTCATACTCTGGATTATTGGTGTGAGCGATCAGCACTTCGTCGATGTAAATCTGGGAGAACTTCTTCGGCTTGATGTGATGCTCTTGAGTTGCACCAAGCAAGTCATAAAGGAATTCCTTGGCCAGTTTCAACATTTCGATGAACTCGCAGATACCACGATTGGCAATGCAGAACTCGCCGTCGAAACTGAACGCACGAGGATCAGAGTCTTTACCGAACTTGCTAATACGACTGTAGTCGATATCGCCTGTTAGCTCAGTAGAGTCCTGATTCTTTTCATCCTTCGGCTGGAACGTGCCGATACCACAACGATCAAACTGGCTGAACTGCTTGCGAACCACTCGAATGTGCTTCTGCATAACAGTAGCCCAATCGCCGTCGTTCACTGCAAGTAGACGCTTCATGAACTCACGGCAAAGAGGACACACGCCTTCTTCACTTCGCAAGCGATATTGCCCGGATCGTTCAGCTTCAGGCAATTTCTCCAGCATCTTCGCAGTAAGGTCTTCCATTACCCCATTTCGCATTTCTTCAGGGATAAGACGAAGAGGGTCTTCATGCATAGGGCACTCGCACTCAGACTGAGTGTAGATTGCATTCTCACCTTCTGTGGGAAGATCAACCCACTTATAAGAATACCATGCACCTTCATCGGTCATGCTGTAATCTTCAAGCCCTTGCTTCAGAATATCGCAAATTGTGGACTTTGAAGAACCAACTGGACCGTGGAGCAACAGAACTCTTTTCTGCGTTCCGTGATGACCCGCTGCTGAGCGGAAGAAGTTAACCAACTCATTCAAGGTTGGCTCCAGACCAAAGATGGGGAATTTCCCCGCATGATCGAAGAAGTTATGGTGTCGGTACTTCTTTCGAAACCTCTCGAAATCAACTGTGCCATGACTCATGATCATGTCATAAATCTTTTGAAAAGCGTTACGACCCAATTGGGGGTTTTCGTAACACGTATTCAAGTAGTCCTCAAATGACATCTCTTCATTGAGAATCTTGTACTGTTTAACATCATACTTCTTAGAAAGAGATGTTAAACGATCAGTTTTCGCCGGAGTCGCTGTTGGATTCTGTCCCATTAGATTAATTCCTTTTTCCTCAGTAAATTATTTTGCTTAAGACATCAACAGCTTAAACAAAAAGGGGTTTCAAAGCAAGACTGATCTACTCTATCTCTTTGTTGAAGATTTGCAAGACATTTTCTCAAGTTGAAAACTCTATTAACGAATGCCAAAAAGTCCAAGAGAAATAATCAATGCCGCTCTTCAAAGTTGTATCAAATTTCATGAAGAAGCAGAATATGAATCAGCCGAAGTTGTTCTAAGGCAAACGCTTCGTGCCTTCCAACAGGCGTACTATACGGAAGCGGATGAAGTCGCACAAGACCATTATGAGAAAGGGATGTATGCGATAGCAAATCGGGAAATCGAGCCTGCTTTAGACTACTTCAGTGAAGCATACAAATTAAAACCAGACCTACGACCGGCCTTTATCAACATGATTTACTGCAATTTTGAGCTTAAAAGATATGAAACTCTTTGGAGACTGTATGAAGATAGAACTATCCATTTTGACCAATTGATTGCCTACAAGAAGATTTTTGATCCAAAAAAGAAATGGAATGGAGTTGACTCTCTAGAAGGTAAAACAATCGCAATTTTCTGTGAACAAGGCATCGGAGATCAGATCAATTTCAGCCGTTACATCCCTTTAATCAAAGAAAAATACGATTGTCGCATAATTGCAAACTGTGCAGCGGCTGTAGCCCCTGTTTTCGAGTCATTTTCCTTCGTAGATGAAGTAATTGTCAAAGAAAACGTCACTACAGATTCTCCAATCGACTGCGATTATCACGTTCCTCAAATGAGTTTGTCGTATTTGCTTGAACATTGGGAACCCCTAGAAGTGGAACAGTATGTATTTATAGAAGAAAAAATGGAGCTACCTGAGAATGACAAATTTAAAATAGGAATTATCTGGCAAGGAAATCCCAGAAGTGAAAATGACCCTACTCGGTCCATCAGCGTAAATTGGTTTAGACAACTTTTTGACAAAAATACTCAAGTCTACAGTCTCCACAATGCTTTAGATTCACATATAGATGAAATTATAGACCTAAAAGATGACATCAACAACTTCCAAGACTTAGCTGAAGCTGTTAATTCTATGGACTTAATTGTAACTGTGGACACGGCCTTGTTACATTTGGCTGGAGCAATGAATAAGCCAGTTTGGGCACTTATACCATTTGTTCCAGATTGGCGATGGGGATTAAACGGAGAAGAAACTGTCTGGTATCCTAGTGCAAGATTATTCAGACAAGACTATCCCGGTGATTGGGATGGAGTATTTGAAAAGATCAAATCTGAACTATATAAAGTATGAAATTTAAAGAATTTATCGAAAATTTTGAAGAATCTACCATAAGAATCAATACGTCTAGAGGAAATGAGACTTATAGTGTTCGCAACTTAGCAAACTATGCTCAAAAAAGTGTAGGTGCAAAAAGTGTTTCTATTAAGTGGTTAAAAGCTAACGTAAATGGAAGCGGCAAGAATGCCCTTAATTATCCTCCATCAGAAGGAGAAGACCATATTAGGTCAGGCAATGCAGATTTAAGCTTTCCTATAATTGTAGTGATTGAACCCAGAGAGACATGGATTGGAGATGGAAACCACAGAATTTACAAGGCCATACATATAGCCAAACAAACTCATATTCCAGCATATATGATTGATGCCAGCACATTGCCGCCGCCTGACGATATTTAATCGTCAGCATCTACGATAGAGATATGTTCACACATCCAATCTAATCCAGATGCTTTCAGATGCATATGACAGGCATCTAACATCTCTTCGGCTTCTTTAAGGTCATTTGCAAACCATAAGCCTACTTTGGGATGTGTTAATTTCTCATTATTAGTTTCATTATAAAGAGTATAAGCCACTTAGAAAGCCTTTCCTTGCTCGCTTGGAAGTCTGGTTGCCTTAAAAACAACTTTGCCTACCTTTACAGGAGTGTTGCCTTTAGAAACTTTATCTGAACCATCAAGAGCAAGATGATGTTTGCCAACGTGTAATCCTACATTTGGCTTAGGGATATAGTTTATCTTAGAGCGATCACCACCTCTGTCATCTCTACCAATCTTGTGATCTCCGTCGCCTAAACCTTTATGAAAGCCAGTAGCAGCTTTCGTCTTTTGAGGAGCAGACTGTATTTCAAGGAATTGTTTGAAACTCATTATCATTTCTTCATCCCCTTCTTCATCATTTTTGGCGAAGACTCACCAACACTATTCTCTAGATCGCCAATCACAGAGTCTACACCTGAGAATGCTGCCTTTATAGGATCAGCTTTATTACCAGAAGTTTTACCTATGCTTGATGCTATCTGAGCAGAGACATTAGTTTGAACTTTTTTAGCTGTTGGGCCACCGCCAACTAATTTGGCAGCCATTTCGGGCTTTTTCGTCAAAACCTCTGCCGTTGCTGCTTTTGCATCGGCAGTAGCTGCTAATTGCCCTTGATCGGGTCTAGATTCTCCCGGTGAGTGACCTGCGTCCATCTCCATTAACCATTGCTTAAAGTTCATCATATCTTATTTAGGCGATTGCATCCATTTTATCTCCAGACTTCTTTTCCTTCTTCATTTGTGAAGTGCAATATGTATCGACCCGTTGTTGAGAAGTGTCGACCATGAATTTTAATTTTGCCAGCATGAATTTTTCGATGACATACCACACAGGAAACCACGCTATTAAATTCTGTGTATCTTCCGCCATCTGCTCCTTCCTGTATCCTGTGAACATCAAGCAAACAACGCTCATTATTTCCACAAAAATAACATTCGCCGTCTTGATTCTTCTTGTCTTTTTTGTCTATTAGCTTTCCCATGATGATAACCGTATATAAGATTGTCCCCTATTTCTTAGAAGGAGTTAATTATGAATAATATTCTAACTTGTTTATTCGCATTCTGTATGGCTTTTGCCACAATTGGATGCAACGGCGGACCTTGCGAAGTACAAGGTTGCTGTGGCGACTGTGTCTGTCCTGAAGGCGAATGTAACTGCTGTGAAGATGGCGTATGCGTCGAAGGATGTAAGTGCATTAAATGCTGTGGCGAAGATGGTTGTGAACTCTAGATCGAATAATCTGGAGCACATCGTTTTGCATAATTTGATGTACTTTGATTGTCGACTAAAGGGCAAAGATATACTTTGCCCTTTACTTCGTTATAACCCACCACTTCTTCTTTGTTGTACTCTTCACCCTTTATAATGCAATATGGTTTAATCATTTGAATTGCCTCTAGCGGTGTGTCTTCTTTATAGTAAGTCACATAATCTACAAACTCTAAGCATTCTAACACCTTTAAACGCTGTTCTAACGGCTTTACAGGTCTGCTCTGTCCTTTGAGTCGTTTGACGCTCTCGTCGTCATTCAGGGCAACTACGAGCTTGTCGCATTTGCTTTTAGCAAACTTCAATAATTCCATATGACCAGAATGCAATATGTCATAGCACCCATTTGCAAATCCAAACTTAACACTATGTGAATCTACGATCTTTGCAAGCTCTTCAGGAGTCTTAATTTTAGATTCATCGTTGAGGATATCCTCTGGGCCAATGTATCGATCTTTCGTATTGACATAAATTGC
>Ga0114999_10006737_pt1 | contig 13185 bp, 13 predicted proteins | sample ArcticOcean_MG_C_3_FD_89820 | JGI IMG/M metagenome (GOLD analysis project Ga0114999, IMG submission 89820) | Marine microbial communities from western Arctic Ocean - ArcticOcean_MG_CB8_126 | ecosystem: Environmental > Aquatic > Marine > Oceanic | place: Arctic Ocean: Canada Basin | collected...
ATAAGGGAGGTTCATTATGGCAGGAATAGTCCCACTCATCAGTTCTGGCGTTGCAGGCCCCTTGGGTGTTTTGCATTTGCCACGATTGTGGTGCAAAGCAATTTTAGGTGCCAAAGGCCAGCTTGCTGATGGATATGATCAATGTGGCCAGGGTTATGATCAAATGGTCCTTAATGCATTGGGTTTAGACCGGGAAACAACGCTTGCATATCTCACAGAGAACATCCCGTCTTATCCCGAATTTGAAAAATGGATTCTCGAACAAAAAGGCGGAAGCTTAGACAGCAGCGCTGTTGCCGAATTAAACAGCGGTATCCAGGGCTACCAGCATGCAGACGATACGCGCAAAGACATTTTGGGTTCCGCGGGTATCGCTGATGATGGCAGTATTTTAGATGCTGTCAATCTGAATAACTTAGACGATTGGACTGCTTTCCACGCAAGCCTCTAAAAAGTGCTGAACTATAACAAAAAAAGGCCGCATGAATGCGGCCTTTTTTTTTGTTTGTCTATTCAGGACTGTTTGAAGACCTTGGCTTTTCCTTCAAACACCGGTAATATTTTTTTAAAAATGGTCGGAGCGACTGGATTTGAACCAGCGACCCCTATCACCCCAAGATAGTGCGCTACCGAGCTGCGCTACGCTCCGACCTCAAACCTCTGTTAGAGGCGGATAAATCTACAGTTTTTCGCGAATCCCGTCAAGAGTAAAGGATGGTCCCACTACTAAAACCGCATAACAGCAGCAGCAATATCATTTTTCCGAGTCACTTCAATGGGTTCCATTCCACCAGATGTTAGACGAATTTGCAAATCTTGCATCAATTCCTTCATAAAGCGCACGCGCATTTCAGCCATTTCTTCATTAGCCGCTACCAATGTCTGCCGTTCACGCTCTTCGCGCAAATCTTTGCGGGACTTGTCCAACCCAGCCTTCACGCGGTTGAGTCTACGTTCAAGATTTCGGGTACCCAAGGCCGTTAATATTTCCCCCCGATCACACCACTAAACATAAACAAAAAGATCCAGAACATAAGCTACACATATCCCGTCAAAAACCTGTGAGTGGCATACTGTCGGCGATGGATTTTCCCGCCAAATCGTCAGAGTTCGACATGCGAAATTGCAGATCGTTGATGATTTCCTTCATCGTCTGCATTCGATCTCCGAAATTGGACTCTTCACTTTGTACTTCTTTTTGCCGCATCTGTGCGTCGTGTAGACGCTCTTTCACCTGCTGTAAACCATTTTTTACGACTTCCAGTCGTCGTTCAAGTTTGCGCATTTCTAGGGAGGTGTAATATTTCACACCAACCACCATGAGAAACGCAACGAGTGTCCATATAATCACAACCAGCCTCCAATATGGGGGGGGGAGGGGCCGAGGATTACTGACCCAAAAGCATAGTCAAGCGTTGTTAACGCTAAGTCAGTGCCATGAAAAAGTCAAATGGCGAAATCATCTGGTTGAGGTTGATGGTATTTGAAAATAAAATAATGCGATGTCAAAATGTACACAAGAATATTTTTGAATGCTGGCAAAGAACTCGTTGGGCCATCAAAAACACGCACAGACATACCTGCGCTTGTACTTTTCTCAGCAATAAAAAACCACAGCTTAGCGCCCAGACATAAAATTTTCAGATTGCAAATCGACATCAAAAATACGAATAAACCTGCGAGGCCTCGTTGTGCTTCGAAATTCGCCAATCAATTCAGGGATGCCATCTCCATCGACATCGGCAAAACCAATATTTTCACCAAAACCTTCCGGATATTCCCACTCGACCCGCTGATAGGTCGCATCGACAATAAAACCGGTATTCAATGCAATTTCCAAAACGCCATCATCATCAAGATCACCCACAACAATGCTTTGAGCCCAAAGCCCTTGTTCGCTGCGCCACTCAACAAAAAGACTTTTACAGTCAAAGACGATCAACCGACTCAAACTTGCAGCGCGTTCATCCTCTGAATTTTGTTGATTGTTGATCGGGCGATATCCTGCAATGTCGGCCTGTTCTTCGGCACTAAATACGAGCTCTAACTGAGGGTCATCATCTATATTTTCAATTGTCAGAGCCGAAATGGAGGCATAATCGTCTTGAGTACTGCGCCAAATGAGCTTATAATCGCTTGAACGATAAAAGACAACGTCCCCCAACTCAGTATAAGCCACTATTTCGACTTCATTATCCACATTGACATCGCCAATAAAGATCTCAGCGATGGCCGAACGAAGCGTGGGGCTCGTCCACTCATCCTGAAAGCGACCGTCGTCAAATCGAACCACGTGAATCTGCCCCTGCTTATCTCCATACACAATACGACGATCCTTGCCATCTTCAGAAGCAATCACCTTCATGGCACGCAGATCTGTGACGAATCCGCCAAATTTGATGTCTGCTACATCTTTCCACAAATACCACGACAAATCTCCAGCTTGTGCCTGTCCAACGAAAAAACTGATGCAAACCCATATTGCCAGTTTCCACATAAGCCAAAATCCTCAGGTTAAATCACAATTAAAACACACTAAAGTTAAAGTATCGGGTCGGATCTCGCTTGATATCTTCAACCAAGCTATCAACTGAAGTCAAAGTGCGATCGAGATGTTTATAAACCCCATCCTCTTGAATCAACTTGCCAACGGTTCCTTTTCCTGCACGGACCTGACTTGTAATTTCGTTGAGATTTTCAAACGTTTCTTTCATTGCAACGGATGTTTCTTCCATATGTTGCGCCAAGACGGCCATTCGATCGCTGGCATCTTTAAGGTTTTTGACACTGCCCCGCACATCAGCACGGTTTTCGCGCAACAAACCACTGGCATCACCCGACGCCAATGCCAAACTATCCAGCAAAACATTCAAGTTTTCTTGATTGCGTGCCCAAATGGTGTTCAAAATTTGTGTGGTGGTGTCAAATCGTGCGATCGTGTTGTTAATATGCATTAAATTCTCCTGCGAGGCCACCTGATTCATTGCTTGGTTAATGCTTGAGACCAATTCGCCACCATCCGTCATGACTTGTTCAATTCCCCCAGCAATTTCTCCTCGTGTTAAAGCATTATCGGCAAAGGTTTCTGATGATTTGCCCATCAGAACCTCAACCATTTGCCCGCCCAAAAGTCCTTCCGATTTGACGATGATTTTTGAATCAACAGGTAACGCGTCAAATTGTGCAAATCCCAGTGTCACAATGGGCTGCCCATCATCTAAATAAATGCCCAAAACCTTTCCAACCCACACCCCACGAAAAGTGACCGCATTTCCTCTTTGTAAACCAGGTACACTCTCAAACTGAACCCGAATACGATACCCACCAGCAGCCCCGGCATAGTGCTCAGACAGCCACATGGCTCCAACAACCAAAATAACAGCCGCAAAAAAAACAACTGCCCCCAAAATAATTTCATGTTCCCGTTTACGCATACCACATCACCCCAGTCGACCATCAACAAACCATTGATAAGCTTCATTACCACTTGACTCAATGTCATCCAACGTACCCTGAGCAACTGCTTTACCCTTAAATAACAGCGCCACTTTGTCTGAAATGCGACGGGTTAAGGGCATATCGTGCGTAACCACAACAGACGTTATATCAAGCTCATCTTGCAACTTCAAAATGTACTCCCCGACCACATTTGATGTATTGGGGTCTAAGCCCGTTGTTGGTTCATCATAAAGTATAAAATCTGGCGACATTGCAATGGCACGTGCAAGTGCTGCTCTTTTGCGCATGCCCCCAGAAAGTTCAACAGGCATTCTTTCTTCGGTGTCGGCCAATTTCACCGCGTCTAAACAAACATGTACGCGCTCAGAAATCTCCGCTTCTGTCATTTTGGTATGCATCCGAAGACCAAATGCGACATTCTCTTTCACTGTCATAGAATCAAACAAGGCCGATGATTGAAACAATACACCAATGCGTTTACGCAAATTAATGAGCTCTTTTTGACGAATGGAGCTCATGTCATGGCCGACCACCTCAATAAGTCCCGAATCTGCCTGTAAGATCCCAATAACATGCTTAAGGGTCACGCTTTTGCCACAACCGCTGGGGCCAAGGATCGTTGTGATTTGCCCAAAAGGAATGTCCAAATCGAGTCCTTGTAAAACATGCAGCGGACCAAAAGACTTGTGGACGTTCTTAAATATGATTGCAGATTCTTTTTTTTCCATCATCAATATAACAATGCCAAAGTAAGAAAATAATCTAAAATTAAGATTAAAGCAGAAGAAACCACAACAGCAGATGTGGCCGACTGCCCAACACCTTGGGCCCCTCCCACGGTTTGCAACCCCATATAAGACCCTACAAACGTCAATACCCCCCCGTAGACGGTCGACTTAACAAGTCCGACAAAAATATCATAGATCATAAAGTCAAGCTTCATCCCCTTGATAAAGTCATCAACAGTAATATGCATCTTAACCACTGACATAATAAAACCTGCACTGATAGAAATAAAGGAAGAAAAGATGATCAAAATAGGCACCATCACCAACCCAGCCAAAATCCGAGGCAACATGAGATACCCAACGGGGTCAACAGCCATTGACGTTAAAGCGTCTACCTGCTCAGAAACCTTCATTGTGCCTAACTCTGAAGCAATACCAGCACCCACACGCCCCGCCAGAACCAAACCAATCAGTATGGGAGAAAGTACGAGCACAACAGAACGCACAACGATGCTGCCCACCATATAATCTGGCACATAAGCTTCCATTTGATAAGCCATTTGGATAGCTACCGCCATGCCACTAAAGGCCGAAATTAAACATACCAAAGGCAAAGAACCAACACCAACAGCGTAAAACTGTTCAATCACTTGATGCCGATATAAATAAAGGTGCCGCACCTCGCGTATACATTGCACGAGATAACGGTACATATCGAAAACTTGTATAAAGAAAACAGCGAGTTTGGCCCCTAAAGAGGCAAACATGCGAGTCATAAGATATGCAATCTGGGGTATTTGTATATGTATAAAAGGAAGGGAAAGAAACAAAGAAACTGAGTTGAAGCGATCTGAATTGCAAACTCGGGTGTTGGTTTAGGCCCCATGGTTGGCATCAGCGTATTTCCCATTGGCAAGCTCAGCATTCAACTCGCCACCAACGAGTAAAAAAAGAGACGTCAGATAAATCCAAAGTAACAAAACAATAAACCCTTGCAAAAGACCCGTCATCATGTTGTAGTAGCTAAAATTGCCAACATATGCTCCAAAAGCTTCTGATAGAAAATACCACAAAACCGTAAAGAGTGCAGCCCCTGGCAGCACCTCAAAAATGCGGAGTTTACAATTGGGTGCCGCGCGACAGAGCATACCGGCCATGGCTGCTGCGCATAAAAAACCGGCAGGCCACTTAAGCGTGCTCATGATATTGGGCAACAAATGCCCCAAAGGAAGCAGACGGTGTAGTTGGTCTTCTATCCAAGACCCCATGATCAACAAGTTGAACGAGAGAATCATGGCCAAACCAGCCCCGACCATCAATTGCAAAGACAGGAACCGCAGGCGAAGAAATGACCGGGTCTCTGCCACCCCATACGCTCTATTGAGGGCTTTAATGGTCGCAGAGACAGCACTCGACCCGACCCAAATCCCACCCAGTAAACCAAAGGTCAAAACATGTCCAGAACCACTGCTTGATGCCACCAGAGTCCGGATATTGTCCTCAATCATTTGTCTGAAAACATCGTGCAAAAAAATGCCCAGCAGATCCAAGGACTCTGACACGATATCGGCAGAAACGCCCAAGTAAACAATGAGGGTTGCCGTAACCAAAGCCGCGGGAAATATGGCAAACAGAAAATCAAATGCCATTTCCCCCGAAATACCTGTGCATTCGTGGTGAATCACTCTTTTAAACACCTGCTTCAAAATAAACCAAGGCGAACGGCGAGGCATCTTGACTGGGGGCGGTGTGTAATCAAGCGACTCTTCTGGTTTGTTTGACACTTGGGACAACGTAAGCCCCATAAACAACCTCCAATAACACCTATTGTAACATTAAGTCGAACGCAAGTCTTGAAAACAGAGTGCTTAAAGCCAACCGGCACGAGTAAATCTAAGGCTTTCAGGGTAACGAATCAACCCTTTTCACTATCTTTCTAAATCAAAAAAAAGAGTGGATTCGAAAAATCTCCGAATCCACTCTTTGCCTTGCTGGTATTAGACCAAATCTTCAATGCGCCCGCCCGGTACACGCTGCCGGAAATATCGCTGTAACTTATAGAGCGCCCGATTTCTAATTTGGCGTACCCTTTCGCGCGTCACCCCAAGCGTATTGCCAATTTCACCCAATGTAGACCGATCTTGACCATCGAGACCAAAATATGAACGAATGACCAGAGCCTCGCGATCATCAAGTGAAGCGCCCAGCGATTGCGTCACCAGATTGACTTGATCGCGATTTTCAACCCATTCATCTGGATTGGCTTCATCAGACTCTAACAAATTGAGCAATGTTTGTTCGCCCGACGCATCCAATGGATTTTCTAAAGAAAGGTCAGGACGCACGCAACGCAACGCACGTTCAGCGCGTTTCCGACTAATTTTCATATCTTTGGCGACTTCGTCCAAGGTTGGTACACGCCCCAACTCTTGGGTCATCTGCCCCCAACGCCTTGCCATGCGATCCATATCTTCTTGGCGGTTGGCGGGCATGATCACCGCAGAGGTTCGCTTGAGGGCATTGAGAATAGCCTGGCGAATCCACCACACGGCATAGCTTATAAACTTGAAGCCCCGGTTTTCATCAAAGCGTTTTAAGGCTTCCAATAAACCTACGTTGCCCTCGGCTATCAAATCGGCCAAAGGTACGCCCCGCCCTTGATATTCAAGTGCTACGCTCACGACAAAACGCAAGTTAGAGGTTATGAGGCGATCAACAGCCTCTTGATTTCCCGTTCGGGCCTCTACGAGAGCAAATTCTTCCTCCTCCCGAGTCATCGGGGGATACTTTCGAAGCTCTTTGAGATAGTGCTGCACCGACGGGTCTCGGGACGATCGGGGATCTTTGCTCACGGTATATTCCATACGTGTCTCTCCAGACTCCTTTGTTGCAACCATAGGGATTCTTCCCTCCCGATAAACCAAAAAGTAATGAAGCTATCCTACCCAGGAACTTTTCACTTTCCAATGCCAGTATTAAGATTTACACATGTTAAACGCTTTGATCGCTGGTGAGTTGCACCAGTCTCTTATGGAATCAATAGATGCCAAAACGACAGGTATGGCGAATTTCTGACACTTTCCCAAAAGAAAGTATGAAGCCAATTGCCATCTGAATCCGCGACAAATTCTTGCCTTAACAAGGGGTTATTCACAACGGTGCAGGTATTCGCACACCATGCCCAAACCCTCTTTTCGCTCATGGCCCCATATCATGCATAAATTGTGCCGTTCTAACATTGTTTTCTCTTTTTATCGGCAAAACAACAATAAAACTTGCCTAATGGGCTAACTATTAGATGCTACAGAGCACCAAAAAGGTTTCACCTCTAGCAGAGAAAACAATTAACTCAATAAAAAAACAAATACTTACATCTACGATCGCTATAAAGTTGCCTTCGGTCTATACCTAAATCTTGTGTACAAATGATCATATACCATTGGCAAGACATCGTCAAGTGACGACAAAAAAAAGCCATGGCTTACTGCCATGGCTTCAAAAATACAATGGTGGGGCATACAGGATTCGAACCTGTGACCTCGAGCTCCGGAGGCTCGCGCTCTATCCAGCTGAGCTAATACCCCGAACCTACCCTATTTCTTTTTGTGTCTGTCTCTTCTGCGACGTTTTTTGCGCTTGTGCGTGGCAATCTTGGCACGCTTGCGCTTCTTTCCACTTGGCAAGGTACACCTCCTCTAAAGTTTAATCGTCATTTCCGGCAGTAGCGGAAACGACTTGGCCATCTTCAACCGATGCTCGCAATTCCCGTGAGGGTTTAAATCCAGGTACGGGCCGAGAGGGTATTCTTACCACCTCCCCGGTCATCGGATTACGCCCTGTACGGGGTGCCCGATCAACAACTTTAAATGTTCCAAAACCTCGAATCTCAATATGCCCACCCCGCTGCATCGCGTGAATGATTGAAGCGATCAACCCTTCTACAACAGCAGATGTATCTGTTTTGGTGAGCCCTGTGGCTTCGGCAATTTGATTCACAATATCGGCTTTGGTCACCGCTTCCCCTTTTCCCAGACTGGGTGTCCAGTATTAAAATTAAAGCCCCGGTTTGACACCCCTAAAGAGCGGCAAATCTATATAAATATAAGACCTTTGTCAATGAAAAACCTGCGACCTTACCTTCTACTGTGACGTATTTCCAGACGCATATTGCAAATGATGCAAACGCTGGTAGATGCCATTTTGTGCGACAAGTTCCTCATGGGAACCTTGTTCTCGCAACTCTCCTTTGTGTAAAACGATGATGCGATCTGCACTGCGGATGGTCGAAATCCGATGGGCAATCACAATGGATGTTCGAGCTTGCATCAAACGTGCAACGGCCTGCTGGATCCAAACTTCAGTCTCGGTATCTACATTGGCCGTCGCTTCGTCCAAAATCAATACATCGGGGTCAAAAACCAGAGCCCGCGCAAAGGCAAGCAATTGGCGCTGCCCCGACGATAAGGTTGAACCCCGTTCTGTTACAGGTTCTTGATATTTTTTCTCTAACTGTTGTACAAACGCATCTGCATTGACATCTTGGGCAGCCTGCTGAACTTGTTCCTTCGTAATATCTCGATTTGACAGCCGAATGTTGCCTTCGATATCACCCGAAAAGAGAAACACGTCTTGCTGAACGATACCAATCCTGTTTCGCAAAGCTTCCACATTCCAGTCTTGAATGTCTATACCATCAATTCGAATGTGGCCTTTCTGAATATCATAAAACCGGCACAACAAGCTGATGATGGTCGTTTTCCCAGACCCTGTTGCACCGACCAAGGCCACACTTTGCCCACCCAGAACTTTAAAGGACACATCTTTAAGCACCCAATCACCTTCGCTATAGGCAAACCATACGTGATCGAACTCAATTTCGCCCAAAATACGACCCTGTTTATGCGCCCCTCCCGTTGGCTCAGACGGAGTGTCTAAAAGCTCAAAGATGCGCTCAGAAGAAGCCATGGCCGCTTGCAAGATCGCGTACCGTTCAGAAATCTCGAGGATTGGGCGAAAAAAACGCGGGATATATTGCAACATAGCCACCAACACACCCCACTCGATTTCGGCACGGAGAACTTGCCCCCCGCCATACCAAATGACCGCACCTATGGCCCCAGTTGCCAACATCTCCATAATGGGAAAATACAAAGAAAAATAGAATGTGGACTCGAGATTGGCATCTAGATATCGGTCATTGATTTCTTTAAACCGATTCATGTTCCGGGTTTCGCGATTGAACAATTGCACAACGGGCATGCCTGAAATATTCTCTTGCAAAAAAGCATTGATGCGCGACAATCGGCTGCGCGCCATTCGAAAGGCCCGCAACATCCGGTGCTGAAACCAAAAAGTAACCAGAAACATGACCGGCACCAGAACCAACACAACGCTACCCAAGTAGGGGTCCATCCAAAACATGAAAGAAGCAATAGCGATGAGCGTAAAAACATTGCTAAACATAACCACTACGCCATCGGTTAAAAACTCATTCAATGCATCTACATCATTGGTATTGCGGGTCATCAAACGGCCGATGGGGGTGCGATCAAAAAAGGATAAAGGCAACGTTTGAAGATGGGCGAAAATTTTCCCTCTAATATCAAACATCGCCCATTGACCGATTATTTGGGTCACGTAATTTTGGAGATAATGCAAGAAAAATTGTATGATAATGATGCCAACAAGAATGAGAACAATCTTATGAAGGCCCTGCCAATCGCCTTTCAAAATGTGGTCATCTACTGCTATTTTGGAAAGATAGGGTCCCATTTGCTGTGTAAACGAGGTGCACAAAATGAGTACAAACGAGCCACCCACCCACCAAATATAAGGGCGCAGATAGGCCAACAACCGCATCGTCAAATGCAGATCGAACGGCTTTTCATCTATCTCTTCTTCGTGATAATCAACACTGGCTTGTGCCATTTAGATTTCGCTCAATTCTTGGTTGAGTTGTTGGCGTTGATACATCTCTGCATATGTTCCATTGTTAGCCAACAACGCATCATGCGTACCTAATTCAACCACTTTGCCCCCATCTAAAACTACGATTTGATCGGCCCCCATCACCGTTGAAATGCGATGGGCAATAATAATCGTTGTGCGACCGGCCATCATAACCTTCAACCGCCGCAAAATTTCTTCTTCTGTGTGGGTATCAACGCTGGCCATCGCATCATCTAAGATCAAGATTTTGGGGCGACGAATCACGGCACGTGCAAGGGCTGTCCGTTGTTTTTGCCCACCGGAAAAAGTCACACCCCGCTCGCCCACCATCGTATCCAAGCCCTGTGGGAAATCACCAAGATCATTCAGAAGCTGAGAGGTTTCCATGGCCCAGGTGATATCTTCTTCTGTGGGGTCAACGACACCCAAGGCAATGTTCTCGCGCAGTGAATCGGAAAATAAGAATGAATCTTGAGGCACAAAGCCAATATTTTCACGCAAAACCTGGAGGGGCAATTTCTCAACAGGAATGCCATCGATCAACAATTGCCCTGCACCTGCTTGAATCAACCGAGGAATCAATCTGCCAAGTGTTGTTTTGCCTGATCCTACACGCCCCACAATGGCCACCGAGCTGCCTGCAGGTATTTTCAGGTTGAGGTTGTCCAATATGACTGTCTTTTTGTCGTAACCAAATGTGAGATTTCGCAACTCAACATCACCGCGAATTTCTTCAGGCGTGATCACATCGTCGGCATCTTCAATATCGGTTTTTTCTTCTAAAATTGCATTGATGCGACGCATCGCCGCAATCGCTCTTTGGTAACGATCTATCATCCAGCCCACCAAAATGATTGGAAAAATCAGCTTGGTCAAATAACCATTGAATGCGACAAAGTCGCCCAAAGAGATCTGCCCACTCAAGACACGCTCACCGCCTAACCACAACACAATAATTAACGAAGTGCCACTGAGCAAAAAAGCCAAGGGGCGAATAATGCTCTCTATGCCAATCAATCTTTTGTTCTTATTTAGATATTGCCGATTTAGCTTTTCGAAAGTCTCAATCTCGCCCTCACGTTGCACGTAGGCTTTTACCACCCGAATGCCAGACAGGTTTTCTTGGACGCGCGAACTGATATCGGCAAACAGCTCTTGCACTTCACGAAACCCCGTATTAATGCGCCCAGCAACACGGTTCATGGCAAGCGTCAAGAACGGCATGGGTATCAGTGCGTAAAGTGCCAACTGCCAATCGATAAAACACATCACAGTAAGTCCCAAAGTCAGTGCGATGGCTGCGTCAAAAAGCATGCGAATACCAAAACTCAAGAACATACGAATGGAATTCACATCGTGCGTCGCCCGGGACATCAAATCGCCGGTAGGCATTTGGCTGTAATACTTCATTGACATGGTCAACAGATGTCTGAAATACTGTTCGCGAATATCATTCTCGACATAACGCGAGGTCGCCTGAATTTGCCAGCGCATGCCCATACCAAACGCCATTTGAACCAATGCCAAAGCAACGATAATGAGCGCATAAAACGCCACGGTACTCAGCACGGCATCCTTTGACTCAGATTCCAAACCAACTTCTATGGCATCAACAGCCAGCTTTAACATATAAGGAATCGCACTGGATGCCACCTGTGCCAAAGCCACCATCAACACGCCCCAGGCAATGCGCGCTTTGTAGTTTTTGAGGTACGGCCAAAATGGTTTTATAAAATTCATATGTATGTCACGTTTCCCATCGATACACTTTTAGGTCAACTCTGCCATCTACCAATTCAATACCTTCGGCTTCTAACAGAGCTTCTTGGTCATAATGCGCTGCGTGATTGACGCTGCGAATAGACACCATGCCTCTCACATTAATCACCCGATGCCACGGGCACTTGGTTCCTGGTGGCAGTTCCGACAACGCCTTCCCGACTTGACGAGGCCCACATCCCACATGTTCGGCAATTTGCCCATACGTAGCGACAGTCCCCTCTGGAATCTTTGCAACAGCCTTGTAAATGATGGCGTAAATTGCCGGGAATTTCACTTTCATTGCGCTGCCAACCAATCTTGCAAAAAACCAGCTGGATCCCGTGCTGTTTCACACTTCTTAAACACGGCAATCGCATTGGGCAATCGTTCTTCTACTGCTTCATATACCCGCTGAAAGATATCTGTACGCGCGCGATACACCCGATAGAGCGCCATTCTTGCATTGTTCAATTCCCATTGCGGGAAGCCATCATAAAGATTGGTTCTCAAGGGCAACGTGAAATAGGTCTCCTTTGCGCCTTCAAAAACCGCCTGCCGTCGAATGATCTTCGTTTCTCGATCCAAATCGCTTTGATACAGTGAATCCAATTGGGTTGCAATTTCGTGCATAAACAGCCGAAAAACCACAGCGTCTGCACGCGCATCTCTCACTTCTAGAACGACAGGTGCATCTTTCCCATACTTTTTTTCCAACCAAATCAGCGCACCTGCCTCACCCACAAAGCTGGCCAAACTCTCATTGAAGGTCACATCCCCTTCTATCCACAATGTGGCATGTGTCAATTCGTGGATTACCAAATCTGCCAAATCTGCTTCATCATAACGCAACATCGTGCTCAAGATTGGATCTGGGAACCAACCCAAAGTACTGTAGGCACTCACGGGCCTCAAATAGGTGTCATACCCCTCGGCTTCATACCTGTCTCGTTCGGCTTCGGCTTCGGCCTGATGAAAATAACCCCGGTAGGGCACCGTGCCCACTACCGGGTAAGTCCAACGCTTGGGTGTCAATTGATCTTTGGCACATACAACCAAATTCCATGATACGGGTCCACGCCCGATATCGACATAGGTTGTGTAATTGCGGGAAGCTGCCAAACCAATTTCATCTTTGGCAAACTGTCGAATACCCTCAAAAATCTCCAAACGTTTTCGAATTTGTGGATCTAAATCCTTATCTTTCAACACACGAGAAATGGGCTTTGCCCGCCACAGCAGACTCATTTGACCTTTGGTCAAATGCCAAAAATAACCCAACTCGAAATCC
>Ga0114999_10006739_pt1 | contig 13181 bp, 10 predicted proteins | sample ArcticOcean_MG_C_3_FD_89820 | JGI IMG/M metagenome (GOLD analysis project Ga0114999, IMG submission 89820) | Marine microbial communities from western Arctic Ocean - ArcticOcean_MG_CB8_126 | ecosystem: Environmental > Aquatic > Marine > Oceanic | place: Arctic Ocean: Canada Basin | collected...
GCTCCAAGTAGCGGTAGCGAATATTGGCCGGCGGGCTCAGATCGCCAGGCGCGCCGAGCCATTCCATGTTGTAACCGGAAGGCAACTCGCGCCCGTGATCCTGAGGATCCAGGGCGAACTCGATCATCTCGCCTTCCCAGCGCTCAATGCTGGTGCCGTGATGATGCAAGGTGTCATCAACGATCTCCAAGAATACGAACCAGCGGTTGACATCGCCGCCCTTCCACCCCATCTGCAGGGTGAAGCTCATATCGACACGGGTAGGAGTCGGGCGATCGGCCTCGTCGCGGAACTCTTCGGTAACGATCGTATACTCGGGATCCCACCAGTTCCAGTCGTCGGCGCTGCCGTCCATGACCATGTCGGCGTCATCGGGCACTTCGAGCATATACCACTGAAAACCCTGGCTACCGTTGCGGTTTTCGAGCGCGGGCGGATCGTTAAACTGAGCGCTTGCCAGACTGACTAAAGCCAGACTGCATACACCCGTCATAATAAGTCTACGCATCTGCAATTTCCCTTTCTTTGGGAGGTTATTTAAGATGTGCATTGACACCGGATATCCGGTGTTGTGATACATCTTCTAATATAAGACGGTTAAAGCCATAGACCAAATCCAAAATTACCGTTAATAGCATATTTATATATGCCTCATATATTAAAAGCACTTATAAAGTGTAAATATGTAGACTTATCTATTTTCATCGTGTAAAATGAATTATTAAACACCCTTATTTACAGGGATTTCTATTCCGCACTAGCATCAACAGCATCAACGGTCTCCCGCGTTTCCTTCCCGGGCATTTTCGGCCGTATCGGCCGCGTTAGCACGACCTGAGTAAGCCCGGCAGGGTATACCTCAACCTCTGCTTTATTTTCTTCCCGCAAGCGAGAGATTAAAGTATCCATCGCGTTATTCTCTATATGGGTGAACAAAGCCGCCTTGATGCTGTCGTGCACCAGGTCGAAACTCGCCACGCCGCCGTCATCTAGAGCAAACATATCCTGATTGGTATCATAGAAACCGCGAATATCCTCCTGTGTCACACCCTGCTTCAGCGCAGCTGCCCGGCCCTCTTGGCGATAGAGCCATTGGATCAGTAACTCGTCGCGGCGGGTCTTCGTCGCGATCGCGACCTCCGGATTGCTGTCTAGTTGCAATTTGCGCGCCTCTATTAGCATGATCTCTCTGCCCGCCAGCCCGTCGGCGGCTTTGTGCAACCCGGCGCTATCGAGGGCGGCCGGATGCTTGACCCGGCCCAGCCGGTGGTGGAACAGATAATCGCGCAAGGTCAACTGCCCGCCCTGCCATCCGAACAACTGCGGGTCATCCCCCGGCCATTCCTTTTCGTCCGGCGCAAGGGCTCGCAGCAGTCGCATGCCCTTTTCGTCGCGTTTTAACCCATAGCGACGGCGCAGTTCCTTGACATAGATCTCCATATCCGCGCCGCGCTTAACCTCGCGCAATCGCCGCATCAGCCAATCGCGGGTCTCGTCGAAGTCGACCGGCCGGCGCGCCTTGAGCTTGAAGACGTGATAGCCTGAACTCGTCTCGACCGGCTGCGGATAAAGATCGCCCGGCCCCATGCCATTAAATGGCTTGATCAACGGACTCAGTACCCCCCCGGTCTTGACCCAACTAACCCAACCCTCCGGCGCAAAGCGCTTCTGGATATGCGGCACCGCGTATAAGGGGAACAGGTCTGCGAATGTCTCGCCCTTGCCGAGTCGCGTTAAGACCTCCCACGCCTCCTGCTCGGTGGCACAGACGATATGCTGGCTGAAAATCTCGGTGTCGAATTGCCGCTCGACGAAGAATTCCCGCAATTCCTCCTCTGTCGAGGAATAGTCCCCCGTAAGCGCCCCGACCTCATAGAGCTTCTTCCGCAGCGCCTGTTCGTGCGTGCGCTGCACCTCCTCGGCGATGGTGGTATCGCGGTCGAGCCCACGCCGTATCCCTTCGACCGCCAATAATTCATGGGCAATAATGCCGTCGAGAAATATTCTTTTGGCGTTGGGATCTGCGATATCGATATGGCGGAAACCCGTTTTCATCATCTGCTGCGCACGGCGCTCAAACTCGGCAACTGAGAGCTTCTCCTCACCCACCCGCACTACGTATTCGGCCGGAGAGTCGGCACTGGCGATACTAGCTAATGCTAGCCAACAAACGAGGAGGGTCCTCGTTGCCTTCGCACTTACTTTCTTGACAATGGCAGGGCTACTCAATTTAATAGTCTCCTCTATAACTCGTTGTCTGATCCCCCGCGACCGAAGGGTTCGAATTTGCAGATTACTGCATTGAAAGCTATTGCGCAGCTAGTATTTGTCAAGAATACATCTGTCCCTAAAACGCCGTGCCCAACTAAAGCTCGTACCTTGTTTTGCTTCCTGCTTATCGGTCTACCGCATATATCAGCAGCAGCTGAAAACGGACATAATCTACAAACCAGCGAGCAAATTTCCAGCCCCGCCGCCTATATCGGCCCCGCCGCCTGCCAGGACTGCCACCCGGACAAATACCAGGGCTTTATCCAAACGGCGCACCACATCACATCGCGACTCGCCGATGCGCAATCCATTGCTGGCCACTTCACCGGTGATGCCGCGTTCATGTGGACGCGCAACGATAAGCTGTGGTTTGAAATGAGCGCCCGCGACGACGAATTTTACCAAACGGCCAATATCTGGGGCGAAGACAACAAGCTGCACGAGCACAGCGAGCGGATGGAAATCGTCACCGGCTCGGGCAAAATCGGCCAGACCTATTTGTATTGGAAAAACGATCGGCTCTACCAACTGCCGATTTCGTATTGGGCCGCCAGCGGCAAGTGGATCAACAGCCCCGGCTACCCCGATGGCCAGGCGGTCTTCGACCGGCCCGTCGGCCCGCGCTGCATGGAATGCCACGCCACCTATTTCGCCGCCGAGGACTACGAGCGCAATGTCTACGGCCAAGGGGAGTTTATGCTCGGCATCTCATGCGAGCGCTGCCACGGCCCCGGCGCCCAACACGCGACATTCCAGGCCAGTGCCCCCGCCGACGCGGGCGCGCCCCACATCACCCACCCCGGCGACTTAAGCCGCCAGCGCTCAATCGAGATTTGCGCGCAATGCCATTCGGGCGCCGGCATCAAACACGGCCGCCCCTTCACCTACCGCCCCGGCCTGCCGCTGGCGGAGTATATCGAACCCGAGCCGCATGAGACGCAAAACAGTATCGGCGTGCACAGCAACAATCAGGTCGCCCGCCTCAGCCTCTCGGCCTGCTTCCAACAGAGCGACGACCTGACCTGCGCCAGTTGCCACAACCCCCATGCGCCCGAACGCGGCGACAGAGCGCTCTTTTCCAGTCGCTGCCTCGACTGCCACACCGTCGAGGCTTGCGGCATGGAACCTGAACTGGGCCACGCAATCGTCGACAATTGCATCGACTGCCACATGCCGGGGCGACAGGACAAAAAAACGGGCGTGCAGAGTGCCCGCGGGATGGATTTTCCGATCATGCCCGAACACCTGATCGGCATCTACCCGGACGCCACCCAGCATTTTATGGCGCAACGCGCCGCGGACAAGTGAAACGGCCTTTAAGGGGGTCGCAAAAAAACGGACGTGACACCGCTGAATTAATCGCGTTTGGGACTCGCCATTTTTTCGTGCGGACATCAAATCAACAGGCCATCGCGCGACTGTATTTTGCGATAGCAATTAATCTCCCGGCGAAAGATCAAAGCGCCGTAACACCATCCGCTGCGACGCCTGCTCCCCTTCAATCAGGCGATACGCGCGATCGACCTCCAGCCCAGCAAAGCGTTGTCTGACGCTATCGCCCGGCCAGGTGACCTCCACAAATTCGATCGCCATAGCATTGCCCAATCCCAACTCCTGCCGCAACGGTGAAGACCCGAAACTGCCTCCACTGCCCACCGTGGCGTAGATATCGCGCGCGGCCCCAGCCACCGTCACCACCCGAACCTGTATACGCGCACCGATACCGTCGCGATTTGCACGGGTCCCCTGCACGAAGAGCGTCAACCAATGATGCCCGTGTCCGGGATTTTCCAACAGCGCATTGCGATAGACATCGCCCTCAAAGGCGGCACCCAATACCTGGTAGATATCCTGGTCGCCATCGTGGTCGAAATCTGCAAAAGAGATCCCGTGCCCTTTTTGCAAGGTGCCAAAACCGCCAGCGGTCGTCACGTCTTGGAAACGTTGACCGCCGGCATTGCGAAACATGCGATTGGGCAAAATCGCGCGCAGATCCGGCATGCCGGTGCCAAAATAGGCATCGAGCCAACCATCGTTGTCGAGATCGCCGAAATTCGCTCCCATCGGCAAAATGACCCGGTCGAGGCCCGTCTCAGTCGCCACATCGGCAAAGGTGCCGTCGCCCCGGTTATGATAGAGACGTGGGTGCTCGGCGCCCAAAGGCCGGTCGAGGTAAACCGCCGCCATATCATCGAGATCTTCCATATCAAAACCGGCCACCAGAATATCCTGCCAGCCGTCGTTGTCGTAATCCCAGAACCAGGTCGGAAAACTGACATAGGGTTCGCTCACCCCCGCCGCCTCGGCGACCTCGCTAAAATGACCGCCCTCGTTGTGGTAGAGCACGTTGTCGCCATTGAGATGCGATAGATAGAGGTCCAACATCCCGTCGTTGTCGTAATCGCCCCAGACCAGGCCTTTGACAAAGCCGACATCGGCGACGCCGACCGCGGCAGCTACATCGCTGAACGTGCCGTCGCCATTATTGCGGAACAATTCGCAGGGATGTGGCGGCCTCGGCGCCGGGCTGGACTCATTGCCGACATAGAGATCCAGCCAACCGTCGTTATCGTAATCGCCCCAGGCGGCGGAATGCGTCGGGTGCAACGAGAATACACCGGCTTCGCGGGTGGCATCGACAAAAGCCCCTCCGCCCTGGTTCTGTAATAGCGAATTGGGGTGGCGCCCCGCCTCGCCCATCCAGGCCCCGCGCAATACCAACAGATCGCGGTCGCCATCGTTGTCGTAGTCGGCATGCGCCAGATTTAGCCCACCCAACTGCCCGCGCAAACCCGCGCGTTCGGTCCATTCGTCGAAGGTTCCGTCGCCCTCATTGCGGAAAAAACGCAGCGGATCGGTCAGCCCGCGCGACGAAGCGACAATATCGAGCAGGCCGTCGCCATCAAAATCATCGACGACGCTGCCGCCGGCGTGACCAACCGCATCGACACCGGCGGCGGCCGCGATATCGACAAAACGGCCGATCGCGTATTCGGAAGCAAAAGCCGTCGGCGGGATCCGCCAGGCCGCGGGCACTTTATCGGGATATTCCCCCAGCGTCATATAGGCTATATTGAGCAACCAGCGCGTGGCCAGTTCGTCCGGTGCCCCTTTTAGATTCGACTCATAAAGCTCAATGGCCTTGCGTGGCCCAGCCGGTAACGAGGTCGCCTCGCCCGGCCCCATAGGAAAAACCCAATCATGCGGCGGCACTCCGCTCTTTTCGCCGCCGACGCGCAAATAGGCAATGCCGAGTAGGTCGCGCAGATTGCGAAAATAGCTCTCTTTGACCGGCACTTTTTTCTTTTTAATCTCAGCATAGACATACTCGAGCTGCGCAACCGCCTCTTGTGCCATTCCCCCCTGTAGAAGTTCCGTCGCAATCTTGACGCGCAATTGCATTTCCTGCTGTGGCGCCAGTTTGCGCTGTAACAAGGAGCTGATGCCTCGCGCCCGGGCGCGATTCATGTAAACGTTTTCGACCGGATCGGCGGTGCGGGCGATTCCAGCGAGATAGGTCGCCATAGCCTGCGAGCTTGGGGGCAAAGTCGGCGCGTTCCGTTGCGCGACAACTGGAGCGACAGCGGCCCAGACGATAAAGCAAATCGACCCGTATCTCATTCGCCTATTTCTTCGACTAAGGTGATTTCCCGGTCAGCATCGACATCCACCATCGTCTGCACTGCACCGCTGGGCCAGAAAACCTGCAGCGTATCTACCATCGCGTGATGCCCCAACCCCAGCGTCAGCCGCACGTCGTTGCTGCCCATATAACCATAACTGGCGCGGATCTCCCGCACCTGTGTCAAATCACCAGACACCGCACGGACCCGTGCCCCGATGCCTTCGCGATTGCTCTTTCGCCCTTCGGCGCGAATCCGCAGGTAGTGATTGGCGTTACCGCCGTCGTTGCGCAACAAGGTACAATGCGGCGTATCGGAATCGGAGACAAAAATATCGACATCACCGTCGTTGTCGTAATCGCCGAAAACGGCGCCGTGACTGACCCGCGCGACCCGCATGCCCGATCCGCTCTCGCCGCTGACTTCGACGAATGTGCCGTCGCCCACATTGCGGAATAGCTGATTCTGCTGGGCGTAGGTCGTGGAGGGGTCGTATTCTTTGACATTGGCGTCGAGATGTCCATTGGCGACAAAGACATCCAACCAACCGTCGTTATCGTAGTCGACAAAGGCGGAGGTCATGCCGAGATAGGGCACACTCGCCACACCGAGTTGGGCGGCAAAAGTCAAGTCAGTAAAAAAACCGTCCCCGTCGTTGTGGTATAGCGTATTGGCTAGCCATTGGAAGGTGGCGACGATTATATCGAGCCGCCCGTCGTTGTCGTAATCACCCAGGTCGGCCCCCATCGCCGACTCGGCCAGTCCCTCTTCGTTATAGGCGACACCCGCCACCGCGCCATTTTCGACAAACGTCCCGTCTCCATTATTGACAAAGAGGAAGTTCGGCTTCTTGTCGTTGGCGATAAACAAATCCGGATCGCCGTCGATGTCGATGTCCCCGAACACCGCCGCCAACTGCCGCCCCGTATCATCATCGAGACCGGCCTGCTTGGTCACCTCGGTAAAAACTAGGCCGCCGTCGTTGCGGTAGAGCACACCGGCCTGCCCCGGATAGGTGGTCGGACCGCAATACGAGCGCGCTTGCCCGGCAGAGCACTCTACATTCTTCGCCGGATCGAAGTCCATATAATTAGCAACGTAGAGGTCGAGGTCGCCATCGATGTCGTAATCGGCAAAAGCCGCGTGCGTGCCCCAGGCCGTATCCGCCACACCGGCGGCCAGGGCTACTTCGGCGAAGATCGCACCGCCGCCATTCAGGTAAAGCCGGTTCGCACCGTAATTGCTCACGTAGAGATCCGGATCGCCGTCGGCATCGACATCGCCGACGGTCGCCGCCATACCGAAAGCCTCATCGCCCGTGCCCGATACAGCCGTCTGATCGACAAATGTGCCATCGCCCGAGTTGCGATAATAGACATTGGGCCCAGTCGGTCCGGTATATCCCGGCAACGCTGCACCATTGACGATATACAGATCGAGCAATCCGTCGCCGTCACCATCGAAAAACGCCGCCCCGGACCCGACCGCCTCCGGCATATATTTGGCACCGCTCGCGCCGTTTATATAGCGAAAATCGATACCCGCTTCTTTTGTTACTTCGGCAAATTTCGGCAAAGCGGCATACGCCGGCATTACAAGGACGAATAGTAGCCACAGCAGGGCCAGATACACAGGGCGTTTGCAGGGCACTGTCATTGTCCGCATGCTATCGCTGCTTCTTGGCCGCAGTAAGGATCTGCCGCGCCATCTCGGCATTGCGTTTAAGGCGGGCATTGTCAGGGGCTATTTCCAGACCGCGAAGATAGCTCGCCAGCGCTTGCGGCACTTGCCGGGCGCGCATTTGCGTATTGCCCAAAGCCAAATAGGACAGCACATAGGTCGAATCCGTGCGGATCGCACGGCGAAACAATCCGATGGCTTCTTTGATCCGCCCCTGTCGCAATTGAATATTGCCTAGGTTGTGATAGGAGGGCGCAAATAGGGAATCCCGGGCGATAGCCTGCAAATAGTGGATCCGGGCTTGATCATATTGGCCGCGCCGCGAATAGACCATGCCCATATCGTGATAGATCTCAGCTTTGTCGGGCGTTGTGAGCAAGGTGTTTTTCATCGAGGATATCTCGCGTTCTTCCTCTTCGAGCCGCCGGTATAGATCCAACTGTCGCCGCCCTTCTTCCCGTTGGCCAGTGCGCAATAGCGCATTGCCCAAATTGAACCGGGCCCGCGCGTAGAGCGAGTCGAATGACACCGCGCGTTGCAGTTCAGAAACGGCGGCGGCGTAGTCGCGCCGACGATAATGGCTGGCAGCCAGCCCGTTGCGATATTTCGCCACCGTCGAATCGACGCCGATCGCCCGACGGTAAGATTTTTCTGCTGCAGGATAGTCATTTTTCTTGAGGTGCACCTCGCCAATATTATACCACGCCTCGCCATAATCAGCCTGCACGTCTATCGCGTGCTCGTAGGCGAGCAATGCCGTATCGTAGCGCCCTTTGCTGAAATGCAACAAGCCCAGCGACATATGAGCCCACGCGTAACCGGGGCTGAGTTCGATCGCCCGCTCAAGCATCGCGACCGCTTCGTCTTGGCGATCCAAACGAGTCAGCAAAATAGCAAGCTCGGTGCGAGCTTTGGGATAGTCCTCTCGCAGCGCGATCGCTCGCTCATAAGCGACGACAGCCTGCGGCAACTGCTCATCCTTGGCCAGCGCCGCGCCGAGCTTGCGGTACAGATCCGCCGAATCGGGTTGTCGGCGCGCCACAGCCTCGAAAGCCCACACCGCCACGCGATAGCGCCCTTGTGCCAATAACCGATCTGCCAGGGCCTCGCTAGTATCCGCCATCGCAACCGGCTCGATCGGATCGCCGTATGCCTGCTGGCAAACGCAAACGACGCACGACAAAACGACCGACAACAATCGACCACAGACCATGTGATAAGAGGAGAGCATAGCCTCAATATTCGCCAAGACCTACTATTTTAACAACAACAACCTGCGCACTTCGCTCTTTCTGCCAATGGCCAAGCGATACAAATACACGCCGCTGGCCACCTGCTCACCCGCACTGTCGCGCCCGTCCCAGGTAATAGTATGTACACCCGCCGTGCGCCAACCCTCCACCAAGGTCGCTACCTGCTGGCCCGTCACGTCATAGATCGCCAGATGCAAATCGGCATCCACCGCTAACGAAAATTCAATCGTGGTGCGGCTATTAAACGGATTCGGGTAATTCTGGCCCAGCGATGCCTGCGCGGGCACGGTGGCCAAGGCTTCTTCGGCTATCGCCGTCAACTGCACCGCACCGCCCAATATTTCCGCCACCAGCCGACCGCTAACCACATGGACCTCGCCGGCGTTATTGCGCCGGTTATCCGGTCCGTCCCCCGCCATGCCATTGGGCATGATATCAACCGAGCCGTCACCGTCGAAATCGCCGGCGGCGGCCCAATAGGCGGAAAAATCAAAATTGTCGGGTGCCTGGATCCACACCACCGGGACGCTCGGCGCAGCCAAATCAACCACCGCGGGCAAATTCGGACCACCCGCGATTACGACAATGCCACCAGAAAAAGGTCGGTCGAGTGGCCCATCATCACCCGGCACGCCGATAAACAAATCATCATAGCCGTCGCCGTGGATATCGCCGGCGGCAATCGCGTCACCGGCAATGGCCTGGTCTCTGGCACCATAGATCAACATCGTCCCTTCGGGCGGATCAACCAGGTCGATCACCCGCCCCGGCAAGTCTCGTGCCCCATAAACAACACAGACATCCCCCGCATCGGGGCGGCTATTGCCAGGCCCATCCGCCCGATAGGCGCCCAGCAGCATATCAGCCAGCCCATCGCCATTAATATCGGCCGTCACGATCTCCTCCCCCAAACGATCAGGGGAGTTCTCTCCGCCATCGGCCCCATAAACGACGAGTAGATCTTGCGGAGGGTTCGCGTTTAAGTCGATATCTCGCGGCAAATCAGGACGACCAAATACGACATAGACCTCCCCCGCGTTATGCCGCTCGTTATTGGGTCCGTCGCCCGCCCCGCCGGCAATATTATAGGCGTTGCGCAAGGTGCCGAGAGCCGCCGCGCCAATGATCACATCATCAAAACCGTCGCCATTAATATCGTCCGACGCAACGGTCGACCCCGCATGATCCAGAGCGTCGATACCGTAGATCACACTCATCGGCCGCGTCGAATCATTTAGGTCGATGCGCTCACCCGCTGCCAAAGGCCCATACAGCACATAAACCCGCCCCGCCTCAAAACTCGGTGCATTAGAACCGAAACCACTCGCCTGATCGGCACCGACAACCACATCGGCCACACCATCGCCGTTGACATCGCCCGCCGCCATCCATACCCCAAGACGGCTGTTGTGATCGGGGCCGATGACGACACCGACACCAGGCGGCCACGGCTCGGCCAAATCCAACATCCCCGTGCCGGCCCGTATTTCGCTTAGCAATTCACTGGTAAAAAAATAGAGTTTGCCCGCGTCCTCACGCTCCACCCCGTCCGCATAAAAGGCTCCGACCAGCAGATCATTAGACCCGTTGCCGTCGACATCGGCCACCTCGCTCTTAATGCCAAAAATACTGCGCGGCTGCTCGCCGTAAATCGTAATTACTCCAGGATTTTTTTCGCGCAAATCGACCTGGCCACCAATATGACCGGGACTAAAATAAACCGCCACCTCCCCGGCATTCTCGCGCCGCTCGCCGCCCGGTGGCCCATCAGCCGCCATGGCAGAGATCACCAGGTCATCGAAAGCGTCGCCATCCAAATTACCTGAACGCACCGGCGTACCGAATTGGGCGTCGTCTCGGTCCGGATTATATACCGTCATCTGGCCTGCCTGATCCGTCAGCGCCAGATCCCAAACATGGATTTGCTGTGCATTAACTATCGCTGCTCCGACAAATAGCACCGAGCACAACGCGATATGATTTAGCTTGCGCGACATTTATTTCTCCCTAAGTCTGCCAGCGAGCCAAAGACCCTGCACTCGCCAGCGTGATACATGGCAACCATCGATCAAGACCGCACCGCCAATCGGTGTTACAACCACCGATCCCAAAACGCAAACGCATCCTCTTGCATTTGAAGGTCAAACTTGTGCCCTCCGGTATAAAATATACCGTCGTATTTATCCGCCGCCGCCTTCGCGTAGACCGCTACCAACACGCGATCCACCGCCTTCATCCCCTTCATACCTCATAGCGCTTTCTCCACCTTGACCTTGAGCTTATCGCCCAGATCCGGTTCGGCGATCATTACCGCCGTCCTCGCAATCGCCTTCTTCCGCCACGGTGCAATCTTTTTGAACTCATCCCGCCGAAACCGACAACCGCCCCGGCTCACTTCCCAGCAACCCCGTAGCCCATGCCCATAAGGCCCCAGCATATTCTTATGCCATCAAACGCTCCTCCGATTGTCCGCCGCAAAATTAGACCCTATTATTTAGTTGTGCCGCAACCTACTAACCATGGAAGCAAGCCATGCCCAACCACACAGTCAAGACCCACGCCGACGGCGCGGTACTTCCGCGCGAAGACCAACTCGCCTGGAAAATCGCCCAGGTGGCCGCCCACAACCAACAGGCCGACACCGATGTTATCGAAATGATCGGCAACCGCCTGATCGACAACGCCGCCGTCGCCATCGCCGCGATAAACCGCCAGCCCGTGCGCAACGCCCGCCTATTGGCCTTGGGCTATCCACACCCTAACAACAAAGGCGCCCGCCTCTTCGGCGCGACCAACGACCGTACTTTCCACTGCGAATGGGCGGCGCTTGCCAATGGCGTCGCCGTGCGCGAGCTCGACATGCACGATACCTACTTAGCCGCCGACTACTCGCACCCCGGCGACAATATCCCCGGCCTGCTCGCCGTCGCGCAACAGACCGGCGCCAACGGCCATGCCCTGAGCCTCGGTCTGCTCACCGCCTACGAAACGCAAATGGCGCTGGTCACCGGCATCTGTCTACACGAGCATAAGATCGACCACGTCGCGCACTTGGCCCCGGCCGTCGCCGCAGGCATCGGCACCATGTTGCACATGCCCGCCGAAGAAATCTACCAGGCCGTCAACCAAAGCCTGCACCTGTCCTGCGCCACCCGCCAATCGCGCAAAGGCGATATCACCTCCTGGAAAGCCTACGCCCCGGCACAGGCCAATAAAATCGCCATCGAGGCGATCGGCCGAGTGCGCCTCGGCGAGAAGGCCCCCTCACCGATATACGAGGGCCGCGACGGGGTTATCGCCTGGATGCTCTCTGGGCCCGACGCAGAATACACTGTGCCCCTGCCCGCCCCCGGCGAACCGTTGCGCCAGATCATCCGCTCCTATACCAAAGAGCATTCCGCCGAATATCAGGCGCAAGCCCTAATTGATATCGGCGCTGCCTTGCACGCCCGCAATATAGACCTCGAAAAAGTCGACGAAGTCGTCATCCGCACCAGCCACCACACACACTACGTCATCGGTACGGGTGCGAATGATCCGCAGAAGATGGACCCCGACGCCTCGCGCGAGACGCTCGACCACAGCGTCATGTATATTCTCGCCGTTGCCTGGGAAGATGGCGCTTGGCACCATGTGCGCTCCTACGCCTCCGAACGCGCGCACCAACCTTCGACCATTGCGCTGTGGCACAAGATCCGCACCGAAGAAGTCGCCGAGTGGACAGAAGCTTATCACAATCCAGACCCGGAGCACAAAAAATTCGGTGCCGAAGTCGTCGTGCACCTAAAAGACGGCAGCCAAATATCCGAACGCCTCGACAACCCCAATGCGCACTATCTCGGCGCGCGGCCTTTTGCGCGGGCTGACTATATCAACAAGCTGAGGGTGCTGACGGAGGGCTTAGCCGAGTCGAGCGAGGTCGATCGCTTTTTGGGGTTGGTCGAGCGCTTGCAGGAATTGTCGCCGGAGGAGGTCGGAGCGTTGAATCTGGTGATTCCGGAAAATGCGCTGGAAGATGCGACGGGCGATCGAGTGGGGATACTATCGTAGTATTTTCCTGATAAGTTCCGACAAGGGGGATTATCTGGAGTCTATTCAGCCTATCCCCAAGCGCGACAACTCAATACATGTGCCATCACATTTCGACTCTTTCCGTTTGCGATTCACGCCCACAACGGCGCTGGGGCTTTGGCCTATCCAATCCCGATCGGTTGACAAACCCTAAGTCATGGTACTATCCTTTAATCCAATTGGCTCCATTCTACGTGCGCGTTTCCGGTGTATATTTCATTGCCTCGGTAAGCTATGTAACGGAGCCGCTCGAAATTCGACATTTCACCTTTCCGTTCCACTA
>Ga0114999_10006746_pt1 | contig 13168 bp, 10 predicted proteins | sample ArcticOcean_MG_C_3_FD_89820 | JGI IMG/M metagenome (GOLD analysis project Ga0114999, IMG submission 89820) | Marine microbial communities from western Arctic Ocean - ArcticOcean_MG_CB8_126 | ecosystem: Environmental > Aquatic > Marine > Oceanic | place: Arctic Ocean: Canada Basin | collected...
AAGAATGCCATCGACCACTGTCTGGATAAATTATCCAATGAAGATAAGGCTGAACTTGAGTCGTTGCTAACTCTCAAATTTCAGTTCTTTACTAATCCCAAAACTTAACGCGCGTCAGTATAATAAACATGTGAATAAGTAAACGGTAAATACGATAGGTCGACGAAATTGGGTCAATTTATCTCAAAATCGCTCAAAAAACTGGCGAGTTTGCTCCAAAGTAGGGGAGAGCCCTTATTTTTTGAGTATTCTGGGTACAATCATCCACCTGAGCTGCCAGGAATTTACCCAATTGTTTTTAGCCTGTGTAGTTTTCACTTTTTCAAGGCATAGAAGACCGGCCTTTTTCACATTGAACAGATCCATGTGAGATTCCTGAGTGAGTAAATAGGATGCCAACATACTCAAATTGGGCTGGTGACCGACGAGTAGGAGGTTTTCCTCAGCTGAATTTACAATATCAGCCAGAATACGGAAATCGGCCAAAGGTTCGAGCAGTGGAACTTCCCGTGTTTCCGCTTTGATACCGGTTAACTTTCTAAATTCTCGTGCTGTCTGGCTAGAACGGACCCATGAGCTGTGTCGTATTTCAGCAATTTCTATTAACTCTTTTTGCATGAGAAAATCCGCTACGCGCCCTAGTGATTCGATTCCCTTAGGGGTAAGTTGACACATGGCTTTTTTTTTACCGGGAGCGGCCTCTGCATGGCGCAGCAAAAATAATCTCATAGCTGACAGTTTTAGGATTCAATCCCTCTTGGCAATGCCCGGAATGAATTTATGGCGCCAGTTCTGGCTGAGGAGCGATGAGGTTATTCATTGTTTCCCAAGATAAGCTGTAACGAAGCGGAAGGGAAGCATCGAGGGCCTTGTTAATAATCTGTGCTTTCACCGCATCGAGGATGGCACTTAAAAATCGGAGATTTGCCTCATCCTGATCTTCGCGGGCTTGAAGTAACTCGCGAAAAGTTGCCAGGCCACTTTCGTATTTGGTGCGTTCTCTGTCGAATTGTTCTCTGGCAAGGCTGAGTGACAACTTGGCTGCTTTTACCCGCTCAACACCGGTGACCCAATTTCTCCAGTTCGAACGATTGATTACCTTAAGGTCTTGCTCAATATCTTCGAGACGAAGTTTTTCGCGAAACCAGTTATTGCGAGTTTGTTGATGGCGCGCTTTGTCTGATCGTTGGCCCCAGGGGATGCGAAATTCAATACCAGCCGTCCAATCGTACCCGTCGCGATCCAGAGAGTTTCCGTAAGAATCCAAGAGTGATTCATCAAGGCCGGAAAATCCGACTCCTGCGGTCAAGTCGACCTGAGGTAATATCCTGTTTCGACTCGACTTTACAGAAAGCTCCCAAGCATCAATATTCAGTCTTTGTCGTAGGTAGTTGGGATTGTTTGCCAGTATAGTGTTTAAAGAGGTGCTGCTGCCAATCTCCTCAGAAGATAAGTCCGGTAATGGTGTCACAGCAACGTAGCTTTCCGGATAATCAGTCGAACCCATTTGCCTGAACAAGCGATCCTGGCTTGTGTCAACCAAGGCCTCAGCGGATATTACAGCCTCTCCGCTGGTAGCGAGAAAAACTCGTGATTGAAGCACGTCAATATTGGTGGCCAAACCAACACCTTCACGCGCCTGATTTTCTTCAAGTAATTTTTCAGCTACTTCCAAGCTGGCTTCTCTTACTTTTTTAACTTCGTACGCGTATGACAGATCCCAATACGAGAACTCCGTGGCTTCCATAATTTGGAGCGCCGTCTCCCTCAGGAAAAGATCGGCTCGTAATGCGTCGATGCCAGCTTGTTCAAGAGGGATTAGATTGATACCAGATCCGGCTCCTTCCAGCAAAGGTTGTCTGAGTGACATTGAAAGATCTGAAGTATGTGCTGGATTTAGAATCAACGAAGAGCGGCTGCTGCTATTCCTTGCATAATTGGTTGTAAGCTGAACTTCTGCTCCGGAATTTATGGTCTTCGAGATACCTGCTCGAACCAGACCGCTGTGCGTGCGATCACCCTCAAGTTCCCCATATTCGGCTGATCGCGTACCTCGCTGATTTCCCGATGCAAACACTGTGGTGTCGAACTCTGCCTCTTGAACAATAATTTCTTCTTTGGCGTTGAGAACTTGGATTCCTTCGATCCTCAAACTCAAATTCTGTTGAAGAGCTTTAACCACTACCTCTTCAACTTCCAAAAAATCTCCGGGTTGGGCGGAGACTGTTGAGTAGGTTGCTGAAACAATTATTAATGCGGTGAGAAAACGAAGTATCATTTACTGAACATTTGTGCTTAGGAAGAGGCAAGAATGAGGTCAGAAGGAAGTCACGCTTTTTCAATCTTCAACTTGCGGTGCCATTTTATACTTACCCCTATTACACCGGTAGGGTTGCATACTATTTAGCTGTTTTTGCGAATTTGTCGCCGAACCGGTACTTTTTTCAACGCTTCAATGAGCCGTTCCGTCCTCACAGGTTTGGTAATGAAGTCGTTCATCCCTTCTTTGAGTGCCTTTTCTCGGTCTCCGCCCATAGCAGCTGCTGTTAATGCAACAATCCAGGGTCTCTCGGTCTCTGCGTACTTTTGGCATATCTGTCTTGTGGCTTCCAGACCGTCCATGACAGGCATTTGGATATCCATCAGAATTATGTCATAGAAGTCTTCTTCAAGTCGGTCGAGAGCCTCCTGTCCATTGCAAGCGACGGTGATGGGGTCGGTGTATCCAAGCTTCTTTAAAAGTAGAAGAACGACCTTTTGGTTAACTGGATTGTCCTCCGTTACCAGAATTTTGAGCGGATGATCGCTCGCAAATAAATTTGATTTTTTATTAGTCGCTTCGGGAAAAACCTGCCTTGGGCGGTGGTCGACGACGGATAGCAAGGAGTTATGCAGAGCTGAGGGTTTTATCGGCTTGGAAAGGACCTCGGTAAAATAGCGAGCAACGGATTCATCCAAAATGCCGCCGATCGAGCTGAGTAGTACCAACGGAAGTTCTTTTTCTGTTCGAAACTCGCGAATTTTCATAGCCAGCTCACGTCCGTCCATAACCGGCATCTTGTAGTCGAGCAGCCCTAGATCGAAGGTTTCGCCCTTAATAATTTCCGCTAGAGCTTCAGGTCCGGATTCAAATACTTGAGGGACCATTCCCCAGGCTTTGGTCTGTGCCAGAAGCAGCTTTCGATTGATATCGTTGTCGTCCACGATAAGGACCCGTTTACCTGTAAGGTTGGGATCTTTTTCGCGGAGGTACATCCGGTTTTGAGTTGGAAACGGTTTCCCAATGATTGAAAAACGAAATGTAGAACCTTGGTCGACTTTGCTCTTAACAGACATCTGTCCACCCATAATTTCTGCAAGGCGTTTCGATATAGCCAATCCCAACCCAGTTCCCCCGTATTGTCGTGTCGTAGAATTATCTGCCTGGGTAAAAGACTTGAATAAACGGTTGAGGCGATGCTCTGGAATCCCAATACCCGTGTCTGAAACGGAAAAAAGTATTTCGTACTGATTGTGTTCCCGCTTAATCGCCCGGACAGTCACTTGGACTTCCCCTTCTTGAGTAAATTTTAAAGTATTACTCAAGAGGTTTACTATTATCTGCCGCAATCTGGAAATGTCTCCAAGTATGGTATCTGGCACTGTCTCGTCTATGAGGTAACCGAGTTCAAGATCCTTCTCGTGTGCTTTGGAAGCAACTTGATCAAATGCTTCTTCAAGACATTGGCCGATTTCAAACGGGCGTTGCTCAAGATCGAGTTTTCCCGCTTCGATTTTCGAATAGTCCAGAATGTCATTGATCAGTGTAAGCAGGGAGTCGCTACTACTTCGCATCGTTTCAGCGTAGTCCCTTTGTTCGGCGTTGAGACCACTTTCGAGCAGCATGTTGGTCATGCCGATAACCGCATTCATGGGCGTGCGAATCTCATGACTCATGGTGGCTAGAAAAGTACTTTTGGCTTCACTGGCTGATGCTGCTTCCTTAGCGTTCAATTCAGCTCTCTTTTTAGCCAGAATTAGCTCCTGATTCTTGTTTTCAAGATCGAGGGTAGTTACTTCCACTGCTTCTTCTACGCGCTTTCTGAAAATGTTATATAAGATGAGTAGCAGAAACCCGGATACGACAAACCCTCCCAATGAGTAAAACAGCATCCTTTGAAGATTCTGGTTCGTTGCAGCCACTTCCTGTGTTATATCTCTCCAGGTTGCGTAGTAGAAATGTTCATCTGAGGCACTTCGTGCTTCTATGGGATAATTTGACAATGAGAACCAGTGGCCCCTCGAAGATACCGCTTGCCAGTCGTAGTTTTCATAAGAGTTCATCTCCTCGAAGTTTTTGAGAATGAACCTCAAGGTTGGGGCTGTGGAATCGCTTAAGCGGAGTAGTGATTGATATCCCGGTACCCGAATCAAATGATCTATGTCCTCCGCTGTATGTTCTTCGCTTTCATCCTCTGACACTAGAAGGGCTGAATCTCCATTCTCGGGCTTTCCTGAAATGCTTTCTAAAATTTGGGAGACAGAAGAGGCAATTCGCAAAAACCCAATCAGTGGCCTTTCCTCGGTATTTGCGCGAAGTGCATACAGAGGTTCAACGATAGATATGGTCACCCCCGATTCTGATTGCTCAAGTCCCTTTGTAAGCATTTCCGTTTCAAATGCACGTTTCAAAATCGTTGGATCGGTCTGTTCATGTTTCGAATGGTTCCAACCGCCGCGCAACTCAATTATTGCTTCTAAATCCCCTGGTAGGTGAATTGAAAGCTCCGGTTGTACTTCCTGTGATGCCATTTTGTGCCAGTAAGGAAGCAAGTGCTTACGCAACGTGTCGTTTGATGAATTGTTCCCCAGCAATTTGTCAAAGTAGATTCCTGCTAGTTCTGAACTGATAGCGGGTTCTTCACCAAGCAATTGCGCGCGAGTGCGGTTTTTTTGACATTCTGACTCAAGAGCGATCTGAAATGACTTAAAATTTATCTCGTTTCGCGTTTGAATTTTCAGAGCGAATTGATCTTGCTCCCAAGTGTGCAATAGATAGAGCACGGCAACGATCGCCAGACCGGCCAACATGGCCGAGAGGATTAATAAATTGCGCGTAGATACTCTTTTGAGCATTTCAGAGATTTGAACAAGAATTATTGAGGGAGTAGTTAGCTAGGTTCCCAATGCTTTTTAGCCCTATCGGCTTCTCACACATAATCCCTGATGGCTTCCCGCTTTTATACTTTTTATACAAAGAATTTTAACGGTTTTATCAGCAACCCTACCTCCCGTTGCATTCGAATGACGGATACTTGATTGAGAGAGGTCCGAACGAGCCGGATTGATTGGTGTTGTTCCTAAGTCAAAACGTTGAACAGAGCTCTGCTTTGTGAGTATCCCCCTGGACGATTTCGCAGGTGCCAAATTAATTGGTGTTGTTCTCTCAATTTAAGTGCGTTCGTAGTTAAGTCTTCAGGGAGGTCTCGCTTTAATATCGATATTCCTCGTTTGCATGCGTGTATCAATATTTCAATTACCCAATCTATTTCCTGTTCCATCGTCGCATCGATTGAGTTTCTAAGTTTCAGGTCCTTAAAGATGGATTGCAGATCTTTTGCATTCCATTGAACTGCAAATAATTTATCGACATCAAGACCCATGCATCCTCGAATGTATTCTGAATCTTCCTGCAATAGTGCAAAAAGCGCGGACTTATTGTGTATTATTGTCCCTAGGGGCTGGTCGAGGTTTCCTATTTCCAGAATCAACCTGCCCCAACCTTCCTTTTCAAAAACGAAATGATCCAAGGCGGCCCCAAGAGGTAATTGAAAAGATTGGTTCCAAGACTTCGATGCACCGAGAATAAGTCCTGGGAAGCTGGACACCAGGGGTTGCCAATGTCCGTTGTCTCCCCAGTCGGTTGTCATTAGCCCTTTAGCTCCGTTTGCCTTTCCGGATTGCGCGGCAGAACTTATGTTTAGAATCATATTAGCTGTGCGACCGCCAATGCTGTTCCAGGAGGAGGTCCCTGGGCACACGTAATAATCTATCCCGGATTTTTTGAGACAGCTTGTTTCTTCCTCAAACGGATGATTTCCTTCATAGCCCCAGTTTAACGCGATGCATCCACAAGGGACTTCTGGAATTAATTCAGGGTATTTCAAAAGAATATCTGCCCAGAATTGCATTGTCCGACCATTGCTCTGACAGATCTCTTGTACTTTCTTCAAGTAATCCAGATAGACGCGGCCTCGCCCTTTTTTCTTAACTGTTTTTCTGCTTCTACCATAACCCAAATCGATTGTTTCGTCGCATCCTACATTCACTTGCTTGCTGTTAAAGCAGGATACCATTTGATCAATTAGGTCGCTTGCTAACTTCAGCGAACCTTCATCGGTTGCGCACAGTCCCTGCGGATCTCTTCTATAACCATAATCGGTCTCTCCTCCTTGGGGTTGCTCAGCGAGTGGGCGATAGGCGTCGTGTGTTAACCAACCAGTCATATGACCGAAGCAATTTAGGTTCGGAACTAGTTCAATAAACCTTTCGTTGCAATACGTATCCAGTTTTCTGATATCTGATTTTGTCAACGGAGAAGCACTCTGCCAAACAGCTTCGTGGCCCTTATAGGCAAACGTGTGCTCTATATATAGTTGAAGCTCGTTGATTTTCCAGCTGGCAAAAAGATCAATCAGATAAAACAGCGTTTCCAATGTAGGAACTTTGTTTCGAGATATATCAAGCATGACTCCCCGCCGTTCAAAGTCGGGGTAATCTTCAACACGACATTGTGGCAAATAAGACTCTGTTTGCTGAGCAAGTTGAGTAAGGGTAAGGATTGCGTAGTGCCATCCTCTTTCGTGGGCGGAATTTATCTCAATTGAATCTTCGCATATATCCAATGAATACGCTTGAGGATCCTCATGGGACTTCGATTTCGACAGCTTTATTTCATCCGGGAGCCTGCGAAATTGGTCTTTTGTAGGTTCGAGAGCTTTAAAGGGCTCTGAGGAGAGCCGAGACTTTTTCCCTAAATATTGAACAGTTTGGGGTTCGGGTAAAAAAGTGTTACCGCGGTACTTTGAGGTCATTGAACCTCAATTTTTACAGCTGCTTGTTTGCCTAGCGTCAATTTTGCCCCTGAAGCGGTTTCGACCTCTATGGCGTTAGCAATATCGTCGTGATTGAGCACTTTGACCGTCTTGCCAGGCACCAAATCGTTTTTTTCGGCGAACTGAAGAAAGTCAGCGCCCTGATCTAACACGCGTGCTACGATTGATTCTTTGCCTGGATCGCAATTTATCAAGTTCTGCAAGTTGCGTTCAAGAAGTTGGCCCGAATGGGATGGAATTGGATCGCCGTGTGGATCGTAGTTCGGGTGTCCAAGCAGGTCATCGATCTTTTCAAGCACTCGGTCAGAGATCACATGTTCCAGCTGTTCCGCTTCATCATGAATTTCCGACCAGTCCATCTTTAGAACCTCAACTAGGAAAAGTTCCACGAGGCGGTGTCTTCGAAGTATATGCAACGCGAGAGCTTCGCCTTGTTGAGTCAGTCTTGTGCCCACGCGTGGTTCGTATTCCACCAGGCCAGCGTCGTTAAGGGATTTGACCATGGTTGTCGCAGTTCCCGGAACCACCTTTAGGCTTTGTGCAAGCCGACCAATAGGCAACATCCTTTCCGGGGATTTTCTGCATTCCAAGTAGATTGCTTTTATATAATTTTCTACGGTGCTCGTTGCCATTTCTTCAGTTCAAACTCTTCGCAATTCGCATTTTATTCAGATTCTTCTAGAAAAGTTAAAACATCATCTGCCTGCTTGGCGGTCGATGCAGCGAGGTCTCTCCATACAAGGGAACCTTTCTTAAATAGAAATGCCTGTCGGCTCGCGAAGCCAAGCTTTTTGGGAACACCGAAACCGTTTATGACTTTGGATTGGGTGTCCGCTATCAGTGAAAATGGTAGCTTGTACTTCTGTTTAAAAGAGCTTTGCGCATTTACAGAGTCTTTGCTGACTCCGAATACAGATACGCCTTTTCCCATTAATACTTCGTAGGCGTCCCTGAGACTACAGGCCTGTTTTGTACATCCCGGCGTGTTCGCTTTAGGGTAAAAGAAAACCAGTACATACTCCTCATCAACCAGTCCGGAAAGTTCGATGGCTTCACCTGAATCGACTGTAGCCTGAATTGCGGGTATCTTTGCTCCGATTTCGAGTGGGTCTGCGCTCAAGTTCTGGTTAAAAAACATCAATGTAGAAAGGAGTGTTAGAAATCTATATCTCATGAAATTAGGAAGTTTGTTAGTGCTAAGCTAGTCTTTGGAGAAACGCCATAGAATTGTTTCGTTCAGAAATTAAACTCCGCAAATCAATAGAGGTTTAAGGGAAACTTTTACTAAAAAAAAAGAGAATGAATGAATTTTTTTTCACTTTTTTTCTCGTTTGAAGTTATTCACCTAGGGAATTCACGCATTTCATCACTACTTATTCACAGAGTATTCGATAGGATCTTCGCGAAATTAGCGATGTTCTCGAGCGTTGCTATTTTAGAAACATACTTATTCACAAAGTATTCACAACCTACTGCACACCAGCAGTTTATGCAACTTTTTTGTTGACCGATGCAATTTAGGCCCTAGGGTTGTGGTTAGTTCTTTGATAGAACGGAGGTGAGGAAACAAACCTCTGGGATAAAAAACGAAGGTTACTTCGAAAAAAGGTAAGGTAAGCCTGGCGGGCCTTGCCCCTTGAGGAAGCGCAAGCGGAATTAAGGCATATGTCACCAGCTCCAACAGAAGAGGTCGTACTCAACTGGAATTACGAAAAGGAGTTAGGCGGGAGTCTGAAAAAAGAAACAAAAAGATGACCGAGTTAAAAGGAGAGGGCCGTTTTGACCTGATCCGGAAAATGGTGTCCTGAGAAGGGATGCGATGACTACCATTAGCCAGGAGGCGTAAAGAAATCGAGCTAACGCTCCGGCCAAAAATATTATTTAGGGTCGAAAAGATGGAAATACGACTAAGGGATTGAATGACAAGGCAAGTTGCTAAGTCCCAAACGGTAGCAATAAGAATGTTACCGACTGCGAATACAAAAGTAATCTGAGAGATAAAAGGCCAGACCCGTACCCTCGGGCAAACGCTCCATCAAAAGTGGAGGTCGACCTGGGGGAAAAGGCAAGGAATGAAACCGTCGCGGATAAATTCCTAGCCGTGTCTGAATAAAGGAATCGGCAGATGCCAATATTCAGGCTGAGAGGCCTTACTCAATAACTTGATTGAGTAATCAATTAAGCGGTCCTGCTACGAGATCGATAGCTTCCCTGCCAGGAAGAATAGCGTCGGGGAACTGACAACCTACGAAAGTTGAGTGCCAAATGTCAGTGAAGGACGAGAGTGTGGCGAGCTCCTCCCGATTTTTGGGCCCTCGGAGAAATCCGGGGGCCTCTTCGTGTACGGATCTTACGATTGCATGGACCACATCTGCCGGAGTGATTCCAGCGAATGTCCTGTTTTAAACAGTGTTCTTAGTGCAAGTGAGTCCTTACGTTTGGACAATCGGTTTCCGGATTCATCTTTTACCAGGTTCTCGTGGTAGAACTCGGGTTGTTTTAACCCAAGAGCTTCGTATACGAGAATTTGTCGGGCTGTGGATGTTAACAGATCTTCACCACGCACAACTTCTGTTATTCCCATGTCGGCGTCGTCGACAACGACTGCTAACTCGTAGGTTGGCCAGCCATCCTTGCGCCAGACGAGGAAGTCTCCAAAATCTTGCATAGACTGGAATGTTTGTTGCCCAAGATGATTGTCCTCAAAAGATACACTATTCGCATCTGGTACTCTGAACCGCCAGTTGACATGTTGGTTGAGGGGTAAAGTGCGCCCTTTTGTATCGGAGCGAAGGCCCGCCGGAAAAAGTGGCTCGCCTTGCGAGCTTATGGGAGATTCTGCGTTTTGATTTATTTCTTTCCGTGAATATTTACAGGGATATACACGGCCCATCAGCGCCAGATTTTCAAGGGCCTGCAAATAGAGTGGAAGTCGTTCAGATTGGCGAATCGGACCTTCGTCCCAGCGGATTCCTAACCGTTTCAAGTCCTCCTCAGCGGCGACTGAAAACTCGGCCCTACACCTTTTCGGGTCGATATCTTCATCGCGGTATATGAGGGTACCTGTTGAATACTGGCACCTTAAATAGGCCGACCAAAAAGTCTTGGCATGCCCCAAGTGAAGAAATCCCGTAGGAGATGGGGCGATTCTTCCACGATAATTGCTAGTGGTCATGAGGAACTGGAATTCATTGTCTACGGAGTTTTGGTTCATAAGCGCGGATCTGTAAAACATAGTTTTAATAGGATAATGGATCCATGGTGCGTTTTGCATTTGGAAAATCATGAAAAAGGCTCAAAGGTGGATTGATGGTAACACCGCTTTCACATGTGTTCTTCCGTGCTTTCTTCAGTTTTGTGTTTGGGCTCGTAGCGTTCTATTTTCTTACTTGGGCAATTTTGGCTTCCACCGTTCAAGATGTCGAAGCGGTTTTACGTTTCGCAGGCTGCACGATCTTAAGTGGATTGGGGTCCATTTATTTTATTTTGGTTTACCGAAAGTCCGATGTGTATCTCCCGAAAACCCAATCGATGTTTTTCTATTCCTCGATGGCACTATTGTCGCTTCTAACTGGCGCGGCCCTTTTTCTACACATTGAGTCTTATCAATGGATAGAAGACCGGATGCGTCTTCCGCCGGAGATTCTCACCGTTGTAATTTACCTTGTTTTCTTCATTTTTGCCTTAATTCGAATGTCGGAAGCCCGATTTCTGCCATCGAACTCAAAAAGTCGTGTGTCTGACGAGCTTGTTAAATAAGGCGTGCAACTTGCCGTCGGTTTCTATCTTAACTAAAGTTTCAAGGGCTGTTGGGAAGGGATGGTCAGTTAACCTAAAATGCAGCAGCAGGTTTTAGCCAAATGCGTTCGGAGCTCGGCTTTGATTGAGTTATTTTTGATTCAAGTAGGTTGTTCGTTTGTGAAGCTGACGATGAGGCAATTGAAATTGCCCATCGACGAAAGCCCAATCTTCCGGTGAAGAGAATGACAACATCGAATAAACCTTTTATACGTTTTGTTGGTAATCCGCATTCGAAAACAACTGAAAAATTTCTTCAAGAATGGGTGTATCCAGTTGTGCAATGGCTTGACGATTGTTTGAAACCCTACTTTTTTACCCACATGCCTGATGATTTACATGCCCCGAGTCTAGGAAGGTATTTTGTTAATTGAATCGGGCCTGGATATCAGTCGCATGGCCTGGCCTTGTGAATTGGAGGTTCCCGCAACAATCCAAACGGATCTTTTTTGATAGTTAGGTTATGATAAAAAAGCTTCTGACGATTTTTTTGATCATAGGGGTGCTAGCCTTCGGGGTATTTGGATTGTTATATTGGCACTTTTATATAAGGTTACTTCCGGAACCTTTTGAGCGCACTGAAATATATAGAGGGGTTTTCTATGATAGTGGAATCTGGGATGATGCTTCGACTGGAAGCGGGAAATATATGGTGGCTGAGATACATTTAGATGAACCTGGCATCAAATTCTTTATACGACCGTTTTATCCAAAGTCAGTCCGAAGTAGGCATTACACTTTATTGCCTATCGATGTCTTGCGAAGTTCCTTAGAAACAGAAGTCATTTTGAATGGGACGTTATATTCTCCCCATGAGTGGTACCAATCATTACCGGGTATGAAAGTAGATTCTTTGGAGACACTTGTTGTTGAGGGCTACCCGAGTCATGTGGATCCCAAGTCTTATCTCTTATGGTTTGATGAGGAAATGAATTCCCATCTGGAAAGTAATAAACCTCCCTCGGTCGATACTCTGGCGATGGCCAGGTGGGGAATCGGAATGCAGGGTATCCTCGTCAATGGAGGTAATTTGGGCTGGGGAAGTTTTAAAAAGGATGAACGACAAATCAGGAGAACATTTATTGGAGTGGATCCTGATGAAAGAATGTTATGGTTTATGGCGTTTGAAAGCGTTTCGCCAGTGGGACTAGGCATATTTGCAATCGAGAGGGGTGTCCGCTTTGGTGGCCTGTTAGACGCAGAAGGAGCAACCACTTTCGTATTGGGGGAGAATCCAAAGGGGATAAAATCCTACACTGGCATGCGTGGAAAACGGCCACTGGCGTGCGTAATCGGTATTCGGGCCGATCCTGTGCCTGCGAATTAATCGCGTGTCAGCTTGTAGGCTTCGCAAACGTGGCCCTCTTCATCCGAAAGGAATGAAGTTTTAACCTTAAACCCTTCGTTTTGATAGAGCTTCAAGGCCCGTTTGTTTTCGGCGAGAGTAACTGTCTAGGCATGAGGACCCGTATATTTAAGGCATTCTTTGAGCAATTGTCTAGCTATGCCGCGACCGATGTATGCGGGATCTAAATATAACCAGCCGAGGTAGTCCTCGTGGGACCCAGAGAAACCAATTACTTTATCGTCCTCACAAGCTACTAAAATTCTGCATTGCAGGAAGGCGGAACTTTCAGGGTCTTCGTTCAGTGGAGTGAAACTTCTTTCCTTTATGGATTCCTCTAATTCTATGGGCCGAGAGCGGTCATGCACTTGGCATATTCCTTCCCAGTCGTTGAGAGTATAAGGTCTAATTTGTATCATTTGAAGGGCTCTATTCCCTTCGACCTCACATCACCTGTTGTTTTTGATCAAATTTTCCGCAGCTCTTTTCCGGTTTTTGAAACTAAATTTATAAACGCGAAGATTAATTGGCCCTTCAAGAATCGGGTCAATTCGAGTTCCAAGCAGAAACGTGCAAGTTATTGCGAAAGTTTAAGCTCCTTTACAAAGGATCTCCGGTAGGCCTTGTAATTTAGAATCGCCATTATAGGCACCACTACTCCTCCGACGCCTGGGATCAGTTGCACGGCTATCAGAATAAAGAAAAAGATCCGAATCATCCACTTGATGAAGAAGCTGCGATGGAGTGGAATATAGCGCCTGAAAGGAGCAACTAGTTGTATTCGATAAACAATGACCCCGATAACAAGTCCCAGAAATGGGATAAAGCTAAGTCCGAGCGAAACTAGAAGTACTGGCACCAGGCGGCCGCCAACCATATCCAGATAATCTCTTGCGATCTGGGAAGCTTTGAACAGCTCGTGACCACAACA
>Ga0114999_10006747_pt1 | contig 13162 bp, 19 predicted proteins | sample ArcticOcean_MG_C_3_FD_89820 | JGI IMG/M metagenome (GOLD analysis project Ga0114999, IMG submission 89820) | Marine microbial communities from western Arctic Ocean - ArcticOcean_MG_CB8_126 | ecosystem: Environmental > Aquatic > Marine > Oceanic | place: Arctic Ocean: Canada Basin | collected...
CCGAAGCATTTATGAGATTAACTGACCCAATCAAATTATTCTCATAATTAAACTTCTTGATGAAGTGACTCAAATTCTCCGCAGCGTAAGCGGCTAAATGGTACACATAGTCAAACTTATACTTCTCGAAAAGCTGATCAACTTTGGTTACATCTAGGATGCTGCCCTCTTCAAATTCAACTCCTTCCGGAAGATTCGCTAAAGACCCTCCCGAGAGATCGTCTAATACGACCACAAAATGGCCCGCAGCTAAAAGCCTTTCTGCAACATGGGAACCAATAAACCCGGCCCCTCCGGTAACTAAACTTCTCATATCAATCTTTCATATCAATCATCTATCAAGTGAAAATTTTTTAACGGTAGATTCTTGCGGTTCCTCGTCTCAAAGCACTAGAAGGATGCTCTACGCAGTTAATATGACAAACATCGTCACATTCAAGATAAGGTGTCTTACGCCCTACCTTCTTAACTCCCACCACATAGAAGGCTTCGATACCTTGGATTCGTCCTCTGAAATAATCGTATTGTACAATCTTCATCCCAGGCTCAATCTTATCAAAGAGGATGATCTTCAAGCCTTGGGGAGTGCAAACATGAAACTGTCTTCGAGTGGGGTTCAAAAGTGCGGCGTCGGCACTCTTGGTAAAGAGAGTGGAAACACCCACTGCTGCGGCTGCTAGAAATCCTCGTCTTTTAGTTTTCATACTGAGACCTTTCTATATTTTTTGGCTGCATTAAGAATGTATTTAACTTCGTCAGGGAACTGTCGCTCCATTACGAACTCTCGTCCCTCGTTCATCCTAGTCCAGTTTATTGCTTCCGGACCAATCTTAATTGTATTGATGTGTTCATTGGTCATGAATCGTAAAGGCTGCTTCATAGTCTTACGATTTCGTATTAGCATTCCCTCGTGCTTAAAAACAAATGCTTTCCAGTCTTCCCGATTCTTTAACTCGGGCACAGGAAACCGTCTGGCATACAAACTTAACGCAAAAGAGCCTACTCGGGTATGACCATCAAAAGCAGAGTAAGGAATTAAGTCTCGCCATAAATCTCCTACCGGACAATCATCCACAATTATTTCATAGTCACAAGCCATGTCCTTCATCCACAGATAAGGGATGCCTATACTTAAATGTTCCTTATCTAAAGAGTAGCCTCTCTCACAAGTATTAATAAGCCACTCAGCCTCCTCTGGGTACTCCAACTCATCATAACTCGCAAAACGATAACTCTCCCATAAATCCGCTATCCTCTGAATATCCTCAGGAGCCTCTTTGGACTTCTCTTCCAGCCAAAGCATCATTGCAACAGTTTCGTTACATTTAAAAGTACTGTTAGGACGAGCCATCAAACGTACAAACTCCTCTATCTCGTCCCAAGCAGCGGGTCCTCCCTTAAAATTAGCTACTTGTGTCATTATAGAAGCACTTCGACCACACTCTTCAAAAGCCACTGTAAAACAACGACCGTAAAGTGCCCTGGGATTTTGGTCCCAAGCGATTCGAGCCAAGATAACAGCTTGATCAGGTAGGCCCCTGCGAACACATTTCTGCATTCCGGAGATACTTAAAAACCATACGTTAGCATTCATTCCATTGTCCTATAAAATGTCCTGCGAGTGTCCTTTCACAGGAGGAATTACGAGTTGTTGAGATACGTGAAGTTTCTTAAGTTGTTCAATATGTCGTAGAAGATTAACGCCTACTTGCTCAGCGAAAGAAGTCTCTTCCATAAAATCAAGACGTTCTACTAAAGCAGTAAGCATGGCGTCTTGGATAAAGAACCGCCGCCTCAAATCCTGAATCAAAGATTGCTGATCCACCACAAGGTTAACCAATCCCTCGGAAGAGATTCCGGTTTCTGTCATGGGAAGATTTATAGACCCAAAACAATCCTTGAAGACTTTATCAAACTGTGTAAAGAGGTCTTTAACCTCTTCCCGTTCATGGAGTTTCATTGACTGTAACCTCTTGTGCTTCTAACTGTCTTTTGATTGCATCGTACACTTCTCGTCGATGGACCGGAATATCAGTAGGAGCAGTGATGCCCATTCTAACCTTATCTCCGCGAATATCAACAATAGTAATAATAATGTCGTCTCCAATCAGAATGGTCTCATTCTTCTTGCGAGATAAAACTAGCATGGTTCCTCCTTGTGTGCAAACGTGTGCACTAGCTGACAAAAACCTCTAACGAGGGGATTAGATCGAAAATGGCTACTCCACACTCGTCAAAACGTCCTCTCCAATAAATCACCTCTTCTTGCAACTCGTGTTGAAGAGTCTGCCTTTTCTGAGAAGTACCCAAGTTTTCAAGAGACCCTCCAGCCTGTAAAGACTTCAAATTGAATTCCAGACCTTGAACTTTTGCCTCATAGAAGATCCGAAGTCGAGCCCCACCTGAACTCATGTTACCTCGGGATATCACAACTTTATTTGTAAAATAGACAATGGCCTTCTCTATCCGCTCAATCTCCCCTTCCAACTTACCGGGAGTAGGAACGGACATTCGTATAACCTTGTCGTAATTCTTTATGTCAGCTATCTTTAGCATCATGGAGATGATAGCTCCCTCAAACTCCGGATTCTCCTTAATAGCTAAATCCGCTTCTAGCTTAGCCTCCTTGTTCTTCAACTTTACCAGCAGGACTCTTAATCTCTCCAAATCATTGGGGACGTACACCATTGCAATTTTCCTTAACTACAAGTTACCCGGCTCTCTGTTAGAGACTTAATTAAAGTGGGTTCATTCCATCGGAACCACGAACGATCATCTCCATGCTTCTCTGCGTACTCTCTTTGAACACGCCTCTTCTCTCTCTCGTGATCAAGAGGAGGGGTCCAAGACTTCGGCTCAAAGGTAGCGGTATCTAAGATACAGCTAAACCTAAAAGCTTTCCAACCTTGATCTTCCAGAAGATCAAGACCTTCCCTCTCAACCAATACCCCCTCAGGATAAACATGACTTCGATAATACACAATTCCCAAAGCTTGAAGATACTTTTGTACCTTCTTAACATCCTCTTCATCCAGAGAATAAGGATCGCAGGGTAACTGAAACTCTGTTCGTACCTCAGGTTCTAACTCCCGAACTCCGAACATCTGAATCATTATCTGCGAAGTGTCATCTTCGATCTCGTCATCAAAGTCGTCCAAGATATCGTCATCCATTAGTATCTTCTCCTGAGTTAAGACCTTTTTTCACCATAATTCATTTTACAATCTTTGAACTTTGCTTGACCCACATACTCTGTGAGTCGGTTTTTAACCTCGCCCCTCGCCGTGTTCAAATTACGAACTTCAACAGCTTGACGCCCGATTACCTCAAAATTGACTGATCCTGTTAGACCTTTTCTTATATCATGTTCAACATCCCAAAGCTGCCCGTTAACAACGTATAACTCGGCAATAAAGAACACCATGTTAGAATCGGTAAAATCTATTCCTCGGCTGTAGTAAGCTAACTGATTCCGAAATAACTCCGGCTCAGCATCCCCTTCAACTAAACGCTCTAATTTAAGGCGTGTGATGGTAAATCTATCACATACCTCACAGATAGGCATTGCCACCTCGACTTCGGGAGAACTTCTAAACATGTGTCTTAAAAAGGACTTTATACTCAACGCTCTTCTCCTCACATACCTTCTGTAATTCTGATTCTAATTTTCTCAAGTCTTGTACTAAAGAGGCTTCCCGCGATTGAAAATGCTGTTTCAACTTAACGCTTTTTTCGCTTTCGAGTCTCCCTCGAACCTGCTCAATAGAAGCAACTAAAAACTCCAAACGACGAAACTTCTTTACAAAGCAGGGACAGGTAAAAACTTGTATCTTCTGTTCAATGGTGCTTATGGCTTTTCGGTGCTGCTTAAGTTCGCCTTTTAAATCAACGGAACTTAAACCTGTGTCTAGCTGCTCTATTAACAAGCAGCCTGGTTCCTCCCTTTCTACTCTCTTCGTGTGAAACTTAACCCTCTGATCCGAGGACATTCCTTTGACCGCCGCTAAAATTCCTTCTTCAGGCATCTTCCAATCCTTTCCATGTGTGACGTATTTAAGCTTCAATCAGAACTAAATCATCTTCCTCCTCTTCAAAATCGTATAATTTTCTAAGCAAGGCTTGAACTGATATTGCGTCAGATAAAGCTCTATGCTTCTTTTTATTCACCACTCCAAATCTATCGCAAGCGTGAGACAGAGATCGAGAAGTTACCTTGTATCCCATACTGACAGTCTTTGCATAGTAAAAAGAGAACGCATCCAAGGGGCTAACATTATGAGGGTATCCTAATTTATGCTGAAAGTAAGCATGTTTCAATACCGAAATGTCTGCGTCTATGCCCCAGGAACAAAGTCTGATTTTATTGAAATTTGTAAACGCCGCAAACCTCTCCCAAACCTCAGTGAAAGAAGGGGCCTGTTCTAACTCGGCTTTACTGATCCCCGTTAAAGTCTCACTAAACTCCGTGAAGAGACTTAAATTGCCGGGATGAACTAAAGCTTCAAATTCATCTAAAATCTCTAACTCTTGATTTACCTTGACACAACCAATCTCTACCAATCGGGGAGTTGTGGCAGACGCTTCAGCTAGAGAAACGTCTGTGAACTCTAAATCCAAGATACATAAAAGAGGGTCGCAAAGCATAATTTCAAGAGTGCAAGCGTGTGCACTTTCCTACTGAGATGAATTGAAGGGTGTAAGGGGTATTATAGCAAAAATGTCAATACCCTGCAACCCCTATCTTACGTTTTTGATCGTATTTTTTCAAGTCCTTCATTCTTAGCAGCCTTCCGAGCATGAATATTAAAATCAGCTTCGTCATTGCCTGAGGAGAGTCGGTGTACACAGCCTGCATATTTCAACTTATGATAAAAGGGAGTCTTCAAAAAGATGTCAGGTGAGACATGATCCCAAATCCCAGGAACGCCTAAACCCCTCATAAGATACCAACTACTCACATCAGAACCATAACGTGTAGCAGCGGGATAACGTACTGTCATATCAACCGAAAAAGCTAGGGCAGGCTCCCGTAAAAAAGTAACTCTCTTACCCTCATAAACGGCAGTTTCATAAAAGTTATAGCCAGGATCTTCATTAGAAGAAGGTATCTGAACTTGAGGTAACACGTACCCAGCTTCATTCGTGGCTCGGGCTATTCGGTCAAACTGAATCCAGTCCTGCTCAGTAAAGTAACTTCGTCCATCTAAAGGTAGTACATACTCCGCAGATTCTAAGCCCTTCTCGATACAATAATTTCGACTTTGATTCAAAGTGGCAAAACTAGATAAACCCGTAATCCAACTGCAATTATGCTGAACAAGTAACTCTTCAATCCTCTCTCGGTACAGACGGGGTAAGTTGTGCTGCAAGTAGTATTTCTTATAGGCTCCCGTCAAAGGGGGTTCGTGCTCTAAGAGGTACTTCAGACTTTCAAAGGAATTCCCTTCAACATGACGAGGAGGCACATCCTGACCTATTATACGAAAGACACAGTATCTATATTTCATAAAAAGGACCTAATGTTACTTCCTAGTTCCTCACAAATAGTAACCACGTTATACTTTTCCTCCATCCTTTGCCGTCCCCATTTACTCTCTTCCTCAATATGCTCTCCAAACAAAGTCTGCATAGTTAGGGCTAGATCGTTAGCAGAGGCATCCACACTGGAAATCCTCTGTCGGCCTAAGCTGACACTTCGGAAACTTTTAGTCTTGGTTAAGAAGGGTGTTCCGCACTCGTTCATCGGAGGGGCATCTGTAGTGACCACAGGAATCCCACATGCTTGAGCCTCGTAAAGCTGGTGAGCTAAGCCCTCCCAATGAGAAGGGGCTAAGAATACATCTCCCTCCTGATACACATCCTTCTTCTCCGGAAACTCCTTATGGATCACTTCAACATTTCTAGGTATCTCAGGAGGATAGTTAAGGCTCTGTGTTAAGAACAGGATAGGTATCTCCGGTACATACCGAGCCGCCTGAAACAAAGTATCTGAGCCTTTGCGTAACATGACTCCGCCGTTGCCATTCACAAACAGAAACTTCTCACAGACTGTACGAAGCTTGAACTCAAAGTGATCTAAATCAACTCCCCACGGCAAATAAAACTTGCTGTCTCCCCAACTCTTCTTAGGTGACATGGCCTCGATATACTGCTCTGTGTGTTTGGTGACGTACCAAATTATATCCACATTCCGAGTCCACGGAGAAGCCGTACAATGCCACTCCCACATAGGGCAGTAAATTGTCTTGATCCCTAAATGCCGGGCGTGTCCCAGAAGATCGAAACCCTCAATGTAAGGTCGCTCAATGAAAAGTAAGGCGTCCAGATTCTCCAAGAAGGAAATGTATTTTGCAGTATCACCAGACTTTTTACACTTGATTACTTTTGGGTCGCCGGTGACATAAGGATCGTGGTAAGCCTTCTTAGGATGAGCAGGGCAAAGCCATTTTGTAATCCAAGGACAATGCCGAGACAGTTCATAATTCCACCCTCCGTTACCTGTACAAGCTCCCCACCCCACGATGCCACAGTTCATTCTACACCTCTAAATACTTCTGGAAGATCTCCTGCCCAAGAAAGGACCTCACACTGAAGTGGAAGTCTCCCGTTAAACCAAGCTTCTCTGCATTGAGAAGTCTCAGGGCGAGTAGCCTTCTCCCCTCGGTTCAAATAATAGTCTGTTTTATCTCGCATGTTATCAGAGCCTTTTGCAAAGCCCAAATGAAAACAATGTGGAACACTTATACTAGCACCCTTCCTGGTAAGATTTAGGGACCTATCACTCTTTCGATAAGTGCCCACTTCGTAGGAATAAGGGCCTCCAGGGAATTCAGGGTGATTATGATTCCCCTCATAGAGGAGAGGAGCCCGCCAGTTATAAACTCGATTATGTGGAACATTAAAATAACCACCCACAATAATATGCTCCAAGTCACGCCAAAAATGAAGTTGGGGTATTCTCCAACAAGAATAGAGACCACTCTTCATAACCTTTATAATCTCTTTCAATTGAGCTTGAAGATAAAACTCATCAGCATCAATAACTACTACAACACAAGTCTCTTCAATCCGAGCAGCGTATTGATTCCGCAATTCACTCTTACCATGCTCCCCGTCCTTCTCAGTAAAACCATACTGAATAAACTTAATCTTATTATCGGGGTCAGGGAAAGACTTGATAATCTCTGCCGTTGCATCTCCGGACAAACCCTCCGAAGTAACATTATGCGTAGGGTAGTCTTTACAACAACCCTCTACAATAATCCACTCATCACATAATGAGTAGTGCTGTAGAAGGTTCTGATAAAGGAACTCTTGTTCGTTAAGTACAATACTACAGAAGCACGTTTTCATTGAAGTGTACCTCTCTATTATTCGTAGTCCAAATGCCTCCCGCAAAGTTACCTAACAAAGTGGCACGGTCGATATCTGGAAGTAGCTCATCAACTGCTTTTCTAACTTCTACCCAATCACCTATATAATCATGTCCACAGAAAACACCTTCGGGTCCTACTTTCCGTTCCCAAGCTTTAATATCAGCCACAACTCCGTTATAAGAATGATCCGCATCTAAAAATACTCCGGTAAGACTTCCATCCTCAAAATGATCTGAAGCTTCTATTGAGTCTGACTCAAATAAACCTACAATCAAATCAGGTCGTAGCTCTTGAATCTTAGTCAAAGTGGCTTGCAGCTCCGCTTTAACTTGATTACCAGTTTTCAACTCTTCCTGAGATATGGAACCTTCATTTCCACTAAAACTATCTACACATGTTATTGTAGATCCGTGAGGGGCTCCCATCGCAACAGCGAAAATGGACCTCCCCTGCCAAGAACCTACTTCAACCCACTTAATAGGCTTATCATAACTCTTCGCTGTAAGGTAGAGCCAACATAGCTCCTCCTTATTCATCCACCCTGGAATAGTACCACAAAACTTAACTACGTCTTGTATAATCACTGCTTCGACCTTTCTGCATAACGTACTAATTCCTCATAAGAAATATCGTGCTGATTGCACCCCTGACAAATAAGGTCTGACCTATCTCCCATCCGAACTTTCGACCTCATCTCACTTTTAGTAAAGTCACCCCAAAGTTCAACTAAGGTCCGATCCTTAATATTTCCCGAATTATGAATTACATGATAATCGTTGCAACATACAGGAGTGCTTCCGTTTGAATCTATAATTAACTCTGAGTCGGGTCGAGTACATCGGGTTCCTTGGAGATGTGTAACATTTAGATTCTCAATGATGCCGCCTCGGGAATTTCCCTTCTTTGAAAAGTCCTTAGTGGATATCTTCAGCTTATCTAAGTGCATCCCGGCATCAATTATCTCTCGAATATGAGGAGACACACTGCCATCATACTGAGATACTTGGATAAGACTTACCCCTGCCTCTACTAACTCGTCTAACAACTTGGGCGTCAATAAGTCCCCATTGGTATTAAAATAAATCCAAGACTTAGGACAAGCCTCACGAGCCCATCGGATATAAGTTGAAAGACCCGCATCAGCTAAAGGCTCATTATACCAATTGAAACAGAGCCTCTCTTCATATCCTAGCTCGGAAAGCTGCAAAAAGACTCTCTGTATAAGGGAACCACTTAAGTGAGAGACTTCTTTTCGATCTACTCCCACCGGACAAAAACTACAACCCCGATTACAAAAATTAGTCGTCTCAATAGAGATCAAGGAAAATAAAGGTCGCCCATATAACTTCTTAGTGTATTCATCTAATGCGTTCATTCTAGCCCCACATATAAATAATGCTTGCCACATTTGCCTTGGTATGTCTCAGGAGTAGGACCGGGAACAGTCTTCCAGAAACGATCAAAGATAGGTTTATTCCTGTTCTGCCTCACCCAACTCTTACTTCGATAAGACATTACGGGTCGATGGATAAAAAGACGACGTTCTTCCTCTGTCCACAGAAAGTAAATCGCTTTCTCCCGCACTTCTGCAAAAGTATGAAGTCCCTTATTCTTAGCAACACATAATGTAAAGTCTTCATCCTCGTGACCTCCTGTTACATAGTCTTTTCGGAAAGGGCCATGTTCAGCATAAAAAGTCTTAGAGATAGCAAAGCCCGAAAATGAGTTGGGTGAACACAAGCCGAAACATCCGAAATCCTTCTCATATACCAACTGCATAAACTGCAAATCCCAATCCTTCACAAACTCTATATCATCATTGAGGATGATTACCCACTCATTTGAAGCTGCCTGCATAATCTTGTGCCAGTTGGCAGAACAAGATTCAGGAATGGCATTCATAAGATGTGTCCTACTCCCGTTACTAAAAGAACCTAACCATTCCCGCCTCTTCATGTGAGGTTCAGTATTACTAACAAGAACCGTCTCAATGTTATAAGAGTTGCTTGTATTTTTCACAAAGGAGTCCCTGAACAATTCCAGAGACTCCTCTCTATCAACGGAGATAGTTCCAATCGTAAAATCAAAAGGCGTGTTCATGCTTACCCTACTTAGCAAAGGGGTTGTGAGAGTTGCCATCAACCTTAGGCTTAGAAGCCTTGATCTTATCCATAGTCAAATCTTTGAGGAAGGTCTTTTCTTCGTGAATAGCCGCAGTTAACTTATCTTCAACTTTCTCTTCAAGTGTAATGATCGGGTCCTTGTTGCCACCGGGCTTTTTTAACTCATAGCTGAGGTTGGCTACTTTTTCCCACTCAAAGGGTGCCGCAGCTTCTAACTCAGACAGTGGCTTAGGAATCATGTGGGGAGGGCATGAATCATAGGCTTTCTCGGCATCAGCCATCGTGCCTTCAATAATACGACCTTCGTACAGATAAGCTGTACCACCGGGACGAAGAGATTTAAAGAGGGATGCAAGAAACATGCGGGCATTTCCTAAAGATAAATGCTGCAAAACAGTGATGCAAATAGCAGCGTCAAAGCACTCCGTAAAGCCCCATTCAAAGCTAGGAACCTGCTTAAAAGAAAGTTCCTTGCGGCCTTGAAACTGCGTCTCGCACCAATTTATCCGATCTGCTACAAGATCAATACCTTGATAGCTTCCCGCAGGAGGGACTAAATGTTGAATCATGCGACCGAAACCACACCCCACATCCAAAAGAGCGGCCCCTTTCGGGATAGACTCTTTCATCCAAGGAATAAATGGCTCCTTAGCAGCATTATAAGGAACCAAATCCTGCTCAATATAAGTCTGATTCCCTTCCTCAAGGGCCGCTTTAGTTCTCCGGTTGAACTCCCCACTTACTCGGTATCCGTCTTTGCCTCTTAAAATATCAGCCATAATTAATCCCTCTTAAATTAACATAAGTTGTAAGGCTACTTACGCCTCTTCCGAATAAATTTTCTCACTTTGCCTACTTTTGTGACAACCCGACCTCTTTTTTTCGTACTTTTAGAGCCTACTCTCCTACAATTTGAATGCTCTGTAACTGGGGTATAAGTGGCGATGACAGGCCAACTCTTTGGTCGAGGAGTGGGAAAATGTTTCATCGAAATCTCCACTCTTGAAATTCCTGTGAGCAACTCCCCACTGAGACCCCACATTAAACTCTTATCTTTTCGTGCCGCTAGTGGAGATAGGCTTAACACCTTACCTCGGCCCAACTTCTGCAAAGAAGCGATGGCCTCATTAAAATATCTTAAGATGCAACCCCACTCCCCTTTAGTATCCAATAGAGATTCAAGGTAAAAAGATTGCTTCCAACTATCTAATACCTCAGAAGTATTTTTTGCCAAGAAAAAAGCGTGGCAAAAATCGAACTCTCTACAAGTCACAAAATCGTGGCCTCTTAAAACCTCATTAGTAATAAAGTGTCCTAATCTACCAAATACCACATCTACGTCGTAGATACCCCAGAAGTCGTACCCTTCTACTAAATTAGGATACAAAGAAGGCCAAATGTTAGTCATCCCACAAATAGATACTAAATTCCTAACCTTATTAGGAATCACACCCGTTAAATTCTCAACCCTCTCAACGTATGATTCAAAAGTCTCCTGGTAGAATAAAAAATTGGGGTACTTTTTAAGCAATGATGTGAAACCTAACATCTCTTGATCACTTAGCTTAGCTGCATCACACATAAAAACTACATCAAACTGAGAAGTTTTAAGTAAAGTCTCTAAAGATAGAAAAGTAAAATCGTAGATCCAATCTGCAAACCAGGGGCAACATAACCTAACTCTCATATTAAGTCTTTCTACATACTGCTATATGAGACTGCTCCGTTTTCAAAGAACAAGTTCTCGGATTGAATTTAGTGCTGACCCGATAACCATTCTCACCTTTTAAAATATCCACCCTTCCCTAAACTCCTCTTAACTTTGTGTGAGTAAATAAAGCACTACAGATTCCACCCTACTACTAAAGAGCCATTCTCAGAAGGATATTCATAGTCACTAAAAACAGCCTGAGCTAAATCATCCCGGTCCTGCCAAGTGAAGGCTCTCTTATGCCATCTTTTATCGGGGTGATTAAGGGGGATACTGAATATCACAGGGCTTCCCTTCTGAGTTGCATCTTTTAAATCATGTAAAATATGCTCCTGCCCCGACTCTAAATGCTCTAAGGTCTCGAAACAAACTACGCCACTGAATAAAGCATCCTCAGGACTTAAATAAGTAGTGATATCCTGAACTTCAAAAGTGACCTCGGGATGACTGTTATGCGTGGTAGCCAACTTAATGGCCTCAGAAGAGATATCCATCCCTGTTACAGTATGCCCCGCCTCCGCTAACAACTTACTACCATAGCCTGAACCACAGGCAATATCAAGAATCAGACCTGGAAAAGATGACAGTAGGGACCTAGCATATAAATATCGGACTAAATGAGATTTTCTGTAGCCGGTCAAAGTCCCTGCCTCATATTCCAGCAAGAGCTTCGACAAATCGGTGACTACTAATCTTTCAGGCATCTAAAATCCTTCTTGTGCAAACGTGTGCACTCTAGTCTTTGTCAGGTCTAAAACGAGTAATTCTAGCAAAACGGGGTCGATCTTTTGTACCATGCCCCTGAAACTTAGCCTCAACATACTTACCTATGAATTCATCCTTGTTCTCCCAATTAATAAACTCAAGAGGAAACTCTGCATCCTTAGCTCTTGTGGCCTTAAATCGGATACCATCATCGGAGATAAGTTTAACTGAGCCAATTCCTTCAACAAGTTCCCGAGTCTCTTTTTTATGGGATCGTTCTAACATGCCAGTTGCATCGCGGGTACGTTCTCCGCCTTTAACGTCATCTAACATCTTAGTGGATTGCTCGTAGCCTACAATCTTAGCATCAATTGTGATCCACTCTTTGAACTTGTGCATGTACTCTTCATTAAGGGTTGCCCGACCATGCTTATAAGGGGAAGTGGGAGAGCGTGTAATCAGGCCCTCATACCCTTGCTCTAAAGCAGTCTGAAAGAAAGACTCCAATACAAAGTGACCTGCAAAAGAACTGTGAGTCACCGGGAAGACAGTCTTATTGAAGTAATTATTCTCTTGTATGACCTTCATGTAGGCTTCATATCGCTCCTCAAAGGGAGCTGAGCCTTTACCTGCATTCCAAGCTGCCATAGGAATCATGTCGAAGACTTGGATATAAATATCAGGGTGCAGGGTATGTTTCTTGGGAGCCAACTCTGACATTAATTCACTAAACGTGAGAGTATCGGAGTATAACTCCGCATCAAAAACCAGTTGATGCTCATGAGCAAAAGTTAAGAACTTATGGAATTTCTTGTGTACCGCAGTCCCACATCTTTTGTACTTCTTAGAATGGATATCCCGGTTCCCACAAATAATTCTCTGTCCATCCATCTTCAGAGAAGCCATCACAGGATAAGTAAGATCCTTGAAACCAACCTGCTCATTGGGGGCACACATTAATTGACGTTTCTTCATTCCGACTAATTCCCTCTGTCCTATAATATTTTTATCTGTCGTGAACTCGTTGCTCCCACACCGACAACTAGGAATAGTGTCTTGTGAAAATTCCCCGCAATAGGAACACCAAGTAATTGGCAAAGAACGGGTCCAATCTATTTTCTACCTAAAGGGCAACTCATGATATAGCTCAAGCAATTCTTCTGCCTTAACCATAGCTATCTTTAGATCACTTTCCGGAGACATTCCTACAATGTTATGCTGAGAGCCCCGTCGATGAATTCCCCACA
>Ga0114999_10006751_pt1 | contig 13156 bp, 23 predicted proteins | sample ArcticOcean_MG_C_3_FD_89820 | JGI IMG/M metagenome (GOLD analysis project Ga0114999, IMG submission 89820) | Marine microbial communities from western Arctic Ocean - ArcticOcean_MG_CB8_126 | ecosystem: Environmental > Aquatic > Marine > Oceanic | place: Arctic Ocean: Canada Basin | collected...
ATAATAATACCCTCCTAATTGTTGACCTGATCAAGTTACCACCAATTACCATATCAAGTCAAGTCGGGTCGGGGTCGGGTTAATCCCAGGTCGGGGTCGGGTTAATTCCAGGTCGGGGTCGGGTTAATTCCAGGTCGGGGTCGGGTTGACCGGATAAAGGCGTAAGAGTAAGGTGGCCCACCTCCTTGGGGGCGGTGGGATCAGCTACCTATCGCCCAGTTCATTCACTGGGCCAGCAAGTGATGTAATTCACTTGCTGGCCCGTTTTTAAATCCCGCCCCTTATTCAGACTGTGGAGGAGATCAGCTCTTGCAGTTCCTCATAGTCATAATCGGTACAACAATTACCGCATATCCACTTGTCTCCTAGGATTTCGTGAGGTGAGTTGCGAACGTCGAATACGTCTCTGCACAAGTCGCACGTCGTATTGTCGCCATAGTTTGGATCATGATTAAACATCGACAATATCCAAAAACCCTGATCCGTTACCTTCTGGATCACGCAAAATCCACGCGATTTTTTTGACCCCTCCCTTGGTTAGGACAAGTCCGCACCACTCTTCTTCGTTTGGGTCGCTATCATCCAGCGCAACTTGTGTGACCTTGTAGCCGACCAGTTGCCCATAATGCTTTTCAAAATATCCATTATTGCCCATTGGTTTTGCCCTTTTGGTTGTTGACGTGATCCATTATACATGGGATAACATACCAGTCAACAACCAATGGAGGACGATATGTCCACACGAGCATGTTACACATTCACTGATTCGCAGGGCGCTTTTCACGTGTACAAACATCACGATGGATATCCCTATGCTGGCGGCGTTCATAAAGGCAAGGCCTATGCTGGCGGAGGCCTTGTTTGGATTAACGACGCGAAAGAATTTGCGTGGGATTTCCCCCGTTTTGAAGCCGACGACTTTGCTGCGTCGTTTGTAGTGGCGAACAAAAATGGTGGTGGCGGTTGTCGTTTAATCAACAAAGCGAACCCGTGGGATTTCTCGATCGATTCCGAATACTGGTACAAGGTAAAGGTCGCTGTTCCTGCGCTTGATGTTTGGGTCGATGTTTATCGCGTTGATTGGTGGGGCGATGAACCCAAAAACGAATTGATTATGGGTGGCGCATTGTCTGAGCTTCTCACATCTGAGCGCGCCAGAAAGGAGGTGGCGTGATGCCAAACTGGACAAACAATATTTTGAACATTTGTGGCCACCCTGATGCCGTTGATAAATTCGTGGCGCACATGGGCGACGTGATGGATTTTGAAAAGGTGATCCCGCCTCCCAAAAACATGTTTCGCGATAACTTATCATCGGAAGATGCGGAGCGTTGCTCGGAGGAGGGAATACCTACGCGGCGCGAATGGCAATCCGAGAACTGGGGGACTAAGTGGAACGCCTATAATAGAGAGGGTTCGGTTGAGATAGAAAAATACGAAAATATGAACCTTAAACAAGCGACCTATCGTTTCAATACCGCTTGGGATACTCCACGTGGTGTGATCGCCGCCTTGTGGAAACAGTGGCCCGATCTAGATTTTGATGGCGGATATGTCCACGAAGGATATGAGGGTTGCGGGTCGTTCCAAGAATTCAATAATCGAGAATGACAGGCGAAAGCTTGTCTGAGATCGGGCGCCCTTCGGGGCGCCTTTTTTTGTCCGGAATTTGGTCGGGGTCGGGGTCGGGATAGGTCGGGTCGGGTCGGGCCGGGCGGCCCGCCGCCGGAGGGGGAGGGGGGGGGTAGTGGATAGACGTTAACCAGGCTCGAGCCAGGCCGCCGGCATAAAAAAGGGGAGGCCCGAAGGCCTCCCCGATATGTTATGCCGCAATGACGATGAAGTCATTATCATCGATTTTGATGTGCGGGTCGTCTCGGTAAGCTTCGATGAATTCTGGCGAGGCGTAGGTTAGTGTGAAATTGTCGGTTACTTCTTTCCGATAGGTGTCGCCATATTCCCACGACCCATATGTCATAGGTGACTTGGCCACTGTGTACCATCGAGCGTATTGATCGCTAGTTTCATTCTTGGCCAGCTTGTAGGTTTTCAAAACCCGTATTTCAAACTCGCCTGCCATAAACGTGGCATATGGATTTTCTACGTCGCGGCCTTTGCCTAGTGGGTTTTTAGCCATGTCAATTGTCCCTTTCTGTTGTTGACCATGGGATTATATGGGAGTATAAAGAGAGTGTCAACAACCGATGGAGAGAATAATGGAATACGAAATTCACACTGAATGCCTCGAATGCGACGGCTACGGAACTATTGAAACTCGCGTCTCAGTAGATCGTTATACCCAGCGTTATTGTGCCGATTGCGATGGCTCAGGCTTGATCATGCATACCGAAACATATGACAGCGTAGAGGATGCGAAGGCCGACTATCCCGAAAGCTTTATTCGCCCGACAAAATGGAATCGCGAGCAAGCGATACAGCGCGGTGAAATGATCGCCAACCAAATCCTCGGCCCGACGTTGGGGTTCAGGTCATGAGTTTGGCATTGACTAAGGGTTCATCTAGAAAAGGTTTTAGCATGACCTTTGATAATGGGTGGACGGTATCTGTTCAGTGGGGAGCAGGTACATATTCGTCTAACCGTGATGCCGAATTTGATGGCAATGTACCTTATGATGCAACCCATGCCGAAATAGGAATCCATGGCCCGAAGGACGGAGATAGCTGGCAGGTAAACGGATGGTTGCAAGCGGATGAAATAGCTAGGGCAATATATAATGTTTCACAACGCGCCGCTTAGCTGGCGGCTAGTCGGGCAGGTATCCCGACGATAGCGAAGCGGGTTGGCTCCTGCAACAACTACCCAATAATAACGGGGACCGTGGAGCTTCGGCATCGAAGCGGGAACCAGTAAACCAGCAAACTTGAGCGGCCTTCGGGTCGCTCTTTTTTATGGTCGGGTCGGGTCGGGTCGGGTCGGGTCGGGTCGGGACAGGTCGGGACAGGTCGGGACAGGTCGGGCCACGCCTACTATACGTGGAGACGTATAGTAGTAGAACATCTACAGGCCGGCCTCGAGCGCCGGCGCCAGGTCGAGCTCGCTGAGCTGGTTGCTGTAGCAGAAAAGCTCTGTGAGTTTTGGTGTGTGCGACAGGTCGAGCTCGCTGAGCGAGTTCGCTTCGCACCGAAGCTCTGTGAGTTTTGGTGTGTGCGACAGGTCGATCTCTAGGCCAACTCTCGGTGCTCCGCGCATTTGAGAGCCGTCCAGCTTTACAAAATTAATTTGAATTATTTTCATTATGTGGGTTTACTTTGTACCATGCGACATGGTAACCTCTTGAGGTTAGTTGATAACAACAAAGAAAGCGAGAAAGTCATGAGAAAGTTCACCAATAAAGAAGCTCAAGATGTTGCAGAGCTAGTCGCTATCAATTCTCAAGTCCGCGCCATGTCTCGCGAATTGAGAATTCTTGATGCTAAACAAAAGGCCGCACGCGAGGCTGTCAAATCTGTTGTCGCCAAACATGGTGAGGCGCACAACGAAGATAATATCGTGACCATCACGACGACAAACAAGGATGGCTACACGGTAGCGCCAAAGAGTTTTGACAAGTTCAATATTGCAGAACGATAGCCAACAATGGGCGGAGCATGACGCTCCGCCCAAACTTTCCAGAGAGGGATAAGGGATGCCGCGCATTTATGCCAGCAATAACGATCCAGTAGATTTCTGTGTCTACTGTTTCCCCGCCGCCAACGCCGCCGCCGAGGAATACGGCGTCGGGGCTAGGGGCGTCGGCCCAGACGACAGGGGCGACTGCTACGCCCACGACGCCGCCCACCCGCCATACTCCTCCGACGATTACGTCTGTAACAATTGCAACGACACGCTGACAGACAGCGACTAGCCAAGCCCAATAGCAACCAACGCAACTCGGGCGGCCTTCGGGTCGCCCTTTTCTTTTGCCCAGTCGGGCTAATAAGGTTCCAAGGCCTTGCCGAAATAGTCGGCAAGGCCTCCCTATTTCCGATCAGGTCGGGCGCCGCCCCTCTTCTTTCAGACGTAGGTGAAAGAAGTGTTTCGAACAAATAATCGTTTGTATTAACCATCCATGGTCGGTGATCCCAGGCGCAGGGTCCCACATGGAACCACCAGTTCCATAATGCAATAACACGTACTGCATGTGACGATGGAGTCCGGGAATATATGGAAAGTTGTTGAGGAACAGTTCAGACAAACAAGTCCCGTGGGTTCTTCCAGTTTTCTACTGGGTCCCCCCAGCTTGGTTCCAAGGGATATTACATCTGCCATGCGCTGCAATTCTCTTACTGTTGTTAGTGTATTATATACCTTGTCAACAATTAGGGGGGAACCGCGTCTACTGGACGGCCATGGTGAAGGGGTATAAAACGAAAGATGAGTATTAGGATGGAAATTTGCTGAACGCACCTGACGACGTAGTCCGCGAGATTTTGGCCCTGGAGCAGGCCAAGATAACCTTGTCTGTACGGACCAAGGCCCAGGAATCCTTCATGACGTTTGTCAAGCATGTGTACGATGGGTTTATAGAAGGGACCCATCACACGCAGGTTGCAACTCAGTTTGAGAAGTTGGCGGTGAACCCCGGTTCACGGATCATTGTCAACATGCCCCCCCGTCATACGAAGTCGGAATTTGCATCTTACCTGTTGCCGGCGTGGTTGATTGGCAAGAATCCAGAGTTAAAGATCATCCAGACCACCCATACGGCGGAACTGGCGGTACGGTTTGGCCGTAAGGTCAGGAACCTTATGGAAACGGATATCTACAAGGATATATTCCCGGAGGTAGAGTTAAGAGTGGACTCGAAGGCGGCTGGCCGCTGGGACACGGCCCAGGGTGGGGAATACTTCGCTGCGGGTGTGGGTGGAGCGATCACGGGTCGCGGTGCTGATTTGCTGATCATTGACGATCCTCATTCGGAACAGGATGCGTTGTCCGAGAGCGCCCTGGAAAGTGCGTATGAGAGGTACACGTCGGGTCCCCGGCAGAGACTCCAGCCTGGTGGTTCCATTGTGGTGGTTATGACGCGGTGGTCGCTTAAAGATCTGACGGGGAAACTCATCAAGGCACAGGCCTCGGATGTGATGGCGGACCAGTGGGATCTTATCGAGTTCCCTGCGATACTGCCGAGTGACAATGTGCTCTGGCCTGAGTTCTGGAACAAGGACGAGTTGTTAAGGGTCAAGGCTTCACTGTCCTTGAGCAAGTGGAATTCACAGTGGCAGCAGAATCCCACGGCGGAAGAAGGAGCCATCATAAAGAAGGAGTGGTGGAACAAGTGGGAGAAGGAAGACATACCTCCTGTCAGTTACATCATGCAGAGTTATGATACGGCGTTCTCGAAGAAGGAGACGGCGGATTATTCGGCTATTACGACATGGGGGGTATTCCAGCCTAAAGAGGGTGGCCCGGAAAACCTGATCCTGATGGACGCGAAACGTGGCCGGTGGGATTTTCCCGAACTGAAGTCTCACGCCATGGAGGAGTACAAGTTCTGGGAGCCCGACATGGTTCTGATCGAGGCCAAGGCCAGTGGAACACCGCTCACGGACGAGTTACGGACGATGGGAATTCCTGTTGTGAATTACACGCCGTCGAGGGGTAGGGACAAACACACACGGATGCATATGGTGGCTCCTATATTTGAATCTGGCAAGGTATGGGCGCCTGAAAAGAAGTTTTCGGAAGAGGTTATAGAGGAATGCGCGGCCTTCCCGAATGGCGATTATGATGACTACTGCGACAGCATGTCTATCGCACTTATTAGATACCGTAAAGGTGGATTTCTTCGTCTTGACAGCGACAAAGAAGAAGACGAACCTACTTATCGTCCACAAATTAGACAATATTATTAGGAGACTCCTATGAAAAAATGGATTGTGGGGCGTATGCAGGAACCTTCCACGTATGCGGCCCTGGGACTTTGTGCTATAGGCGCAGGTGTTGTGGTAGATAGCGTCTGGAGCGTCTGGATTGTAGTTGCGGGAATTGTCATGGGTTTAGCGGCCTTTGTTTTGAAAGAGAAAGGCATCATTTGAGGGACTTAATTTGTAATTGCAAATTTTTATGCTAACGTAACTTACCCACAAAGGATTGTAATGTGCTTGCTTCTTTACTTCCAGCAATTCTGCCTGCGCTAACAGACGTTATAGGGAGGTTTTTGCCTGAAGACAAGGAAGCCAGGGCGGAAGCCGAAAGACAGATAGAACAACAACTGGCAACCCACCTCGCCAAGATTGATTTAGCTCAATTAGACATCAATAAGCAGGAAGCGGCTCACAGGAGCATTTTTGTGGCCGGCTGGAGACCCTTTATCGGGTGGACATGCGGCGTTGCTTTGGCTTGGACCTATGTCGGTGTCCCTATTTTACAATTTATTCTGGCACAGACGGGTCATCTGATAGATCTTCCGTCCATGGACATGAGTCAGATGATGCCTGTCTTGATGGGGATGCTTGGATTGGGTGGCCTTAGAACATTTGAAAAGTTTAAGAAGGTAAGTAAATAATGGCGCGGGAACCTATTTCTCTAATAGATAACTCTATTCCCTCTCAGGGGATGCCTCTTGGCGGCTTCGGAGAGGAGGAAATCGAAGTTGAGGAGATAGAAGAACCTACAAATATGACGGAAGAAGAGGATGGTTCCGTTGTCCTCAATTTTGGTGAAATGGTTACCGAAGAACTTCAGGCAGAACCCGATGCTAATCTGGCTGAGATAGTAGACGAAAGAGTTCTAATGGAAATTTCCTTAGAACTTATAGGTTATTACGAAGACGATAGGAGTGGTCGCCAGGAATGGGAAGACGCTTATACAGATGGCCTGGATCTTCTGGGTGTTAAGTATCAACAGCGCGAGGAACCCTTTCGAGGCGCCAGCGGTGTAACCCACCCTCTTATTGCAGAAGCAGTTACCCAGTTTCAGGCGCAAGCCTACAAGGAACTTCTTCCTAGTTCCGGCCCGGTTCGTACACAGGTTGTTGGTGCAGCAACTCCTGAGGTAGAGAATCAGGCCAGGCGTGTTCAGGAATTTATGAACTATCAGATCACGCATGTAATGGAAGAGTATGATCCTGAGATGGATCGTTTGTTGTTCTACCTCCCTCTGGCCGGCTCTGCTTTCAAGAAAGTCTATTTTGATGACATTCTTGATAGAGCGGTTTCCCGGTTTGTCCCTGCGGACGATCTTCTTGTTCCTTACAACGCCACAGATCTTAATTCTGCTTCCCGCATCACTCACGTTATTCGCATGAATACGAATGATGTTCGTAAATTTCAGGCGGGTGGTTTTTACCGGGACATTGAACTTTCTCCCTATGACTCCTCGGATGAATTAAGGGAGAAAGAACGCAACCTGATGGGGGTTGAAAGAACAGGGGCGGATGATCAGGATTGCACAATACTGGAGGTGCACACGGACTTAGACCTTCCAGGATTTGAGCATGTGAGTCCTATTGACGGGGAAAAGACAGGCATCAAGCTTCCCTACATTGTAACGATAGACGAGGGTAGCTCAAAGGTTTTGGCGGTTCGCAGGAACTGGCGTGAAAATGATGAGTTCTATCGTAAGGTTCAGTATTTTTCACACTACAAGTTTTTACCGGGTCTAGGATTCTATGGCTTTGGATTGCTCCACATGATTGGGGGTCTAGGGCGTTCAGCAACTTCTATTCTAAGGCAGCTTATAGATGCTGGGACACTTGCTAATCTTCCCGCTGGCTTTAAAGCTCGCGGTATCCGTATCCGTGATGCTGATGAGCCTTTGTCTCCTGGTGAGTTTCGTGACATTGATGTTCCTGGCGGGGCTTTGCGGGAAAGTATTTTGCCCCTCCCCTACAAGGAACCAAGTCAGACCCTGATGGCCCTTTTGGGCTTTGTAGTGGATGCGGGTCGTAGGTTCGCCGCCATTACCGATATGCAGGTAGGAGATGGAAATCAGCAAGCCGCGGTAGGCACAACGGTTGCTCTTCTTGAGCGCGGCTCCAAGGTAATGTCGGCTATCCACAAGAGATTGCATTACGCACAGAAACAAGAATTCAGGATTCTTGGTCGTGTGTTTTCCGAATCACTCCCTCCGATGTACCCCTATGATGTGTATGGTGGGGAAGCCACTATTAAGCAGATGGACTTTGACGAGCGGGTAGATGTTATTCCTGTCTCAGATCCCAATATTTTCTCGATGTCACAACGTCTGGCCTTGGCACAAACACAGCTTCAGCTTGCTCAAAGCAATCCTCAGATGCACAATCTGTATGAAGCCTACCGCCGTATTTATGAGGCGATAGGTGTGCATAACATCGAGGCCTTGTTACCTTCTCCGCAACCACCACAACCTACCGATCCGGCTATCGAGAACGCCAAGTCTATTATTCAGGAGACTTTACAAGCCTTCCCGACACAGGATCATGACGCTCACATAACAGCCCACATCATTTTCATGAAGACTCCGATTCCGGCGTCTTCTCCCCCTATATTTGCTTTGCTTCAGGCGCATCTTTGCGAACATATTGCGTTTAAGGCCAGGGGTGTTGTTGATGCGGAAATGCAGATGGCTACACAACAGGCTATGCAGATGGGCCAGCAGCCGCCGCAAGTTGACCTTGAATCACGGGTCGCGGAACTCATTGCCCAATACACTGAAGAAGTCATGGTCGCTCTGATGCCCCCGCCGGAAGGTGAGGTTGATCCTCTCGTTCAGCTTCGTTCCAAGGAATTGGACATCAAGTCCGCTGATGTACAACGCAAGGCCGAAGAGTTTACTGTCACACAGACTTTTGTGGAACAGAAGGAAGGCCAGCGTCAGGATCTTATACGCGATAAGATTGATTCTCAGGAAGACATCGCTCTGTTACGTGCGGAAGTTGGCAGGGAGCGGATCGAACAACAGGCCAAAGAAGGGAGTAAGAAGTAATGTCCAGACTTAGAAAAGTGCATCTTACCCGGACAGGAGTCCCTAAAGTAAGTAATCCTACTGTGGCTTCTTCCGAAGCGTATATAAACGCACTTTTGAAAGAATCTTTGAAAGAAGGGGAAACTTTATTTCATGACGGTGGAAGTGTGAAGACAAAGGTGTATTAGTGCCTATTCGTAAGGTAAAGGGCGGATGGACATTTGGCGGTGCCGTATATAAGACGTTAGCTGCGGCCAAAAGATCGTACAAGGCTTATTTGGCCAAGAAGCATACAAGAAGGGCGTGATGTTTCACGTGAAACAATATGGGTAAGAAAATGGTAGATCAGATGGCTGATCAAATGGACATCTCTAAAAAGGAAGCAGGTGGTCTGATGGATAGAGCAAAAATGGTTAATGATAGGTCTCGATACATGCACGGTGGTCATGTTTTTGTTGTCACTTACGGTAGTGAAGATGTTCCTGTCGAATATGGCCGGGAAAAACTCAAGGGTGGCACGGAAGAGTTGATCCAAGGCACTGAGTCCCAGGTCCGTGGTCGTTACTTCAACAACAACGATGGAAAGGGGACTTTCTGATGGGTGGTAAAATATCCAACTCGGATAGACACAAATTGAAATACAGGCAAAAGCAAATTGCCAATAAGATGTTGAAAGAAATGACGGGGGAGGGTGCTAAAAACATTTCCAACATTGACGAAGCTCGAGTTAAAGAAATTATGGAAAGCCATGAAAATTATATGAAACGCAACGATGGCGGTATCGCCAAGAAGACGCGAGTGTTTTGATGCTGCTCCCCGCGGCATCCAACAAAGAGATGTGAATGAGTGGTCTTGGATATTATAAAGACTGTACTCCCGTTAGTTATTTTCGCGGTTGGCGCGTTGGTCGTGGCAGTCCGCCTACAGTCCCAGGTCAAAGAGCTTCAAAAGGATATGGAAGAGCTAGAAAAAAAGCAGACTTACGTTAGCGTGGTCAAGTTGGAAGCAAAGATGGAGCAGGTAGAAAAGAATGTGACCTCTCTATGGAACTTCACTAACTCCCTGCGTGATCGTTTTAATGTAACCTCAAAATGAAAAGGAATTAATCTGATGCCTGACGTATTATATGTGAAGAAGACAGATGCGATTGCCTACCAAGAGGAAGTCGGTGGTCAGATTGTAGAAGTTGATGAAGATGCTGACGGCGTGATGGACGGCTGGAAGGTCCTACCTGAGATAGCAGAGGGATCTACCCGTGGGCCAAATCCATCGGAGCTTGCTCCGCTCAACGGAAGTTTTCTACCAGCAGCACAACAAGAGAAATATTTAGAGGACCTAGAAGCAGCTGGTAGCCCCCAGAAAAAAAACATGGGCGGCGTTGTTGTGGATGAACTAGGATACATGAATGGTGGTATGAGTTTCAGTAAGAGACAGCCTGTCTCTTACTCCAAAGGTGGCGCGGTCAAAGGTAAGAAATTTGCGGGAACTTTTTAATATATGTCTGACCCAACAACCTTTGCATATTCTGTGTTAAAGGCTATACAGGGCCGTATAACACTTACCCAGGACGCTATTCTCCACGGAAGTCCTAAAGATATGGAAGCTTATAGGCAACTAACGGGAGAATTGACCGGGTTAGAATTTGCGGAACAGGAAATCAAAGATATCCTGCAATCTTCGGAGGACGAATGACGAATACTCTATACGTTCCAGATCATGTTCTGGGTTCGCAAAAAAAGAAGAAAGAAGCTGTTTTATCATCTGCCTATATAGACAAGAAAGAGAAGGTTCTCGATCCGTCTCTTGTTTCTAAAAACCTGAAAGAAAGATTACCCAAGCCCACCGGATGGCGGATCCTTGTAATGCCCTATATGGGCAAAGCCACCTCAGACGGTGGCATACACATCCCTGATTCTGTTCGTGACAGAGAGGCACTTTCCACAGTAGTGGCGTATGTTTTGAGGGTGGGACACCTTGCATACAAGGACCACGATAAATTTGGCTCAGATGGGAAACCTTGGTGCGAGGAAGGGGATTGGGTCTGCATTGGCCGCTATGCCGGCGCTCGATTTAAAATTGAGGGTGGTGAAGTACGCATCATTAATGATGATGAAGTCATTGCAACCATCCTTGAACCTGATGACATCAAGCATGTTTGACCTAAGGGCAATTCAACGACTAGTTAATTTAAGTAGAAAGAAGAAAGAAACCATGGAGACTCCCCATGCCTGAAGAAACTAAAATTGATATTGGCGACACAGACGAAGAAGCTGTAGATATAAATATTTCCGAAGAAGAGGACTCTACGAAGGTCGAGGTTTCACCGGAAGAGGAACTTGAGGATTATAGTTCTGGGGTTAAAACCCGGATTAATAATCTGACCAAGCGTTTTCGAGAAGAAGAGCGGCAGAAACAAACCGCTATTGAGTACGCCGAAAATGTCCGGAAAGAGAACGAAAATCTTAAAACCCGTATTGATTCCTTGGATCAGGGATACCAAGAGCAGTTTGAAAGTCGTGTTACCAATCAAATCGCTTCCGCCAAGGAACTTCTAAAGCAAGCTCACGAAACAGGAGATGTTGATAAGATTGTTGATGCTCAAGAAGCGTTAGCTAATCTAAGCGTAGAGAAGGGAACCTTAAAGGCCGTCCGTGCTGAAACTTCTTTAAAGGAAAAAGCAGAGACAGTGCCCCCGTCCCCTGCTCCAGCGGCTCCAGCGGCTCGAGCGGCTCCAGCGGCTCCTCCCGACCCAAGAGCAGAAGAATGGGCTTCTAAAAACTCCTGGTTTGGAGACGATGAAGTTATGACATATGGTGCTTTTGGCATTCATAGACGGCTTATTGAAGATGAGGGGTTTGACCCTCAATCAGATGACTACTATTCTGAACTGGATAATAGACTAAGATCCGAGTTTCCTCATAAATTCGAATCTAAGTCTAAAAGCAACGGGGGAAGCCGTAAGGTTGCGTCAGCCGAGGCTTCTGCTTCCCGCAATAGAAGTGGACGGAAAACTGTGCGATTAACACCCTCGCAAGTTGCTATTGCAAAGAGGTTAAATGTACCGCTTGAAGAATACGCTAAATATGTGAGGGATTAATCATGACTAATGAGAGCACAACTCACCAAAAGTCTACGAGAACGCCTAGGGTAAATCAGACCCGTGCTACCCAAGCACGCAGAGAACCTTGGAAACCACCGTCCATGTTGGACGCACCTCCCCCGCCAGAAGGTTATAAACATCGGTGGATACGGGCGGAAGTTATGGGTTTTGATGACCGTAAGAACGTAGCAGCACGATCCCGCGAGGGATGGGAGTTGGTACGTGGTGAAGAATACCCAGACTTTGATATCCCGACTGTCGATGATGGAAAACATGCTGGTGTAATTGGTGTTGGTGGACTTCTTTTAGCCAGGGTTCCGGTTGAGATTGTTGAGGAACGCAACAGCTACTATCGTGGCATGACTCAGAATCAAATGGCCGCTGTCGATAATGACTTAGCTCGCGAACAACACCCAGCGATGCCCATCAGTAAACCTGATAGGCAAACTCGTGTAACTTTTGGAGGTCCTCAAAAAGAGGACTAGGAGAAACAAATGGCTAATTCTAATGGAAGCTTTGGCCTTCGTCCTTTAAGTAAACAGGGCGGAGCCGCTAATTCCACTGGTATGACCCAATACTCCGCGTATGAAATTGCAAACGGCAATACCGACAAGCTGTATCACGGAGAACCCGTGATTCCGCTTTCCACTGGCTTTATTGGCGCTCCTGGCGCCGCTGCTGGTGGGACAGTTGGTATGTTGGGCGTATTTCAGGGCTGTGAGTATGTGGATTCTACCACTGGAAAAACTGTCTGGAAAAACTACTGGCCCGGTTCTGGGGCAGATTCCAACCACCCGGTAAAAGCGTTTATTAATGACGATCCAATGCAGCTTTATCTTATTGCAACGGATGCGACATGGACGAGCAAGGCTACGGCTCGAGCCGCAGTGTTTGCAAACGCTAACTTCTCAACCGCTATCACAGGAACAGACGCTACTGGTGTTTCGTTAGGTCGCCTCGCGATCAGTACGATTGCCGCCACAGCTGCTCTGCAAATGCGTATTGTCGGTTGGCTAGACGACCCAGAAAATGCTGATTTTTCAGCAGCTGGTATCGGGGCAATTGTACGGTTGAACAACCACTTCGGTAGCAATAACGGTGCTATTGCAGCTGGTACACCTTCAACCACTGGCGTATAGGAGGGTTTGAAAAATGGCTATTAGTAGAGC
>Ga0114999_10006752_pt1 | contig 13155 bp, 14 predicted proteins | sample ArcticOcean_MG_C_3_FD_89820 | JGI IMG/M metagenome (GOLD analysis project Ga0114999, IMG submission 89820) | Marine microbial communities from western Arctic Ocean - ArcticOcean_MG_CB8_126 | ecosystem: Environmental > Aquatic > Marine > Oceanic | place: Arctic Ocean: Canada Basin | collected...
CATATAATGAGAGATGTAAATTATGGATGGCTAATAAGGTATGTTCATGCAAATGGGGCATCAATGTTTTTTTTAGCAGTTTACATACATATTTTTAGATCACTTTTTTATGGTTCTTATAAATCACCAAGAGAAGTGATTTGGATTATTGGTCTTCTAATTTATATATTAATGATGGCTACGGCATTTATGGGCTATGTTTTGCCATGGGGGCAGATGAGTTTTTGGGGAGCGACAGTGATAACAAATCTATTTAGTGCAATTCCTTTGGTTGGGGAAAGTATTACTACCTGGTTATGGGGTGGCTACTCAGTGGGCAACCCAACTCTTAATAGATTTTATAGTTTACATTATTTACTACCATTTTTAACTTTTGGTCTTGTCATTTTACATATTTGGGCCCTACATGTTCCTGGTAATAATAATCCCATAGGTATAGATGTTAAAAAAAATAATAACGAAACTATGCCCTTTCATCCATATATGGTTATGAAAGATCTTTTTGCTCTACTTTTGTTTATAAGTGTATTTTTATGGTTTGTATTTTTTGCGCCCAACGCATTAGGTCATCCAGATAATTATATAGAAGCAAATCCTTTAGTAACTCCATCACATATAGTTCCAGAATGGTACTTGCTTCCTTTTTATGCAATTTTAAGAGCTATACCAAGCAAACTGGGAGGTGTAATTTTTATGTTTGCTGCAATATTTGTACTTATGTTACTGCCTTGGCTTGATACTTCAAAAGTAAGATCAGCAATCTTTAGACCAATCTATAAAATTTTTTTCTGGGTATTGGTTTTTACAGTAATTCTTCTTGGTTATTTAGGAGCAAAACCACCAGAAGGCATTTATTTAATTTTATCTAGACTAGCCACAGGTTATTATTTTTTTCATTTTTTAATTTTACTCCCTATATTGGGTCGTTATGAAAAAACGGATCCATTGCCCACGAGTATTTCTGATCCAGTTTTAGATAAACCGGGCATTTTAGACAAAGTTAAAAAAGCAGCATCAAAGTATGAAGGGGAAAATGTCGGTTCATTTAAATAAATTTTTAAAAACAATTTCTTTAGTTTTTTTAATGTTTACTTTTCAGCCTGCATCTTTTTCAGAAGAAAAAAAAGTAGATTTTATTGAAACGCAGTGGAGTTTTAATGGTATTTTTGGCACCTTCGATAGAGCTTCGTTACAAAGGGGATACCAGGTTTATCAAGAAGTTTGTTCAGGATGCCATTCTGTACAACATTTAAGCTACAGAAATTTATCAGAAAAAGGAGGTCCAGAATTTTCTATTGAAGAAGCTAAAGCAATAGCATCCCAATTTGAAATTGAAGATGGGCCAAATAGTGATGGTGAAATGTTCATGAGGCCCGCTAGGTTATCTGATAATTTTGTAAAACCTTACCCAAATGTTGAAGCTTCTACAGCTGCTAATGGTGGAGCTTATCCTCCAGACATGTCTGTATTAACCAAGGCAAGAGCGGGTGGCGCAGATTATATTTATTCCCTTCTTCTAGGGTATGAAGAAGCCCCAGTAGACTTAGAACTTGATGACGGAGTTTATTACAACAAATATATGCCAGGTAATAAAATTAAAATGTCAGAGCCTATTTCTGAAGGAATTGTTGAATATTCAGACGGAACCAATCCAACAAAATCTCAGATAGCAAAAGATGTAACAACTTTTCTTGTTTGGACGGCAGAACCTCACCTAGAATCCCAACACAAAATGGGATTTAAAGTTATTATTTACCTGATCATACTAATTACATTGGTTTATATGAGTAAACAAAAGGTTTGGTCAAGGTTTGATTCAAACAAAGAAGAGGAAGAAGAAACTTTTGATAAAGTAGAAAAAGTTTTGACTGAGTACGAAGGCGAAGATCCTAAAACATTTAAATAATTTAAATTTAAGCACTAGTTCTAAAAAACATAACATCACCATCTTTCACAGTATAATCTTTACCTTCGAGTCTTAATTTTCCAGAATTCTTACATTCGTTAAAACCCTTAAATTTAATAAAATCATCATGTGATACTGTTTCTGCTCTAATAAATTTTTTTTTAAAATCCGTATGAATTACTCCCGCAGCATCTGGGGCTTTAGAATTTTTTTCAATTGTCCAAGCTCTGCTTTCTTCAGGGCCTGCGGTAAAAAAAGTACTAAGACCAAGAGTGTTATAACCAGTTTTAATTAAATTATTTAAGCCAGTGTTTTTAATTCCCGATTCAATCATAAACTCTTTGCGATCTTTGGCTTGCAAGCCCATTATTTGATCTTCTATGTCAGCACAAACGATAATTACATTTTCGTTAGAAAATTTTTTTATACACAAATCTGAATACTTATTTCCACTGGGTAAGCTTTTTTCATCAACATTACATACAATTATTTTAGGCTTAAGAGATAGTAAGGCTGATTTATTAATTAGATTTTTATCATATTTATTTTTTAATTCGCTGGGACTTTCCCCAGCGTTAATTAGATTCAAACATTCTTCTAAAAAAACCAACTCTTCTTTTTCCAATTTTTTCTTATTACTTTTTTCAAGTCTTTTTTGCAAAGATTCTAAATCAGATAATAAAATTTCTGTTTCAATAATTTCTATATCTCTTATAGGGTCTACATCTTTATTTACATTTTGTATTTTTTCAGAGTCAAAACATCTTGTTAAATGAATAATTGTATCAACTTCTCTAACATGAGAAAGAAATTTATTTCCCAAACCTTCACCCTTAGACGCTCCTTTTACAAGTCCAGCAATATCAACAAAAGTAATAGCTGCGTAAATTGTTTTTATTGATTTAGATATTTCAGAAATTTTATTTAACCTTTCATCTGGGACTGAGACTATCCCAACGTTTGGATCAATAGTACAAAAAGGAAAATTTTCTGCTTGTGCTTTTTTAGATGTAGTCAATGCGTTAAATAAAGTTGATTTACCAACATTAGGCAATCCCACAATACCACACTTAAAACTCATTATAATTTTTTATTAACTTTGCTTGAAAAAAGATCTAAATTTTTATTTATTAAATATGAAAGTGATTCAATTATATTATTGGTTATATCTGCAACATTTTGTTTTTCATCGCTAGAAAAATTATCTAAAACATGATCTTCTCCAACAGAATTACTTTTTGGCCTTCCTATTCCTATTCTTATTCTAGAATAGTGTTTTCCTATATTTTTATCTATTGAGTCTATTCCATGATGACCGGCACTACTTCCACCAAATTTTGCTTTAATTTTTCCAATATTTACATCCATATCATCATGAAAAACAAAAACGTCTTTTGCGTCTATTTTGAAATATTCAATTAGTTCTTTAATACATATTCCTGAGCTATTCATAAAAGTAAGTGGCTTTATAGCATATATTTTTTTTTCATATATGTTTCCCGTCGTTAGTAAGCCTTTAAATTTTGGTTTTTGCTTAGAGAGTTTAAATTTTAAGTTAATCGCATCAATTACTTGGAAGCCAACGTTGTGTCGGTTATTGGAGTGATTTGGGCTAGGGTTTCCTAAGCCAACCAAAAGAAGCATAAATTATATTTTATCCTATTTTATTTATTTTTTTTTTCTTTTTGTGCAGCTGTCTCTTTATTGCCTGATGCTGTTTTATTTTTATTATCTACTGGTTTGGCAGATTTTCCGTCCGCAGCTTTAGCTTCTTCAGTTGTTTTAGTAGTTGCTGCTTCATCACCTTCTGCAGCTCCTTCAGCTGGCGCTTCTCCTTCTGCGGTAGCTTCTTCTTCGGTTTTTTCTGGTTCAACTAAAACTGTTGGAGCTACAACTGTTCCAATTACAAAATCCCTATCAGTAATTGTTGGAGTTACATTTTCTGGTAATTTTACGGATGATATTTTAAGACTAGTGTTGATTTCAATATTATTTAAATCAACAATTATTTCATTAGGAATATTTTCAGTAGGGCATTTTAATTCAACTTTTCTTCTAACTACATTAAGAACTCCCCCTTTTTTAAGACCTGGTGACATATCTGAGTTAATAAATCTAACTGGTATTTCTAAAATTAGTTTTGATCCTTTTACAATTCTAATAAAATCAATATGTATTGGTTCGTCAGAAACTGGATCAAAAGCCACCTCTCTCGGCAATGCTTTTTCTGGACTACCATCTATATCCAAATCAAAAACTTTAGACATAAATGTTTCAGTTTTAATAATATCCTTAAGTTGTAATTTCTTTAAACTTATATTTAGATTATCTTTTTTACCCCCGTATAATACAGCAGGTATAAAACCATCAGACCTAAGTCTATTAACTTGCCCAGTAGTTGTGCTAGTTCTTTTTGTGGCTTTTAAAATATTCATAAATTGAAAAGGTGTTTCTATATTATGTTTGTAAAAAAAACAAGCAAAATTACTTAAAAAGACTAGAAACAGACGTAGAGTTTGCGATTCTTTTCATAGCTTCAGATATCATCGGGGCTATAGAAATGATTTCTATTTTTTTGCTTTTATCAATTTTTTTTGAATTATCAATTGTATCAGTAGTAATTAATTTTTTAATCACAGATTTTTCTATTTTATTTACAGCTAATCCACTTAAAACAGCATGAGTTATATAAGCATAAACATCTTTTGCACCTTTGTCTTTTAATGCTTTAGCAGCATTAACAATAGTTCCACCTGAATCAATTATATCATCTACAATTACACAATTTTTATTTTTTATATTTCCAACTATGTTCATTACCTCTGATTTTCCTGGTGTAGGTCTTCTTTTATCAATAATTGCAATACTTGTATTTATTCTTCTGCTCAACGCTCTTGTTCTTTCTACGCCCCCAACATCTGGAGAAACACAAATTAAGTTATTTAATTTCATTTTCTTTTTTATGTGTCTAGCAAAAATTGGGGTAGCAAATAGATTGTCTACAGGAATATCAAAAAAGCCTTGAATTTGTCCAGCATGTAAATCAACACTTAAAATTCTATTTGCACCAGCACCCGTAATCAAGTTTGAAACTAATTTTGCAGATATTGCTGTTCTTGGAACTACCTTTCTATCTTGTCTCGCGTATCCAAAGTATGGAATTACTGCTGTAATATTTTTAGCAGATGATCTTCTTAATGCGTCGATACAAATTAAGAGTTCCATTAAATTATCATTAGCTGGGGTTGATGTAGATTGGACAACAAAAATACTGTTACCCCTGATGTTTTCATTTATTTCTACATAAACTTCACCATCAGCAAATCTTTTAATGTTTGAGTTAACTAATTTTAGTTTGAGTTGTTTTGCTATGTCTTTTGTTAATTTAGAATTACTTGTGCCAGCAAGAATTTTCATAAGATAGTTTGTTTATACAACTTTAAACTAACATTTCAAATTAATTAAACATTTAATTAAGTCATTAATATGACAGAAATACACCGACCATAATCATTTTCTTTGTTAGATAAGGATCTTCTGTAGCTATAAAAAAGTTCAGCATTAGAAAATGTATCCATTTCCACATTCTCTATATTTTTAATATTTAAATCAGAAATTTCTTTATTTACAAAACCTCTTAGATCAAACTTATAATTTCTGTTATTAAATTTTTTAAAAAAACTTATATTATTTTTATCTTTTGCAACAAATTCATTAAAAAAATCTTTTTTTACTTCATAGTTTTCTTTATTGATGCACGGACCTACTACAGCTATTAAATCCTTATTATTTGAATTTAGAGCAGTAAATTTCTTTACTGTATTTCTTATTATTCCATTTAACGCACCTTTCCAGCCTGAATGAGTGCAACCAATTATTTTTTGCACAGGATCATAAAAAAGCACAGGGACACAATCGGCAGTAAGTATTCCAAATCCAACATTTTTTACTCTTGATACTATGCTATCACCAGTCTGTTTATTTTTTATAAATTTTTTACTTCCATAATAAATTACTTTATTAGTATGTTTTTGGTTTAGTGTTATTAAAAATTCTTTTTTGCAGCCAATTTTTTTACTTACAAACTTTAAATTATTTAAAACATTTTTTTGGGTATCGCTTGATCCCAAGCCACAATTCAAACCCTTATACACCCATTTTGAAAAACCATTTTTTCTTGAAAAAAAACAATGTTTTAAGTTTTTAAATTTTGACAATTTTTTTGAAAAAAACATAATTAAAATCCCAAAGAAAACTTACTCCCTTTTTTTTGGGCAAATAGTACTTTAAAAAGAGTTCCCATTTCTTTGCAATCTAACAATCTTTTTAACCTATAAAACATATTAGCTTTTTCTATAAAAGTCATTTTTTTAGACAGTATATCTGCTCTTTCTAGAATACCAATTTTTTTTAAAAATTCACTTTGTGTTGTTATTTTATTTAAATCGAGATTATTTTTTTTTAAAAATTTAGCAAATAGTTTGAAATCTACATGAGATGTAATGTCTGAATGACCGGGCGTTTTCAGAACATCTTCATATTTATGTTTTTTTACCGCTTGTAAAGTATTTTGATTTTTCTGTGATGTGCTGCCATAATCAAAAGTTAATAAGCCTCCATCAAATTTATTAATTTTTTTTGATATAATTTTAAGTAGTTTTAAAGATTCTATTGGATATTCAACTATATTATTTGAAAAATTCAAATTTAAATCTTCAATATTTTTAATTAAACTTTTATTAGCTTTTTTATATATAAATTTTATCTTGTTATTATTTGATAAAGCAACATACTTCTGAAGAAATAATTTTTTATTTTTATATATTTGTTTTACTGGCAGTGCATCAAAAAATTCATTTCCTAAAAAAATTATTGGACCAGAGTTAATTTCGTTTATACTTCTAATCCATTTAACTTTGTTATTGTTAATTTTTATTTTTTGTTTTTTTTTTAATTTATTGCTTATTTCTAGCAAGTTTATCTGTAAAGAATTATAAAAATTTTCGAATTGTTTAAATGTTTTTATTAAATCTTTACATAAAGTTCCATCACCCGGGCCCATTTCAACTAATAAAATATTTTTTGGTTTTCCTAAATGTTCCCAAAAGGCGATGCACCATATTGCTAACATTTCCCCGAAAAGGTTTGATATAAATGGCGCTGTAATAAAATCCCCATTTTTTCCAAAGGGATTTTTTTTCATATAGTAGCCAATTGCTTTATCGTAAAGTGAAATATTAATATATTGATCTAAAGAAATAGATTTTTTTTTTTTTAAAATATTAATTATTTTGTTCATTTGTATTTATAGATAAAATAATTAATAAACCTACAACTAAAGATAAAAAACTTAACAGTGTACCTAATGAAAAATAATTAAAGTAAAGTCCTAGTTGTGCGTCGGGCTCTCGAAATATTTCAGCAAAAATTCTTAGAATAGAATAAAAAATTAAGAAAAGACTAGAAACGAAACCAGGCTTAAGTAATAAATTTTTCTTTAAAGCAAAATAATTAATTATTATAAACAATAATAAACCTTCCAAGATTGCTTCATAAATTTGAGATGGATGTCTTGGTGCAGGGCCACCGTTTGGAAAAACAACCGCCCAAGGAAGCGTGGATATTTTTCCATAAAGTTCACTATTAATAAAGTTAGTTATTCTACCCAAAAAAATCCCAATAGGGGCAACGCATGAAATAATATCTGCATATTTAAAAAAATTAGTATTAGTTTTTTTGGAATAAAAGAATACTGATATTATAACTCCTAATAATCCACCATGGAAAGACATGCCTCCATGCCAAATTTTAAAAACTTCTAACAAGTTTTGAGAATAATATTCAAAATTGTAAAACACTACATAACCAAATCGACCACCAAGTATTATTCCAATGACTAAATAAATTATTAAGTCATCAAAATTTGATTTTTTTATTTGATTAAAATTGCTGAAGTTTATAGTTGTTATTTTAATGATTTTTATTGCGTATATCCATCCAGCTAAAATTCCTAAAATATAGGCTATAGAATACCATCTGATTTTAAGTAACCCTAAATCAACTAAAACTGGATCAAAATTATGAACAAACATTTTTTAAAATAAAGATTTATTTAATAAGTGATTTAAAATAACTTAAAGTTATAAAAAAATATATGGAAAAATATAATAAGTTACTAAAAAATATAACAGAATTAATTGAAAAAGGTTTATTTACCTCAAAAGATTTAAAAAGAGAGATTGAAGATTCTTTAAAAATTAAAACAGAGGCTATCGCAAATAAATTAAATTTAGTTCAAAGAGAAGAATTTGAAGTGCAAAAAAAAATTGTTGAAAAATTGAGAAAAGATATTGATAAGTTTAAAATTAAAAAATCTAAGAAAAAAATTATAAAGGCAAAGAAATCTTAACTCTTAAACCATTTAAAGGACTTTTGTTTAATACGATAGTTCCTCCGTGTGCTCGAATAATATCATTAGCGATTGATAAACCTAGACCAACTCCTGACTTATTTTGGCCTCTGCTCTTATCAATTCTATAAAATGGTTTCATTACGTTTTGTAATTCATTTTCGGGTATTCCTGGACCGTTATCATCAATAATAATTTTAATACTATTAAGTGTTTTTTTTGTTAAAATTTCTACTTTTTTTCCATAAGCCAAACTGTTGTCTATTAAATTACTTAGGCACCTCTTTATTGAATTTGTTCTTATATTAATTTCAATATCTTCATCAAAATGAGTATGGATACTTTTATTTTCATATTTTTTTATTAAATCTTTTATTACACTATTAATATTAACTATTTCAGTTTCTTCACTTTTTTGATGTCTAGAAAACTCTAAATATTCATTCAACATTCTTTCCATCTCTTCAATATCTTCTCCCATTTTTTTTTCTAAATCTTTTTGATTTAGAAAAGCAAGTTGTAGTTTTAATCTTGTTAAAGGAGTTCTTAAATCATGACTAATCCCAGAAAGCATTTCTGATCTTTGATTTAAATGAACTGTTATTCTTTTTCGCATTTTATCAAATTCGTAGGCGGCTTGTCTTATTTCTAAAGCCCCGGAAGGTCTGAACTCCTTTACAAATTCTCCTTTGCCAAATTTTTCAGCAGCTCTAGCTAAATTTACAATTGGTCGCGTTTGATTTTTTAGAAAAACTATTGCAATCATAATTAATAAAAATCCAGGTAAAGTTATCCATAATGCAAAAATCCTTGCTGACGAAGGTGCAATCTTATGTTTTGGAAAAAATATTTGGATATATCCATCTTTGTGGTTAATTTTTAAATCTACTAATCTCTTGTATGTAGTTGTGTCAAACCAGTATTGATAATTAAATGCAGATTTTAATTCTCGTCTTAAACTTCTGTCCATGGGGCTATACCACCTTTCCCCTATTTTTCTTGGAAATTTTTTATTATCTTCAAATGAAACAACAAAATCAAAATTTTTATTATAAAGGTTAATTATTGTTTGTCTTTGTCCCATATCTGGATTTGTGTATACATCGTATAAAGTTTGTATTTCACCAACTAAAGAACGAGTCATTCCTTTATTTGCTTTTATCCAAAGACTATCAAAAAAAACAACTGTAATTATTATTTGTAGTAAAATTATTGGTGTGGCAACTATTATTAAAGATCTATAAAATAATTTTTTTGGCAGAATTTTTTTTATAACATTATTTAATCCATAAAACATATCCAGACCCCCTAATGGTTTGTAAATACTTTGGGTTTTTAGGATTAGACTCAATTTTTTGTCTAAGCCTAGTAATAATCACATCTATAGTTCTTTCCTTTGAAATATCAATTGTTTTACCTATATCAACTCTAGAAAAAACTTTTCCTGGAGATTCAAGCATTTTTTCTAAAATTTTTCTTTCCTGTGGGTTTATTTTTTTTGTTTTATTATTTATTTTTATATCTAATTTTTTCAAATTAATTAAGGCATTTCCTATGTATATTTCTGTTGGTGCTGCTGGTTTTTTTACTTTATTTAAAATATTTTTTATTCTTAGTAAAAGTTCTTTGGGTTCAAATGGTTTCCCCAAATAATCATCAGCGCCCAACTCTAAGCCTTTAATTCTATCTTGTGTTTCGTCTTTTGCGGTTAATAGTATTATCGGTGAAGAGTTATTCTTTTTAACATATTCCGTTAGTGATAAACCGCTTTCTCCCGGCATCATAATATCTAATACTAAAATATCAAATTTAATAATTTCTAACTTTTTTTTTGCTTCAAATGCATTTCTAGCTGAAGATACAATAAAATTGTTTTCTTCAAGATATTGTTTTACTAGCTCTCTTATTCTATCATCATCATCAACTACCAGAATATGAAAATACTTTTTATTCATTAATAATTTTATTTAAAATATTTCTAAACTTTATAACTGAGTCAGAATCTGAGTTTTTTAAAGCATTATAAATTCTTTTTTTTTGCTCCAGAAATATTTCTTGAAAAAGTTTTTTCCCTTTTTCGTTTAAAAATATTTGCCTTTGTCTAGTATCTACCTCTCCTTTTCTCAATAAAATAGTCTTATTTTTTATTAAATCTCTTAAAACTCTATTTAAACTTTGTTTTGTAATTTTTAATCTTCTTAATAAATCTGAAATAGTTAGGCCCTCGTGGCCTTCTATTAAATGTATAGCTCTATGGTGAGCCGTGCCAAATGAATATTTTTTTAGTATTTTCTTTGGATCAGAATATGTTTCTCTATAAGCATAAAATATTTTCTCTATAAAATCCTTAATCTGATCATCTTTTAAATATAATAAGTCTTTCATGTTTTATTTTTGGGTCAGTTATATTGACATATCTATATAAGATAGATACTTTTTTGTACTAAATAAATCAATTAAGATTAATAAATTTTTTATGGAACCCATACCTTTTGATAAAAGAACGGGCAAGATCTGGTTTAATGGTGAACCAGTTAACTGGCCAGATGTTAAAATGCATGTTTTAAATCATGGATTGCATTATGCTAGTTGTGTTTTTGAGGGTGAAAGAGTTTACGATGGAGAAATATTTAAACTTGAGGAACACACAGAGAGATTATTTCACTCTGCTTCAAGGCTTGGTTTTAAAATTCCTTATAGTCAAAAACATTTAAACGAAGCTTGCATGGATATAGTAAAAATTCAAAAAGTAAAAAATGGATATGTTAGACCAGTAGCATGGAGAGGAAGCGAAATGATGGCAATCTCTGCGCAAAAAACAAAAATTCATGTAGCTATTGCTACCTGGGAATGGGGATCTTATTTTGATCCAAATCTTAAATTAAAAGGCATTAAATTAAATATCTCTAAATGGAGAAGACCAGCACCAAATACAATTCCATGGGATACCAAAGCTTCAGGTTTGTATATGATTTGTACGCTTTCAAAGCACGAAGCTGAAAAAGATGGTTTTACAGATTCTTTAATGCTGGATTATCAAGATAATGTAGCAGAGGCTACAGGAGCTAATATATTTTTTAAAAATAGCGAAGGGGAATTACATACACCAATTCCTGACTCTTTTTTAAATGGAATTACTAGAAGATGTATTATTGAACTAGCTAAGGAAAAAAAAATAAAAATTGTTGAAAGAAAAATTAAACCGGAAGAGCTATCAAAATTTGTTGGTTGTTTCTTAACAGGAACAGCTGCAGAAGTAACTCCTGTATCACAAATAGATAAGTATAAATTTACAGTCTGTAACGTTATAAAAGATTTGTCCGCAAGTTATCAGACGTTAGTAAGAAAAAAATAATAGTTTATTTTTTTAGTCAATAATATGATCAATTCCCTTTTTAACATAGTCATAACCCGTGTAAAGCGTAAGGAAAGCTGACAACCATAATAAAACTATGCCAATTGTATGCGCATTATAATCTTGAAAATTAACTATTCTATTTCCACTTTCTCCAGTTAATAATATTGCTATAGAAAACATCTGAATAAATGTTTTAAATTTCGCTAAACCTGTTACAGGCATTGAAATTTTATCTTGTGCTAAAAACTCTCTTAATCCAGATATTAATATTTCTCTAGTAAGAATAATAATAGCAGCAATGACTTCATAATTTCTTATAGTGCTGTTCATTACTAAAAGTATTAAGGCAGCTGCCACAATAATTTTATCCGCAATAGGATCTAAAAGCTCACCAAGTTTTGATTCTTCTTTGTACAATCTTGCCAATAGACCATCCAGGAAATCTGTGAAGCTAGCCAATAAAAATATAAATAAAGGTATTAAATCTCCCAAAAGTCCTGGGAGGTAAAAGGCCATGACAAATATAGGAACTAATATTATTCTACCTATTGTCAAAATATTTGGTATTTTTAATTTCATAATTTTGCTCTAATTGTGAAAAAAGTCATGTATTTTTTTTGCTACCGAAGCTTCAATTCCATCAACGTTTTTTAAATCATCAAAACTAGCAGATTCAACTGCTTTAGCAGATCCAAAATAATTTAATAAAGCTCTTTTTCTTGTTCTACCAATACCATTTATTTCATCTAATAATGATTTTGACAAACTTTTTTTTCTTTTTATTCTATGGCTACTTACGGCAAATCTATGAGCTTCATCCCTCAATCTTTGAAGGAAAAATAATAAGGGTTCTCTCTTATTTAGTTTAATACTATAAGTTTTATGAATAAAAGTTTCATCACCTTGATTTCTATTTTTACCCTTTGCAATTGCTATAATTGGAATATCGTGGAAGCCATAATCATCTAAAACTTTTCTACTTACTGAATATTGTCCTTTTCCTCCATCAACAATTACCAGGTCTGGCATCATAACATCTGCTTGTTTTTTATTTTGTATAATTTTTGAAAATCTTCTTTCTAAAACTTCTTTTAACATGCCGTAATCATCACCAATATTAAGATTCGAATCTTTAATATTAAATTTTCTATATCTTTTTTTAATAAAACCTTCAGTCCCAAAAGATATAAAAGCACCAACTGCGTGTGCTCCCTGGATGTGACTATTGTCATAAACTTCAATTATTCTTGGAGAAATATTTAATTTAAATTTTTCAGTAACTTGATCTAACAACCTAGTATTTGTTTCTGATTCAAATATTCTTCTTGTTAAAGCTTCTTTTGCATTTTTTTCAGCCATTTTAGATATCTTTAGAGCATTCCCCTTGGTAGCTATTTTGATTGATATCAATTTTTTTTCTTTTTTTTCTAAAGCTGTTTTAATTAAGCTTAAATCATTAATTTTCTTATTTAGTAAAATTTC
>Ga0114999_10006754_pt1 | contig 13154 bp, 12 predicted proteins | sample ArcticOcean_MG_C_3_FD_89820 | JGI IMG/M metagenome (GOLD analysis project Ga0114999, IMG submission 89820) | Marine microbial communities from western Arctic Ocean - ArcticOcean_MG_CB8_126 | ecosystem: Environmental > Aquatic > Marine > Oceanic | place: Arctic Ocean: Canada Basin | collected...
GGGCCAGCCTCGGCCAACCGCTACGCGCCGGAAGTTTCGTCATGCTGGGTAGCGTGGTGAAGACGGTATTCCTCGACAGGCCCGCTGAGGTCAGTGTGGAGCTTGAGGGGTTAGGCCGGGCCGAAGTGCGGTTCGTCTAGCAACCGGCGTCTCTATGCCGCTGGTCAATCAGCCTCGATCGCATCTACTTTCGATCTATAGAACGCGACATAACCCTTGATCACCTCGGCTTCATCGAACGGGTTTTCGTATGACCAGACCGCGTTCTCGGCTCTCTTTCCGGATGCTTCGAGGGACCAATACGACGCATCCCCCTTGAAAGGACAATGGCTGGAGTGATCGGTTCGCTTGGCCAGATCCATCCGGACGTCTGATTGCGGGAGGTAATAGGCGACCGGGTAGTCTTCTTCCTGGAGCGCGATAGCATTCTCGCTGTCGGCGACGGTCTCGCCATTGAAAACAACGCGGATACGGCGACCGGCCGGCTGATAACCCATGCGGCGATCCGGTTGGCGCACAAAACCTGGAGCGGGGTTGAAGTCGGGCATCGGAAACTCCTTGACCATTGTTGCTTCGGTTACCTTGCGAGATGGGAGCCCGCCCGGCAAGATCAATCAGCCACTTCACTAGACCAGCGCATAACCATCATTTCCTCCCCTAACCGCGCCAGCTTGACCACTGCGAAACGGGCTCAATAACAGATCACTACCGGATTATCGATTCGCCCTGGCTGAGCCCTGAGGGCATGGTAAATGCCGCCATCTTGCTCTATCGTTATGTTCCGCTGGAGAGTGTATATGCGGTTTTCCCTGCCCTAGACCGAGCCCGGGAGGTGTCATGCTAGGTTGGCTATATCTACCAGCTCTTCTGGCAACAGACGGTCGGCAAATTTTCCGAAACCTTCATCCGCAATCTTGAGGATGCCACGACGCTCTCCTTCGGGGACGTTTGCCGTCACCTTTGCACGGCGGTCCTTAAGGCTGGCTAGTTTGAGGGCGCCAAGAAAGAAAACCAGGCTAATGCTCGCACGGCGATCCCGCACGCGATAAAGGGCGGCCCAACCCGATTAGAAATCGCCCTGGCCGACCTCGCCGCGGCGGTAGCCTAATCCAGTTGCAAGGATTTTCGCATCGCCGCCGCCGCCGAATCAAGCACCAGATGAGACTTGTCGAGCATCCGGGTCAAATTGATGAAGCCGTGCACCACCCCACCATAAACCTCGAGTTCCGCCGACACGCCGGCGGCGCGCAAGCGACGTTTCATCTCAACCGAATCCTCGCGCAGCACGTCAAGCTCGGCGGCAAAAAGATGCACCGGCGGTAACCCAGCCAGATCGGCCCTCATTGAAGAGAGCAGCGGATCATCGAGATCGCCGTCCGGCCCGGCATAAGCGCGCCAGTACCAACGCATGCCATCAAAGCTCAGGCCGAACCGGCCATCGCCAAACTCAGTGAATGATTGGCTCTGACAACTCGCTTCGAAAGCGCCGTAGAACGAGAGCACCGCCTTGATCGGGCTATCGCCCACGTCGCGCAACGATAGAGCGGTCGCCATCGCAAGATTGGCGCCAGCGCTATCGCCGCCTACCGCGATCGCACCAGGATCAAGGCCTATCTCGCCGCCATGGTTTTGAACATGCCGCACCGCTGCAACGCAATCGCCCAAAGGGACGGGGTGCGGATCTTCCGGAGCCAAACGATAATCAACCGCTACAACGGCGCAGCCCGATTTTAACGCCAGAAACCGCATCGCCCGATGATGAGTTTCTAACGAGCCAACCACCCAACCACCACCATGATAATAAACGATCGCCGGCAATGGGTACCCGGTTTCTGGATACAGAATGCGAACCGGTACCGAACCATGCGGCCCAACGACCGTGATATCCGAGACCTTGGCCATTTCCGGCAGATCCTCGTTCCACCAGCGTCGCTCAATAGCCATCCTGCGCCGCGCCGCGACGGGGTCGGGCGGAGATGGGAGCGGACCCAGAGCCGCTTCGACGGCGATCTCCGCATTGCGCCGCATCACCGCGACCATCTGCGGGTCCAGCCGCGCATCCGGCGCCATATCCGTCATCATGCTCTCCTGAACCTGTGCTTAGCTCCAGGAGGTAACAATTTTTTGCAACCGATGGGAAGAGGGTTAGGTTGTCCCATCGCAAAGGTAGCAATGAACAGAGTTTAGCGCGGTCGGGCCTCAAAGCCTCCAGGAGGAGGCGGCTCACCTCACTCCAAAAAAAACACACCGAAATTAGTGAAATTACCTGGAAATAATTGATCTATAATTACCATTAAATTATTCATATATATATGAATATACTTTTATATATATGTTAAAATATTATTTTAATAACAATAAAAAAAATTTACTAATATTTAGTCTGAAAGTCGACCACCCCTCGGTGGATATGAATTCTTTGTACATTATTCGATCTATGACGATTTTTTAGACATTGCTGGCCAACCTCTATTTTACCGCCATTTTATACATCTACACTTTTAACGGTATCGGCAAGATCTACGGGTGGCCGGTCCTCTATCCGAAAATGAATCAAATCAGTTGGCCGGTCGCAACCGGTCTTTTCATTGGAATCGATCCTAGATTGGATAAATGTAAGTGCCGAGCCTCGGTTGAAATTGCGTGTACACCGCTGTCCTGACGCAAACGACCAGCCTAAATAATTCGAGCGTGATTAATTTGTTGGAAAGCAGCCTGGCCGTCGCGATCAGCGCTCCGGCAACCCGGTTCTCCAAGGCCAAAATCCAGGAAACGCTCAAGCTTTCTCTTGGACAAGAATTCAACCTGCTGGATGTTGCCGGAGTCACCCCCCTCAATCTCCGCCAAGAACGGGTGCGTGAGGCCACACCCAACGAAAGCGCTCTCACCGTCACAACGGCGGCCACCTAGGCTCAACAACACGCCGTCGCTGAAGGCGCCAATCCTGAGCGATCCGAGCGCCCAGCCTCAAGCCCCGAACAAGCACGATAGAAGTGAATTACAGGCGTGAGCCAGTGGTCTAATCGAAGCCGGTTCCACCCGACCCGCTTGTTGCATCAGTCCACTACTATATTAATCTGATCGAAACCGAACCGCTCATCAATACGGATGAGAACCACCCGTATCGGGCACGCGACTAGGCGCGTAGCAGCTGTTCCAACGCCTCGAACAAGGTGTCGATATCCGCGGTGTCGTTAAACAGATACGGACTAACCCGGATCGCGCCGCCGCGCAGACTGACATACACCCCCCTTGCCTTTAGGTTGTCGATCAGATCATCAGGCAGAGGTTTTTGGGGCCAAAGACCGATGAAGTGGCCGACCCGTCTTTCGCGTGGCGGAACGACGAAGCCGATTGCGTCGGCCCGCTCGGCGATACGATCGGTCAGGACCCGAAGGCTGCTCTGAATTTCCGCGGCACTCCAATCCACGATCCGCTCCAGCGCCGAGGTGCTCATCGGCAGATGGATCATGCTGTCGGCGGCCCCCATGTCGAAGCGACGGGCGCCGGGCGCATAGACGTCGGAGTAACCCGGCGTATATTCCATCGACGGCGCGCTTCCCCGACCCTGGTGATTATCCTCCACAGGCTCCCCATCCTGGCGGTGTGGCGCCACATACATAAACCCCATCATGTCCGGGCAGAGCAGCCATTTATAGGCCGACGCGATCATGTAATCCGGCTTAATTCGGGCGATATCCGTGGGCATCGCGCCAATCGACTGGGTCGCATCAACCACCAGGGGAATACCACGCTCGCGGCAAATTTCCCCGATGGCCACCAGATCCAGAACAGAGCCATCGGTCCAATGGCAATTCGGCAACGCAACCAAGCCGGTTTGTAGGCCAATCGCCTCCAGCACCCCCGAGGTCCAGTCGAAATCCGCCGACCTCGCCACAACCCGCAACCGTCCGCCATCCCGCTCGGCGCATTTTTGCCAAGCGTAGTAGTTGGAGGGAAACTGCCCTTCCAGCACCACGATTTCCTGGCCTTTGCCGACAGACAGATTCCGCGCCGCCGCCGCGACCGCATAGCTGGTGGAAAAGGTAATCGCCACATCCTCGGCGGTGGCGCCGATCAGGCCACCGAACAAAGCCCGACACGCCTCCATTTCGGCGCTGACATTGGCACGCTCCGGATCCCAGGGGTGAAATTTGCGCGCAACCCCCCGATGACCAGCCTCGGCACTCGTTTTAAGGCAGGGCGATTGCGCGGCACAGTTCAGATAAATGATTCCGTCGGGGATATCGAAAAGATGTTTTTGGCTGGCGAGCGGCATCACATCGGCTCCAAAATACAAAGGAAAGTGGCCTGAATAAGGCTGAGAGTTTACCTGAAGCAAAGCCAACCGAAACCAAAACGATCGGTGATACTTGCGATATCAAGTATCACCCGATTCCAGGCATCCCTATTCTAGACGTCAAAGCATCTCGCCGACCGCGTGCCCACCCTGGATCGCCGCCAGCAGATTTCGCGGCGACCGACAATCACCAGCCAGATGAACGGGCGCCCCCTCCAACTCGCCGGCAAGGGCATCGCGCGCCTGGCGCGGCGTGGCGTAAACGATTAGCGAGACTCCCTCCAGCATCTCCTCGGCGCCGCTAAACACATTGCGCAAGTGCAGGCATTGGCCCTCGAAACCAACGGTCTCAAGCGATGGCCGGATCTCGGTACCGGCCCCATAGAGCCGGCGATACACGCCGATGGCGCTGCAGTGGTTGACTTTGCCGGCAATGTTCGGGCGCGAAGAGATCAGGACCACCCGACTGAACCGTTCGGCCAGCAGGTCGGCAACGCCATAGATCGCCGCCCCGTGATCCTCGTCCACCAGCACCGCGAGACTGCCGGCGATTACCGACCGCCCCGCCGTGCCTCCGCCAGCAACATAATCTCGGGCTGAAACCAAGGCTTCGCCGGCTTGTAAACCAACTGGCAGACGTTGGGACGATCCGGTGGCCAGGACCACGGCATCGGCATCATATTCGGCGATATTTTCGGCGGTGGCGGTGTGGTTGAAAATGAACTCGACGCCGTAACGCTCCCCGAGACGCTGCTGATGCTCGATGATCCGGCCAATCTCGGCCCGGCCCGGCAGAGCTGCCTCGTGCCGCAGAGACCCGCCAAGTTGGCCCGAGGCACTGAACAGGGTTACCCCATGGCCGCGCGCCGCCGCGACCCAAGCGGCCTCCAATCCGGCTGGCCCAGCGCCGACCACCAACACCCGACCGACATGCTCCGCCGGGGTTGGCAACCGGTTCGCCTCACCGACCTGGCCAATATGCGGGTTATGGTGCTCGGCCACGGGCTTGCCGAGATGCACCTCGCCCCAGGAGAAATTATCGAAGACGCAGGGCCGAATATCCAGCGGCCGACCTTCTCTGGCCTTGTCGGCCCAGGCCGCGTCGGTGATCAGCGCCCGGGTCATGCCGACCAAATCGCCATGGCCATCGGCCACCACTTTCTCCGCCAGTTCCGGCGAGCCGATCCGACCGAGCGCCATCACCGGCACCCCAGCGGCGGCGGCACGCATCCGCTTGTGCAGATCGATGAAATGGCCGGGCTTGAAATAGAGATCGGGAACGTGGGTCTCCAGGCTGAGACTGAAATTCCCCTGACCATAGGCGAAATAGTCAACCCCCCCGGTCTTGGCTAGTCTGGCAGTAATTCGCTCAGCCTCGTCAGAATCGACGCCGCCGGGCACGCCTTCTTCCGCCGGCATCTTCAACCCGATGATGAAACCGTCGCCACAACGGGCGCGGATACCTGCCGCGATTTCACGCACAAAACGCGTTCGCCCTTCCAGATCCCCGCCATAGGAATCCTCGCGGGTGTTCGAAGCTGGGGAGAGGAATTGCATAATCAGATAACCGTGCGCGCCATGTAGTTCCACCCCGGCAAACCCACAAGCCGAGAGCCGGACCGCCACGCTGATGTAGGCCTCGATCACCCGGCGCGCCTCACCTGTCGACATCACGTGCGGAACGGTCCAGCTATAGGGATCGGGCAGGTCGGACACGCCGATGGGCGACTTGGTCGGATGCCAAAGCTGTTGGCGCCCAGGATGCCAAAGTTGCCCAACCAGGGCCGCTCCCTCGCCATGAACATCTGCCGCGATCGCCTTAAAGGCCGCATCATTGGTGTCGTCGAAACCGGTGACGGTCGAGGATTGGGCGATCGCCTCGGGGTCCACGGCAATGATCTCGGTCACCAGCATGCCAACCCCGCCCTTGGCCCGCTCGATCAGAAAATTGCGCCAAGGCTCGGTGATCCGATTGTCACGAGCGAAATTCGTCACCGTCGCGCACAAGCAAACCCGGTTACGCAACCGCCGCCCGGCGATCTCGATCTCGGAAAACAACGTGGGATAATGAGGTGCCGGCATGGTGGGAATTCCGCCTAAAGGATATACGGCGGCGAGTGTAGCAGCGACCAGGCCGCCGGGTCATCGCCAAGTTCGATGTGTATCCCGGTGGGTGTCCCGAACAACCTTGCGGGTTACGCGCCGCAATCGCTGATCCAGCTGACGGTGTTGCACGCCAAGCGATGTTCTTGGACCAAGCCAACATATAGCCGTACGAAGCCTATGCGCTGACCGATGTCATGGAAAATGGGGCTGTAGATTTCGGCTACGCGGTAATAACCTAACCCTTACGACAAAATGACCAGTCTCGGTCCGCCCGGTTTGGATCACTCCACCGCTTCGACCATCGCCGTGGTTCCGTGCAAACCGAAGCGGTCGAGCAAACTTCGGCCCCAGCGGTCGACGTTTTTGTTAAACAGATCCCAGCCCTTGAGATGAGCCTGCCGCGGCTGCGCGCCCGGTCGGCCAAGTCGATGGGCACCGTGCATAGTCCAACGGTCGATCATCTCTCGGGTTATCTCGGGATGAAATTGCGTGGCGATGGCGTTCTTGCCATAGCTGAAGGCCTGATTGGGGAAGATATCCCCGGTTGCCAGCAGGGTCGCGGTCTCCGGCGCATCGAAGCCTTCGCGGTGCCACTGGTAAAAGATATCCGACTCCTCGAACCAGGCACGCCCGGCCTCGGTCGGATAAATCTTGGTGAACCCGGCTTCGATATGGCCGGCGTCGTGTGTGCTAATCTTGGCGCCCAGCACCCGTGCCAACAACTGACCGCCCAGGCAGAGGCCAAGAAAAGGGACTTCGGCGCCCAGAATCTTGGGGATGAAATCGAGTTCCTTCCTGATCCCATCCATTGCGCAATCATTGGCGCTCATCGGGCCACCGAACATGACCACTGCGGCATAGGGCTCGGCGCTCTCGGGGACTGGATCGCCCATACACGGACAACAGCGCTCAAACTTGTAGCCGCGTTCGGAGAACAGGGTCGCCATATGCCCGGCGACTGAATGTTCTTGGTGAACAAATAAGAGAACTGTATCCGACATGGGGTCCATCATTTTCGGAGCAGGAATTCGCGACCAACTTTCACCAGGGGGTCGCCGTCATAATCGATGATATCGGCGGTCGCATAGGTCTCGCTCCACTTTTCCGGAAGATAGGAGCCGGTGCCGACCATATCTATTGGCGCTTCGGCGAGGGCCATGACACGGCATTTCTCGGGCGAAAAACCGCTTGAGCCAACGATCTTGACATTTGGAAACCCGGCCTTGTTCAAGGCTTCGCGTAAATGCCAAATCGCGGCCGCGGACACGCCGGTTCCGATTAGGTGACGCAACTCCGCCTCGGAACGGTAACCACGGATCGCCTGTGTGGCGTTACGCTCCAGCACCGCGTAGGATTCAGCTGTATCCAACCCCTCCACGTACCGCCCGCCATGGGTGTCCAGACGGAGCGCCACCTTGCCCTCGGCGGCGAGAGCCGCGAAGTGCCGGCAGACCTCCAGGGAATCGGTGATTTCCTGGCCGAAAAAGTCGACCAGAACAGTTAGATTCTCATCTGGGTGGGTCTCATGGAACATCTCGGCGGCGCGAAGAGTGGAGCCGGCATACCCGATCATCGCGTGGGGCATGGTACCAAAGCCCTGGTTCTGGCCAAAGAAATGCGCGGTTTCGTCGGTGGCATTGCCAATGAAGCCGATAGCGCCGACTTTATTCTTCGCCTTTTTTGAGCCGACGCTGGCGCCATAGGCCATCAATTCGGCCATGTCAGCGCCGGCGCAATGCCGGGCGTCCATCGCCAAGAATGCAACCTTCGGCAATTCGACGCACATGATATAGGCGTTATAGGCGGCCACGCAGGCGGCGCCCAGCTTTTGCAAGAACTGTGTTTCCAAGTCGACGAGGTGAAACAACGAGCCGGTGATGTAGACGATTGGCTCTCCGGCCCCGACCCAGGCGCCCTCGTGGTGATTGAGATCGATCTTGATATCGGCCCCACGCTCCTTAGCCACGCCGGTCAACCATTGCACCGCCAAATTCGGTGCACAGGTAACCGGGCGGCGCATGAATACGGCGTAGGTAACCTGACGGTCACCGAATTTCTCGACGATATCCTTGGTCCGCAGGAAATATTTATCGACATAGCGTGACAGAGATTGATTGTCAGGATGAGCCGCGTTACGCGGCGCGACCGGTCGGCGCATATCGTCCGCCGCCTCCTGACCGGCGTTGGATTTGAGTGCGCTCATCGATCGCCCCAACCAGCTGAAAAAATGCCGCTATTGAACGTTAATTAACTTATTGGCCCGGCCACACGCTGCGGTCAAGATGCGATAGAAACCTTGGGTGCCGAAAAGTCTTCACGGCTTTGTTTCAGCATTTCAGCGATCAGGAACGCCAACTCCAGGGACTGCGAGGCATTGAGCCGTGGATCGCAATGGGTGTGGTAACGATCCGCCAACGCCGACTCACTGATCTCCTGAGCCCCGCCCAAGCATTCGGTTACATCCTGGCCGGTCATCTCGAAATGCACACCGCCCGGATACGTCCCCTCGCCGCGATGCACGTCGAAGAAGCCACGAACCTCGGCAAGAATACGATCGAACGGTCGAGTCTTATAGCCGGTGGACGACGTGATGACGTTGCCATGCATCGGATCGCAGGACCAGACGACGGTTCGTCCTTCACGTTCGACGGCACGAATTAATGGCGGCAGCTTTTCATGCACCTTGTCCGAGCCCATCCGGCAAATCAGCGTGAGCCGACCAGGATCATCGGTGGGGTTAAGAATATCAATCAACCGGATCAACTCATCCGGATCCAAGCTCGGTCCACATTTCAAGCCGATCGGGTTGTGAATGCCGCGCATATACTCGACATGCGCCCCATCCGGCTGCCGGGTCCGGTCACCGATCCAGATCATGTGCGCCGAGGTGCTGTACCAACCTTTATCGTCGGTGATCGTGTCCTGGCGGGTCATCGACTCCTCGTATCCAAGCAGCAACGCCTCGTGCGAGGTGTAAAAATCCGTCTCGCGAAGCTGTGGCGTGTATTCCGCCGTCAGCCCACAGGCACGCATGAACCGAAGGCATTCGTCTAGCCGATCGGCCAGTGCCTCGAAACGCTCTCCCTGTGGTGATTTCGAGACGAAGCCCAGAGTCCAACGATGGATTTCCTCCAGATTGGCGAAACCTCCCTGGGCAAAGGCCCGTAGCAGGTTGAGGGTCGAGGCCGATTGATTGTAGGCCTTTAACAGGCGCTCCGGATCGGGCTGCCGGCGGGCCGGATCGAACTCGATGCCGTTAACGATGTCGCCACGATAACTCGGCAACTCGACATCACCCTGCTTTTCCGTCGGACTGGAGCGCGGCTTGGCGAATTGCCCGGCAAGGCGCCCGACCTTGACGACCGGCATACCGCCGCCAAAAGTCAGCACGACCGCCATCTGCAGCAACACCCGGAAGGTGTCGCGAATATTATTAGGTGAAAATTCGGCAAAACTCTCGGCGCAATCACCTCCTTGCAGCAGGAAGGCATCTCCCGCTGCGACACGGCCTAGCGCCGCTCTCAATCGCTGCGCCTCACCTACAAAAACCAGCGGCGGGAAACCCGCAAGCTCAGCCTCGACGGCAGCCAGACGCTCAGCGTTGGGGTAATCCGGAACTTGGCGAATCGGGAAACCTCGCCATGATTTTGGGCTCCAAGAAGATGCCATTTCCAAATCCTCCGATCATACCCGAGGCGGCCAAGTGCCAAGGTTTATCCGTGCCGAAGCGGAGTACTATCAGCCGAATCGGCGCAAGTGAAGTACTTCCAGAGCCTCTTCCCGCACTCGTCAACCTTGCATCGCCATCCAGCAGGAACAAAAATAGGTCTCGCTCGCCACGATCCGGGACGCCCGTCCATCGTCGGGACAATTCTATCCAATGTCACCGAGTGCAGATCACCGAAAGGGGCTTTCAGCCCGGAGAAACGACCGACCATCACCGCCATTGGTTCGATTGCATGGTAATTCCAGTCATCGGGCAGCTCTATTGGCCCTGCGTCGAGATTAAACACGATGTAATCAGCGCAGATGATCAAAAAAGTTGCTCATATAAATGGAAATTAAGCTGCAAGCAGAGTAACCATCAACGGCATGACAGCAAACGCGGGCGTTTTTTTTGATGACTTTAGACCGTTCCCCCGCCCCCAATCTCGGCACTGAATCAGTATTGCAAGGCGAATGGACGAACCAAGCTCTCCAAATGGTAGATCGCCTTGGGGTCGCACTCAAGCCGGCCAACTGCGTGCTGAGCAACGCCATCAAATCTCCCACACCGGCGGAACCGTTACAGTCAACGTAACCCGGGTGGGTGAGAAAATTTTGCCCAAGATGATCGATGCCGACGTCGGCATGGAACCCGGAATATTGGCGCGAACCCGCGCCGGACATTTGGTTGAATCGACAGAAGGTACTGAGCATAAAGCCGGCAGTGGGCTTGGCCTGGCAATTTGCCGGGACATCCTCGAGACCCATGGCGGGCGTCTTCAGCTGGAGAGTGAGCCAGGGCGCGACGGTAACGAACGTCTTTCCCTTGAAATAGATCCAGTCGATCGCGCAGACCGAAGGATTGCAAGATGGCGGTGATTGACAAATTTCCGAGAGATTATAGCCAGGCTCGGGACCGCTTCATCTGCGCCGCTCAGGCTCTCCGAGCGGATACGCGCGTCAACCTCGACTCGATCGCCCACCCTCTGGAAGCGCCGAATGGCGAGGCCTTGTCAACGGATGTTGCGGTGATCGGCGACCCCAACGCGAAGCGGGCCTTGGTCCTGATATCCGGCACTCATGGCACCGAGGGCTCCTGCGGTTCCGGGTGCCAGGCGGCCTGGCTGCGATCTGACCGCCCTAAATCACTGCATGAGACCGTTAAGGTGGTACTGATCCACGCGATCAATCCGCATGGCTTTGCCCATGTCCGCCGGGTGACCGAGGACAATGTCGATTTGAACCGAAACTTCGTCGATCACGGCGCTCCTTATCCGGAGAACGCCGCCTATGCCAGCCTTCATGATCTGTTACTGCCGGAATTTTGGACCCCGCAGGCGCGAGCGATCGCCGACCAGGGGCTGGAAACCTATGCAGCCGAGCACGGCCAATTCGCGCTGCAGGCAGCGATCAGTCGCGGCCAGTTCAGCCACCCGGATGGACTTTTCTTTGGCGGCCATGCCCCGACATGGTCGAACCGCACCCTTCGAGCACTGTTAAAGGAGCACGCGGGCAGCGCCAGCAACGTCGGGCTGATTGACTATCACACTGGCCTTGGCCCCTATGGATCGGCGGATTTGATCAGCGACACTCTGCCCGGCTCTGATACCTACCGACGGTTGGAGCGCTGGTACCGGAACGGCCTTAGTTCGCCGAGCGCCGGAACATCCACCTCAGCGCCGCTCGCCGGCACGATGCAGGTGGGGGTGCGCGAAGCGCTGCCAAACGCCCAACTGACCCTGATCGCCGCCGAATTCGGAACCTACCCGGTGCGCCGGGTTTTCAATGCCTTGCGCGGCGATCATTGGTTACACGCACGCGGCACCCAGGATGAGGCACTCCGAAAAGTGATCAAGGTGGAAGTCTCCAAGGCGCTTTATCCGGACGAGGACGACTGGAAGGAAATGGTGGCCTTGCGCAGCCGGCAATTGGTCGACCGGGCCCTCGACGGGCTGGCGCGGGGGTAGTGAACCCGCGAGATTTGCAGGCGGTTCCTACCGACCGGATAGACGGTGGGGTCAAAATCTGGATTGCACGATGCCAACAGCGTGGCTTTTGCTGTGCTCTTCCGGGCGCCAGTTGAGCGCGATCGGTGCGACCAACCAGGCGGCGCAGGCCGACATGAGTGGGCCGTGTTGGGTGACCGCGTGTCGTAACCTCGTTAATAGTTATATAATTTCGACGAAACGGCTGTTTGCGAGGGTACCCAATTGATTTGCTCTTAGGACAATTTCCTGGAATTTCTCCGATTGCCGAGCGCCATCAATGCCGGCTCCAAGGTCGCTGATTGATCTGAAATAATACCCCACAATCATGCGTCCTAAGTTAGAAGCAATGACGGGGACAACGGCCATCATTTTCCAATCTATGTGTTCATTTATAGTTTCAATTTCTGGAAACAATGCAATTGCTTTCGTGATATTTTCTCTTTTAATTTGATACTCCCTGTACAAAATTGCTGGATAACCTTCGGGCACTCCCCCGTGCACGGCTGAGTAAACATTAGGACCTAACATCGTTGATGCTGGATCTGCGTCGCGTTCTTCTTGGAGCATCTTCATCGACGGGTCGGTTGAAATTTTTTCTCTGTGTAGAGCGAGTTCCACAAAATTTTCAAAAGCGCTAAATAGCAACAGGTCATTCGCTGAATCCCCAGCGAGTACGCGTCCAACTCTCACACCGGCGCCATTTTTTTCAAGAATTTTACCTGCCTTCAGAACCCTTTCTTCACATATTTTTTTCTTGCCAATCAAAGGGGTGAATTTTCTGACTGATATAACTGTCACTTTTTTCTCCGCTGATATCGCATAGTTTACAAAGTGTTAGCCTAGATTGCCATGTGAGATCATCCAAGCCCAGAAATAGTGTTTTGGATCTGCACCATACGCAAACTGTTTGCATCTGACGGTCGCCCACACCCAAATCCGGTCTATAGCGGGCCGATTAGCAGCTATTTGTGACTAAACAGGCGCGTCGGCTTCATCGTTGATCGATGTCCTCGCTGTCAGACGGCGATCCAGACCCATTCATCGAGCCTGGCGAC
>Ga0114999_10006756_pt1 | contig 13152 bp, 7 predicted proteins | sample ArcticOcean_MG_C_3_FD_89820 | JGI IMG/M metagenome (GOLD analysis project Ga0114999, IMG submission 89820) | Marine microbial communities from western Arctic Ocean - ArcticOcean_MG_CB8_126 | ecosystem: Environmental > Aquatic > Marine > Oceanic | place: Arctic Ocean: Canada Basin | collected...
CCATCCTTAATCGAAAAGACATCAATCCCAAATCCACTTCCAGTATCTCTTTGGGTACTAGATTTTAAAGATTCAACAGCCATTTGGACTCCTTCAGCACAAGTTTTATTCTTATTATACTCTCTTTCTAAGAATCCTAAAACATAAGGCATACCCGATCCAAAGTTAGCATCATAATCTTCTACCTTCATTGCAGTTCCAGCAGGTTCAATTGTATATAATTCACTAGTTCCATCTTCATTAAATCCTGCAACTAGTGTTCCAACAATTGAAGGAACCATAGATGGTTGTCTTATATTTTTATAAGTCATCATACCAATCAAATTAGCCGCTTCACGAACAGTAGGGCGTCTCTTAGATTTTAATTCTTTAAGCTTCAATTCAGCACGGATAACTTTTTTCTGTAATTCTATATCTGCAACCATTCCAGTAGCACTAATAACTAGATAGTCATTTATTTGAATAGCTTTTTGAACGTTTTTACCTACAACTAAATTCCCTGCAGTACTCTGCCTATCTGCCCCCATTATAACACCATCTTTACAAACAATTCCAACTAACGTTGTACCTGAATGCAGAAAATTTTGCTCTAATTCTTGTTTATTCATTTTAATATTAACAACCAATTCTAATAATGCGCCAAAAACTTAGAATATATAATTATTAGATGGATAAAGGGTTTATAAACTTTTTTATTCCGCAACTCCACTGATCCCCTCCTTCTTCTCAACTCTAATAATATTATCTACAAAATCTTCCATTTTTTGCTCATGACTAACAATAATTAACTGTTCAGTCTGTAACTGCTCCAAAACCTCTCTCATCTTTTCTAATTGTTGTGAGCTAAATCCATCTGTAGGTTCATCTAAAATAACCAAATCATTTGTCTTTATGTTCGAAAGCAAACTATTGATAACCTGATTTAATGAAAGTCTATAGGCCAAGGCAATTGCTGTCCTCTCACCTCCAGATAAAAACTGATAATCAATCTCATACCCATTTTGTTCAATTACTGGAGAAAAATCATCATCGAGTCTAGCTGAAAGATTTTCAGAGACCAAACTTGAGAACCATGTTGAAAATAACTGAGAAAACTCATGCTTTAATGTTGCCATAACCTGTTTTTCAGTAAATAAGACTATTTCTAAGAATTTACCAGATATCCAATTTTCTAGTCCCTTAATCTTATCTGTGTCTGATTTCAATTTTTCTTTCTTACTAATCCTTTCTCCAAGATCCTTAATCTGCTGTTCTAAAAATTCAACCTCTTTTCCAATCTCTGCTTTTCTTATTGCAGCATCACTCTCTTTATTTTTAGCTTTACTAAGATCATTACCTCTCTCTTTGAAAATAACATCATATTTATCATAATTCTTTATTTCTTCATCTATTCTCTTAATTTGTTGATGTAACCTTAAAACATCTTCATTCAATCCAATTATTTGCTTATCAATCTCTTCAATTCTATTTTCCCTATCTTTAAAACTGTCAATCTTAATTTTCAATAGATCCATATCATTCTTTTGTTTTTCAAATTTCTCTATAAGGTTTTTTACAACATTAATTTTCTCTATCAAATCCTCCTTCCTCTTTTTATATCCATAAAGATTATTATCCACATTATCAATTTCTTTCTTAGCATTTTCCAACATACCTTCCTTATAATCTACAGACACCTGTTGCAAGCAAGTCGGACACTTATCCAGCCCAGAAATTTGTTTAACTAAGCTATCCGCCTCAGCCTTTTTACCTTCCAAAGCTTTCATCCTACCAATGATATCAATATATTCACTATGCAATTCTTCATATTTATCTCTTTGAACAACAGCCCTTTGAACAACAGAATTATACTCATCATTACTAAATCTTAATTTATCAACTTCCTCTATTTGTTCTTTTAATCCACTTAAATCAGTCTGAAATCTCAAAACTTGCCCTTTTTTTTCATTAATCAATATGTTATTCTTCTCCTTATCAGATTCAAATTTTCTTTTCTCATCAATCTTTTCTCTAACTTCTTCAAGATTTCTCTCCTTTAGTTCTCTATCTCGAAAACAGTTAACATATTCTTCTTCACTAGCAATCATATTCTCTTTAGCTTCAATTAGTCCACTCTCTTTATCTATCAAATTTCCATTAAGTTCATCTAAATCTCCAAATAATGCCTCATTGATCTTTATCTTTTCTCTCAATTTACTATTTAGTATGCTAGCATTCTCTTGGATCCTCTTATATTTATCAATTCCAAAAACGTGCCTTAATGTATTAAGCCTAACCTCCTTACTTTCCATAATAATCTGTTTCATCTCTTCCTGAGGGGTATAAACTGTAAATTTATACAATAAATTAGTTTTTTTAGCAAATTCTCCTGGATAATTCAAGAGATCTAATATTTTAGCCTTAACTTCGCTCACACTTTCTTCAAACTTTTCATTATCTATAGAAATAGACACATAATCTTGGTTAATTGAATGTTTCTTACGCTTTAAGGTCCTTTCAACAATTATCTCCTTACCTTCAACTTCAAATTCTAACATAACTCTTCCTTCATCACATCCATTTCGAAGTAAGCTATTCCCCTTTTGACTTGGTTGCAACCCAAACAATGCAAATTCTATTGCTAAGAGTATCGTAGTTTTCCCACTACCAATATCTCCAGATAATAATGTACTCCCTTTAGGGAATACAATTGTCTGACTTTCATAACTTCTAAGATTTTCTATTTTCAGTTTTTTTAATAACATTTAACACCCAGAAATTAAACAACTAATTTCTTTTTAAGAATAATTATTCTGTATTATCAATATCTTAAGAAGTTTATTCACCTTCAAAGTCAAGAATTGAGTAAACAGGCCATTTTGCAAGCTTATTTCTACCTTTTAGATCTTTAAGTTCTATAATAAAACCTATTTCATGAATTCTTCCACCTAATTTTTCAATTAAGATCGCTGAGGCTTCAGCAGTCCCTCCAGTTGCTATTAAATCATCTACTAGTAGGATATTTTGCCCTAAGTTAATAGCATCCTTATGGATCTCAACTTTGTCAGTTCCATATTCTAAATCATATTCCTGACTTATTGTCTCGAAAGGAAGTTTTCCAGGTTTTCTAATTGGAATTAGGCCAACTCCTAGTTTATCTGCTAGAATCCCCGCGATAATAAAACCCCTTGCCTCAATACCTGCTACAGCATCAATATTCTTATCTTTATATCTATTATACAATATTTCTATTGTTTTTTTCATGCCTTCTGGATCAAGTAGTAGTGTAGTAATATCTCTAAACATTATTCCTGGCTTTGGAAAATCAGGAATTGTCCTAATCTTACTTTTAATCAGTTCAGAATCCTGATTAGCTAATTTTGGGATTATGTTTAACAGGATCTTTTTCACCTTATCTGCATTATTTTTCATAGTCTGCATTACCATCTCAAAAGTCACTGGTGCTTCGTCAGTCTTCCAGCAGTCATAATCTGTAGACATTGCAATTGTGGCATAGGGAATTTTTAGTTCATTTGCTAAAATTGCTTCTGGACACGTAGTCATTCCAATAATATCTGCAAATTGCCTAAACATATGACTTTCAGCCCTTGTAGAAAATCTAGGGCCCTCAATTACTACAATTGTAGCTTTTTGATGATGATCTAAGTTTTGAATTTTACATTCATTAATTATTAGGTTCCTTAGTTTACCATCAAAAGGTTCTGCCATCTCTGTATGCCTAACCTCTCCAAATTTATCAAAGAATGTATTTTTTCGAGATTTGGTAAAATCTATGAATTGATCTGGAACTACTAGGTGGCCAGGTTTTATCTCCTCTTTTAGTGAGCCTACTGCACTAGTCGTAATTATATGAGTGCAACCTTCTTGTTTTAATGCGTAGATGTTTGCTCGGTAATTAACTTCAGTAGGATAGATCTCATGATTTTTACCATGTCTCGCAATTATACATACACCAATTCCACTTATCTTGCCACAGGTTAACTTAGAGGACGGAGCACCATAGTGTGTGGTTACATCTTTTTCATTAAAATCTTCTAATAAATCAGGATTATCTAACCCCGATCCACCAATTATTCCTATTTTTACCACTTTATGTTTTCAAGATTAATTTATATTTAAAGATATATTTTGTCAGAGGTATAGTTTAATTATTTTATCTAAATCTAGTTCTTTTTGCCTTAACAAACTAAACAGCATCTTTTTTAGTTGTTTTTTTGTCTTGTCAGGTATTGGCACAATGGTTGGATGCGTACATATTAGGCACCTATATGCCATGAAACAGGGTAGAAATTTAGTTATATCTCTATCATTTGTTTTCTTTAGATATGTGTCTAGAAGTAGTTCTGCTGCCTCATGGAAACAAGGCAGGATTTTTCCATGAGTCGATAGAGGATAGAATAAATAATTGTATAATACTGATCCCAAATCATCCGCAGGTTCTCCTGCCCCTATTCTTCTCATGTCATATGTAATGAATTCATCATTTGGACTAAATTTTATTGTTCCTGGGAATAATTCTCCATGAATCCTTCTACATCTCTTTGAATTCTTATATAACTGATGCTCCCAATCTAAAAAGTAGTGTTTTATTTCTTTAACTTCTTTCTCAGTACATATTGGTTCTAATTCATTAGTTAATTCTAAGATCCCTAGTGAAAACCAGTCCTTTAGGTATTTAGAATATAGTTCTTTAGGCTGTTCTTTAGAGTGCATTTCAGCAATTTTTTCTGCAATTATAATAATTCTTCTCTTTGCTTTTTCTGATAGCTTCTGAGATTGATTTATTTCCTCTAAATCTGAGAAATACTCCTCATATTTTGCTTCTTCCATAACTATTATTGGATTTTCCTCACTAAGATCTTTTAACTGATTATTAGAATGCTGCATATTTCCAAAGATTTTCACATGGCCTGGCATGTCATTTGCGGTACGTTTTAACTTAATCGCCTCTCCAATCCTATCTTCAGCAAATTCTAAGTTTCTTCCCCAGTCCATAAATTCTTTTATGATATAGGTTTCATCATCAAATGTGGTTGCCTTATATGCTTCACCATGCAAACCCTGTCCTAGAAACTCAATCTTTTTTATTTTAATTTGTTTTTTTAATAAGTTTGATAAATAATTTGATAAAATTCCTGATTTATTTTCAACAATCTCTTTTATCCCCATAGATAGTTTTAGAATTTATAAGATATATAAGGATTATGGGTTTAGAATGTAGTGTAACTAGTCTAATGTTCTAATTTTTTCTAGAATTTTGTCTCTAACTCTTGCATAATTTGCTTCAGTTACAACCTCCCCCGGGTCAAAACCACCCTCGGTGCCACGCCCATCCCCATCAAAGATTCCTAGAATTGTTTTTGCTTGTTCACCTGTTTTTGTTCTAAATAGTATGTTGTTATGATTTTCAAAGAAACATAATGTATTATCGTTTGAATTGTGGTCTCTTAGATATCTATGTCCTGGTTTCATGTAAAGTAATTCAGGGGCTAGACCTATCCTGAAATTTCCTAATGGGGTTTGGTGTTTTGTTACACTATCTTTTAATTTAGATTCTGCCTCTGGTTTTAAATATTTTCTGTATTTTTCTAATTCTATTTCTGCAGATATTGATAATATCAATCTTGGGTCAGATAGTGTTGCCAATTCTCTTATTAATTCATCTTTTGAGATATGGCTATTGACTAAATCTGTTAATTTTCCAGTTTCATCATCATATCTTCCATAATCTTCTCTTGTAGCTATTTTTGCTAAATACATTGCAAGTGGATTATTCCTTACTAGGTTTAAGGACATTATCTCTGCGCTAGATATATCACTGCTATGAGTATATGTGTTGAATGCTCTTGATTGAGCATCTTTCCAATTATGCTGGTCATACATATCTATTTTTGTGCCTGCAATCCTTAGTTTTTCTAGCTTATCAACCATTTCAAGGGCAGTTGGAGATCCAGAATATCCAAAATCTGCCATAACTATATTCTGATCTCCTTTTTCAGAGAGATCTCTAAAAGGTTCTGGTTCTCCACCATATTCTAAAACACGATGATCTATATTTTTTGGTTGCCAAATTTCTCCAATTACATGGGCTGTCAAACTATCTACATCATGCATTGGCGCAATCATGAAATATTTCATAATTTTATACGTTAGGGAAGTTTTATTAACATTTAGATAGTTTTAGATTCATGAAACCTCGTTATTATGAACCTAAAGAGAAGTTTGTAGCTAGAATTACAGAACAATTAAGAGACAAGGAAGATGTCAAAAAGTTCTTTGATGTAGCTAAGACTAGGCCGAATAAGGCAATTCGATGCAATACTCTAAAGATTAGTCCAGAAGAACTCTTAATTAGGTTAGAAGCTAGAGGTTGGAAGGTAGAACAGCCATTTGAAAGATATCCTGAGATAATGATTATTCGAAGTGAACTTCTTCCAGGAGAAATAGGTAAGACTAAAGAACACATTCTAGGATATTACTATGTACAAGAAGTTACTAGTATGATGCCTATTTTAGCTTTAGATCCTAAACCTGGAGAAAGAGTATTAGATCTATGTGCTGCACCTGGAAGTAAGACTACTCAGGCAGCCGCTATGATGGAGAATCAAGGAAATATAATAGCTAATGATCTTTCTATGGGAAGAATAAGGATTTTAGCAAGCAATCTAGAGAGATGCGGAGTTACAAATACAATAATTACAAGACATAATGGCGTAGAATTATGTGATAAACTAAAAAAACTAAAGATTAAGTTTGACAAAATATTAGTTGATGCGCCTTGTTCTGGCGAAGGAAATTTAAGATGCAGCCCAAGAACGTTACTCGAGTGGTCTGAAGGATTATTAAAAAGTTTAAGTAGAAAACAAAAAAGAATTTTGAATAGTGTTGTTGATCTTTTAGCTGAAGATGGGGAAATTGTTTATTCAACTTGCACTTATGCCCCTGAAGAAAATGAAATAGTAGTGCAACACTTAATTGATGAACATAATTTTGAGATCATTCCTATAGATTTACCGTTGATAACTAGAAAAGGTTTAACAAAATGGAAAAAAGAAAAATTTGATAAAAGTTTTAAGGATGTTAAAAGAATTTATCATCATGATAATGACTCTGAAGGATTTTTTGTAAGTAAGTTACGGAGGAAACATTAGATTTTTATATATTATAATCTTTTTTGAACAATGAAGAAACCTTTTTTAAAACCAGAACCTGGAGATTTAGTTGAAATTAAGATTAATGATAAGATTGAGACTGGGAAGTATCTAGAAAGTCATGATCAAGGAGTGGTTTTACTTAAGCTAGAAAGCGGATATAATATTGGACTCAAAAAAGAGAATATACAGGAAATTAAAACCATTAAGAAAGCTGAAACAATTAAAAAAAAGGATGAAATGAAATTAAGTGGCAAGAAACCTATAATAGATTTTTTTATAACAGGAGGCACAATTAGTAGTAAATTAGATCCTACTACGGGGGGTGTTAAGAATTTAATTGATAGTGACGAGTTTTTTTCAGTATATCCAGAGATATTCAAGATTGCAGATATTAGGGTTAAGGCCCCCTTTAGCAAGATGAGTGAAGATATGATGCCTACTGATTGGATCAAAATAGCTAAATTAGTAGAAAAATCACTCAATGACCCCCAAGTTAAGGGAATTATAATCACTCATGGTACAGATACATTACATTTTACTGCTTCAGCTTTAAGTTTTATGCTAGGAAAGTTGAATAAGCCTGTAGTTTTAACATACAGCCAAAAGAGTGCAGATAGGGGGAGTAGCGATAGTAGGTTAAATTTATTATGTAGTGCCCATGTTGCTCTAGGGGATATGGCCGAAGTTATGTTAGTAGGGCATGCTACAAGTAATGATGATTACTGTTATGCTTTACAGGGAAACAAATGTAGGAAGATGCACACTAGTAGAAGGGATGCATTTAGGCCAATTAATTGTAAACCTTTCGCAAAGGTATGGGATAATGGCAAAATTGAAAACCTAAGGGACGATTTCAATAAAAGAAATAAAGATAAAATTAAGGTAGATGCAGTATTTGATGAAAATGTTGCAATGTTTAAGGCTTATCCCGGAAATAATAGTAAGGTAATTGACTATTTTAGAAAAAATTTTAAAGGACTAGTAATTGAAGGGACTGGATTAGGACATGTAACGGTTAACGGTAAAGTAGGATTAGTTCCAGAATTAAAAAAAGCTATTGAAAAAGGCCTATTGGCATACATGACCTCTCAAACTATCTATGGCAGGGTAGACTCTTATGTTTATGCCTCCGGTAGAAAATTAGAAGAGATTGGAGTGGTCTTTTTAGAAGATATTTTACCTGAAACTGCTTATGTTAAACTTGGATGGATCTTAGCTCATAAACAATGGAGAGGTTCTGTAGCCACTAAACAAAAGATGTTAGAGAATATTTCAAAAGAATTCAATCCAAGATTAGGTAATGAATTTCTCCAATAATTATTTCTGAGTGTAATTAAGTATAAATAGTAATCTAGGGATTATCATTTAAGAGTAAAATGAAGGTATTAGTTACTGGGGGAGCAGGATTTATAGGTAGTTCTCTTGTAGATCGATTGATTGAAAAGGGACATGAAGTAATTGTAGTGGATAATTTAAGTGTGGGGAAGTTTTCTAATCTAAATACTAATGCCAAATTCTATCAGAGAGATATTACTGATTCCCAGCTATTAAACCAGCTATTTGAATTAGAAAAACCTGAGATTGTATATCATTTAGCTGCTCAGACCCTGTTAAGGGTCTCAATTGAGGACCCTCTACATGATGCAAAGACAAATTTTATAGGGACTCTGTCTGTTTTAGAGGCTTGTAGAAAAAACAGCGTTAAAAAGATAATTTATACCTCTACAGGAGGTGCTAGAGTTGGTGAACCAGACTATTTACCTGTGGATGAGAAACATCCAATAAGGCCTTCAAGCCCATATGGTATTTCTAAGCACTCTGCAGAACACTATGTTCAGGCGTATGAGGAACTATATGGTTTAGATCACCTAATACTTTGTTTTGGCAATGTCTATGGTCCAAGAGATCCCCCAGATTGCAAAAGGATAGTACCTACGTTTATGAACTTAATAAAAAATGGTGAAACTCCAAAGATATTTGGAGATGGAACGAATACTCGAGACTATATTTATGTAATAGACCTTGTAAATTTTATGGTTGAATGCATTAATAAGAGTTCTCCTACAAAGTTATTCCATTTAGCTAATGGAAAGGAGATAAGTGTTAATCAGATTTTTGATATTCTAAGAAACGTTAGTGGATTTGATGGGGAAGCACAAAGAGTATCTGAAATAAAAGGCGAGGTTAAGAAGATTGTTCTAGATATTCGTTTAGCACAACAAGAATTAGGTTGGAACCCTGTTACAAACATAGAATCAGGCATACAAAAGACCTGGGAATGGCTAAATAACCAGTCCTAAGGAGTTTACCCTACATTTATTTTCAAAGATTTTAATAAATTAATAAATTAAACTAATTTTAAAAATTTTTAAAGAAATATTAATTTTTTTATTAAAATTTTAGTTTATTTTATTTCTTAAACTCCCTATTTTTATAGGGATTATAGAGAGATTATTAAATTTTGTTTTCTAAAAAGTGGTAACAGAATTTTTGTTTCTCGACGCTGTTTTTGGCTTTATTTCCTGTGGAACAACCCTTTTTTAGCAAATTTTGAACATACTTTTATAAAGAGAATTCACTTATTTCCATTGTAAACGGGTTGTTCTACTTGATGGTCTACAAGAAGTACGTAACAAAAAAGGGGAAAGTATTTGGTCCATACTATTATAGAAGCTATAGAGTTGGAAACTCAGTAAAAAAAATTTATATTGGTGGGGAAAAGGAGTATAAGGTATACCTAAAACAACAAAAAAGTTCAAAAAATTCTAAACCTTCAATTTTTAATAAAAATAATAATTTTCTACTAAGAAAGATTTCCTATTTCAAGAAAAAAAAGAAGGTAGAACAACCCGTCTCACTTTCTAAACCCTTGAAAACTAAGATAGTAAGGGGGGCGTACCTCTTACTCCTTTTCTTTTTAATTGGTGGAATGGCTGCAATGTTTTTTGGTGCAAGTGATTTCAAAATAGAAATTAGCGAAAATAGTTATTCTACAATTATCAACTCAGTTAACTTCCAAGGGATCATTACTGGTTACGCAATTTCTGATTCAAGTAATAAATTAAAGATTACTAGTGCTCCCAATCTTGGAGATACTTTTCTAACTAATAATAAAAATGAAAGAATGGATTTTGATTTAGAAGGTGGATTGAGGTTATATTTTGATTTATTAAATTATAGTGATTTTATTGAGACTACAGGGGAGAAGCTTGTTGATAGAGGTTTAGTAAGTAAGAACGAATTAACTGGGACAAAAGAGATTTCTAAAATAGATCTTGGAGGATTTATTACTACAAAAAGCATTTTGAATAATGACCTTTCAATAGATGACGTAGATATTAAGATTATTCAGGAAAAGATTAAAGGCTTAGATAAAGAAGATATTGATAAGATTGCTAGTGAATCAAGTGTTGAGGCAGAAGATTTTAGTGTAGATATTGATGAAGAGGGAGCCAAAACTATAGGGGTAGACTATAAATGGGGATATAATGTTAGGCTAAATGACTTAAACTTCATAAGTAAGATAGATGTTACTTCAGATAAGGATATATCTATAATAGATAACAGCAATTTGCAGATTGGAGATAATATTCTTAGCTTTGATGACTTGATTAATGAGGGATATTCAGTTAGAATTAAACAACCAGATCTTGATTTAGGTGTTGAAGAGATTGTTTCAATACAAATTAAAGAAGAACCAGTTGAAGTTATTGAAGAATCTATAGAAGAAGCAGTTATTATTGAAGAAACTAAAGAAGATGTAGGGGTTAGAGATATTGAATTAATAGAGATTCCTAGTTCTGAAGAGAATGAAAATGTTGTTGAAGAAGTTGAAGAAGAAGTTGTAGTACCCAAAGAACCTGTAGTTGAAGAAGAAACTCCAAAAACTATAGAAACTCCAGAGATTATTGAGATTGAGCCTGTAATTGGGGAAGAATCAGTAATCGAGGAAGAAGCAGTAGAAACTGAGGAAAAACTCACTGAGATAATAGAAGAACCTCAAATTGTTGGTGCTCAGACAGGTTATGGTGCAGGAATTACAGGTAATGTTGTTAGAGGAATTACAGGTTTTGTAGTAAATGGGTTTGAAAATGGTGTTGAAGTTAGGGATTTGGAGTATGCAAATACAGTTAGTGTTTACATTGAAAGGGATTTTACAGGGACAAAATATTCTGTGGGAGATTTGTTATATTTAGATCCGACTTTAGATAGCCTTAACACTAGTGAGAATTTTGGGGTTGATGATAATTTTGGTAAGGTTAATTTTACTGCTCCAACACCTTATAGTGGAGATATAGCATATAATGATTTGATTGTAAATGTGTCCTTCGTAGATATGGATAATATTACTATTAGATTATTTAATAAAACTCATAATTTAATTAATACTACCAATTCAAGTGTTTCACCTTATATTGTAAATTATTCAGGTTTTGATTCAGGTATTTATTTCTTTAATGTAACTTCTACTGATAGTAGTAATAATATTAATAATTCAATAACAAGAAATGTTGTTTTACAGAATAGGAATTTGACTGGAGATGGGAGTGTAAGTGGAAGTTTTAAGATCAATTCAAGTGAGTTTGGGAATGGAGCTGAAATATTTAATGATCGGTTTGGAACTGAAGTAGCTAACATTGGAGATTTAGATAATGATGGAGTTCAGGATTTAGCTGTGTCGGAACCTTTAAGTGATGATGGTGGAGATCAAAGTGGAGCATTTTGGATAATGTTTATGAATATAAACGGTAGTGTAAAAGACTCATACAAAATTAATGTTTCAAGTATTGGAAATGGGTCTGAATTTGGGACTAATGATAATTTTGGAAGTTCAATAGCTAACATTGGAGATTTAGATAATGATGGAGTTCAGGATTTAGCTGTGGGGGAAGAAAAAAGTGATGATGGCGAACTAAATAATGGTGCAGTTTGGATATTGTTTATGAATACAAATGGATCTGTTAAAAGTGAATATAAAATTAATGAAAGTAGATTTGGGAATGGAAATGAACTAGGTGGGGATTTTTTTGGCCGATCAGTTGCAAATATGGGGGATTTAGATAATGATGGGGTGCAAGATATTGCTGTGGGGAATATATTTAATGATGGTGAAATTTGGATATTATTTTTAAATCGAAGTGGGGGAGTAAAGGGTGAATATGAAATAAATGAGGCTAGTTTTGGTAATGGGAGTGAATTAAGTGGAGATAATTTTGGACATTCTATAGCTAACATTGGGGATTTGGATGGGGATGGGGTTCAGGATTTAGCTGTGGGGGAACCTAATAATGATGATGGAGGAACTAGTAATGGGGCAGTTTGGATAATGTTTTTGAACACTGATGGGAGTGTTAAAAGTGAGTATAAAATAAATTCAAGTGGGTTTGGTAACGGGAGTGAACTGAGTGGTGATCTTTTTGGAACTGCAGTAGCTAACATTGGAGATTTAGATACTGAGGGGGTTCAGGATTTAGCTGTGGGGGCACGTTTTAATGATGATGGGGATTCATTTAATGGTGCGGTTTGGATATTATTTTTGAATACGAATGGAAGTGTCAAAAGTGAGTATTTGATAAACGAAAGTAGATTCGGGAATGGAAATGAACTAAATCAGAATGAATTTGGAACTTCAGTAGCTAACATGGGAGATTTGAATAATGATGGGGTGCAGGATTTAGCTGTGGGGGAACCTTACAATGATGATGGGCCTGGGGCAGATAATGGTGCAGTTTGGATATTAAATTTAAATTCTTTTAATATTATTCCTGCAGATATGGACTTTGTAGATCCTACTCCTGCGAATGCAACTTCAACAAGTAAGGCCAGTGTTGAGATAAATGTGAGTATTACTGGGGCTAATCTTAATGAGGTGAAGTGGAATTGGAATGGGACTAATTATACAATGTATAATGATAGCTTGTTATTGATGATGAATTTTGATAATGTTAGTTCGTTGGGAGAGAATGATACTCATGTTATGGATTTGACTAGTTGGGGG
>Ga0114999_10006757_pt1 | contig 13151 bp, 12 predicted proteins | sample ArcticOcean_MG_C_3_FD_89820 | JGI IMG/M metagenome (GOLD analysis project Ga0114999, IMG submission 89820) | Marine microbial communities from western Arctic Ocean - ArcticOcean_MG_CB8_126 | ecosystem: Environmental > Aquatic > Marine > Oceanic | place: Arctic Ocean: Canada Basin | collected...
CGAATGATGGCTGTGAGTGTGGACGGACGCTGCCACTGCTACACAACATCGAGGGACGTTGTGACGACTTGCTGTACTCGCGAGACGGCAGGCCGGTGGGACGGTTGGATCCGGTGTTCAAGGCGGGCCTGTGTGTTGCGGAAGCGCAGATTATCCAGGAGTCCGTTGACCTCGTTCGTGTACAGGTAGTACCGACAAGCGGATTCGGTCGCGGCGATGGCCGGGCGATTCAGCGAGCTCTGTGCGAGAGGTTGGGGGACGTGGTGGTCGTGGTTGAACCTGTTCCCGAGATCCCTCGAACCAGCAACGGAAAGTTCCGCGCCGTTGTCTCGCGAGTTGAGCCGGGCACGTGCGAGTCGAGGTCTAGTTCATCGCCGGTTGCCGCGGCGTAGGGCCGCCCAGCCTGCTTTGCATTCGCGGAATCTAGAGATCGCTATGGAAACAGTTTCAGTGATCGTGCCGTGCCGCAACGAGCGCGCGCACATTGAGGGCTTCTTGGAAGATATTCGCCGCCAGCGGATTCCCGAGGGCTTCAAGCTGGAGGTCGTCGTCGCCGACGGCGCTAGCGACGATGGAACGCGTGGCATGTTGCGCGCTATCGAGAAGCGGCGGCCGGCATTGCGTGTGATCGCCAATCGGGGCCGCATCGTTTCAACGGGGCTCAATATGGCGATTCGCGCCGCGACTGGGTCGGTGATTGTCCGTATGGATGTTCACACGCGCTACGCCCCGGACTACATCGCGCAGAGTATTGCTGTATTGGGCGAGACGGGCGCGGATTGCGTCGGCGGCTCATGGACGCCGCGTGGGACGAAGTATGTTTCAAAGGCGATTGCACTGGTATTCGACTCGTGGTTCGTATCGGGCGGCGGGCGAGCCCACTCGCGCACGTATGAGGGGCCGGTGGATACGGTGTATCTAGGTTGTTGGAAACGAAGCGCGTTCGATCACTTTGGACTGTTTGACGAGGCGCTCGTCAGGAGTCAAGACAACGAACTGAACTTCCGCATCCGCAGAGCCGGTGGGTCCGTTTGGCAGACGCCGCGTATTCGGTCTTGGTATCAGCCTCGAAGCTCGATCAGGAACCTGTTTCGGCAGTACGTTCAATACGGCTATTGGAAGGCCCATGTGCTGCGGAAGCACGGACGCCCCGCCACATTGCGGCAACTTGTTGCGCCCGTGTTCGTTGCATCGCTAGCCGTGCTGGGGGTCGCAGCGGTTTTCTCGCCGGATGCCGGACTTGTCTTGAAAGGAGTGCTGGGGTGCTACGCGCTGGTGTCGGTGTTGGCCGCGCTCGTTGCCGGTCGCCGGCCACGACACTGGCGCTACCTGCCGGTGGCCCCCGTATTGTTTGGGGCGCATCATCTCGGTTTTGGGTATGGATATCTGCGTGGATTGACTGACCTATTCGTTCTACGGCGAGCCCCTTCTGTTTCTTTCGGGATGCTGACCAGAGCGCCGAGCGCCGGCGCACCCGCTGGTTCTATTCCGACTTCTCTCTAGAGTCTTGACCGTTATGCAACAGGCTTCCGCCGTTCACCCCGAGCCGTCTTTGGATATGCCGGACGTCTCGACCGAAACCCTCGGGTTGACCACGGGTTTTGATGGCGAATGGGGACTCAAACGGTTGTGCGATATGGTTGGCGCCGCCGTGGGACTCGTCTTGACGTTGCCGTTGATGGTGATCGCCGCGATTGCGCTCAGGCTTGAGTCACCGGGGCCTGTGTTGTTCCGCCAGGTTCGCGTCGGCCGGTGGGGGAAGCCATTCAAAATGCTGAAGCTGCGGTCGATGTGCCACCGACCCTACGACCGGAAGGCCAGATGGACCGTGCCGGGAGACGGGCGGATTACGAGGGTGGGGTGTTTTCTGCGGCGGACGCACTTTGATGAACTACCGCAGCTATGGAATGTGCTCAAGGGAGAGATGAGCCTGATCGGTCCGCGCCCGGAACAGACGACCTTGGCCAGAGAGATAGCCGATATCACGCCGCGCTATCACTGGCGGCACGCCGTACGGCCGGGCATTACCGGCTGGGCTCAAAGGGTATTGCGCCGGTCATGCCGAGTCGCTGCGCAAGCTGGAATACGACCTAACCTACGTGCGCAGGCGATCATTCACGCTCGATGTTGAGATCGCTCTTCGGACCGTCGTGGTTGTGATTACGGGGAAGGGAAGCCGCTAGGGCAAGACGATACCGCGTGGTTCCAATGACGCTTTCAGGGTCTTGTAGTTGCGCCCGAGTTCGACATCGGTAAGCGCCCGCCGGTAGTAGAGCACGGCGGCAACTTCGCCGTCAAAGTGGTTTCCGTTGGCGTACATCCCGATCGAGCGATACGACGAATCCATCTGACCGTCGGCCGGTGCGGCGGTCTCCTTCTTGATGCTCGTATCTTCGTTGAGGATCTGTTCCTGAACGACCCCCGCCTGCCATCGGAAGGTCATCATCTTCCACTCACCGTCGTCGGTGATCGCACCGCTTGGCCCCAGTACAAAAGTTGATTGGGTTGTGGCGCTGAGCCAAAATCCAATTGTTGTGTCGGTGAAGAACCGGATGTAGGAGCCCCCGGCGTTGTGTCCAAAGATTGTCCGGTGGCCCCCGGCTCCAACGGCGCCGGGTGTTTTCCGGAAGATAATTTGCAGCGTAAGCGCATCGGCCTCGTCGGTCACACTGAATGGCGTGAGGACGTAGTCGTTGATGCCGTCGAGGCGAACGCGATTTGGTCGCCATATTGGATCGTTGGTCTGTACCGCGACCGACGATCCGAACGTGCCGTGATTGCCCTTGCCGCTGAAGTCCGATGCGATTTGGTTGTCTGACGTCTGCTCGTATGCGAGCGCCGTTGCGCCGGCATTGAGCTGCGCGCCCCAAACCGTGATGTCCCCGGTGAGGGCCACTACCTCGGGGTCGCCCAGCGTATCAGTGAATGCCGGCAGGATCGAGCACCGCAGTTCGGTGTTGCCGGAGTCGTTGTCGGTTTCGCTTAGGGCCACCTGCCAGTAGCCGCCCTCGTCGGTGACGGTCATCGTTCCCGATCCGGACGTCATCTGCAACGCTCCCGTCGCCGTGTTCAACTGGCCCGCGGTGAGCGGTTCCGTGGTTCCTCCAGCGATCTCAAGGCGAAACTCAGGAAAGCGCGCTTCGTCGGCATCCTTCTTGACAAACACTGAGAACGCGTAGGTGTCGGTGGACGAGACGATCGGCGCGGCCTGAACGAACTCCTCGGCGGCGGATGCGTTGGCATCGGACACCTCATCCGCCGTCAAATCACCTCGAGGCGAGATCGCTTGATCCGGAGCGACCGGGCCGGTACCCCAGGCAGTATTGTCGAACTGCTCGGAGTAACGCAGCAGATTGGTTTTCTGGAAATCGTAGAAGGCTTCGAGACCGGCGCGTACGAGGCCGTTCTCCCGGCCATGCATCAGCAGGAGCGACATAGGATTCTCTCGTTTTGGTTGAGGATGCGAGAGCGGCCCGCTCAGATCGTAAGCCGGCCTGCTCTCTGGCCCCGAACGTAACATGGGGTACGTCGTTTAGCCGTAGCTGAAAAAGCTAAAGCACTGAAGGCATGGAGATTATATTTATTGATTTGCCGTGATCGACCCGAGGAGGATCGACGCTGGGCGGCTTCGCAAGGGTCGTCGCATCCGAGTGTCTGGATGGCGATTGAGTGCAGGCCTGAGCGAGTAGATCCCCGACGGGGCCGGCGCGGAGAGAGCTTAGCCGGCGGCGGTCGGTCCAGGGGCGTGTCCGCCACGTCAGGACGAATACGCCGAAGCGCGGTAGTGTCGCCGGCAATTCCCGATCAAAGTCGCCAATCGGACGGGGCAGACCCCAGCCTTGAGTGGGAACTTCTAGATCCTTGCCCCGGAAGATACCGCTCAGGCCGCGGCCGAAGTAGTCCTGGACACTAACGTAGCTCGTAGTGTGCGCCGGTGGGAATCTTGAGTTGAGAAACGTCGACGTTGACACTACAATCCTCGGCCCAGTTGTAGATGATCAGGTGCGCACGGTTCCGTTCATAGGGGTTCATCCGGACATGGACCTCGGGTCGCAAGGGCAAGTCCTTGTCCGTTCGGAGATAGCGGTTTGTGGGAAAGTGTTTCTCGAATTCCTTGCCGGAAAGTATTGATTTATCTAGGGTTTGCAGTATCGTCTTTCCGTAAAACGTGTTGCTGTGGATCTTGATGTCGCGGCAACGGTTTACTTCGATGGCCGTGCGGCGGTCTCCATGCGCGAAGACGTTGCCGTTTAGCAGAAGGCCATGGCAGCCTCCTTCGGGAGCCGCGAACATGTTTGAACCCTGGGCGCCCCCGGGTGGATAGTAGGTATGGTTGCCGACGAAGGCATTGTTGATGTGTTCAGTATTCGTGTTGCCGAACATCAAGTTGCGATGGAACCCATCGGCACCGATACCGTTGTTGAAGAACAGGTTTCCCTCGACGACGAAGTTGCTGAACACGTTGTTGAACGAGCCGTACCCTTGCAACGCTTGGCGGTAATGCTGGAAGACGATGTTGTCCCGAAGGAGTTTTGTCGGCCAGTCCGACCGGTTTCGGATGTAGAAACCGGGGCCATGGCTGCGGTCAGGCCCATCCCAGCCGCTGTTGTACGCGATCAGGCCGGTGATCTCGATTCCGGAAGGCTGTGATTCAAATAGCGTTGTCCCCACATCGTGGACGACAAGGTTGATGAGTTTGGTGCCCGGCCCGGCTTGGCTGTGAATGCCGATTCCGCGCGGGTCGGCCGGCGCGCCCGGTTTTGCCGCCCAACGAGCGGGGCTCGTGTTGGTCAGTTCGAAGCCCCAGTACCAGGTATGCCGGCTTTTCAGGAGCAGACAGTCCGCGCCGGAGCGAACTTGCGTCACGCCCACGCAGTCAATCGTGGCTCGTTCGTTGGGAATTTGGCGGACGACGATGGGGCTACCCGCCGCGCCGCGCAGCGAGGAAACGACCGTTTCGTCGAGGTTGTAGCGACCACCACGGAGCCAGATCGTATCGCCCGGGTTGACCGAGCGCGGATGCGAGAGCGCGGTGACCAGGTCCCAGGGCCGCGACCGGCTCCCGTTGTTGTTGGGTGATCCGTCGTTAGCGACGTAGAACTGCTCAGCCGCTGCGGGCATGGCGGCAGCCACGAGTAGGACTGCCAGAACCGGGAGCCAGGAAGAGATACGAATCCGCATGAAGCTTTCACCTCCGTCTGAATGGAGAAACAGGCGGAGCCAGAAAGCTAGTCGGCGGGATTGGGGACGGCCTTTAGCCGCGCATCCCCGACCAACGGACAAATAGAAAGGGCCCGCCACAAAAGGCGGGCCCGGCTGCTCAGAGACACGGCGGTCTCCAGGGGGAAAGCAGCACTGGTCTCTGTGGACTTTGGTGCTTGATTGCTTCCGAGCAGTAGAGGGCACAACGGCACTCGTTGGGTCAGCGGAACGGCGTCCGCTGCCGAGATCAGTATACGCCCCGATGTTGCTGGGTCAGCTTAGAAAGGGGTAGTCAGAAGAGTTCTGACTAGGTAGTAGCGTCGTCGGACAGCGCGAATGTGAAGGTTGGGATATTGTTTGTATCTTGCTGAAAATTAGCGTGTTGAGTCTTGGGAGTGCAAAGATATAGACTTGTCGGCCTAGACCTGCGCAAAGCGCACGACTTTTGTTTGGAAGTGGCGTGACCGGTGCTTTTGCCGCTATGGTTTGACCGCGATGAGCGAGATTTGCTCGAGAGTCGGCCAGCGTCCGTTGCTTCGTGGCTTGCGCTCGGCGGGGGCGAGTTGTTGGAGCGTAGTGCGGGCGGGTGGGCGGTCGGGAAAGTACAGTTTGTAGATCTCGTTCACCGCGTCATAGTCGCGTCGATCGTCGAAGTAGAGGTTCGTTGCGACGACGTTGCTGAAGTCCATGCCCGCCTCTTCCAGGTTGTCGAGGAGGTTCCGCATGGTTTGCCGCAGTTGGTTCTGAACGGTTTCCGCGAAGAGGCCGCCATTGACTCCCGGAATGAAGCCACTCTTCGCTGAACAGTAGAACGTATCCTCGACGGAGACACAAGGGCTGGCGGTGGGACTGGGATCCCTATTCGTCGGCCGCACAATCACGCGTTTCGACAAGTCGCGGACCGCAACGCCTGTGAACTCGATTCGCGCCTCGTGCGGGAGAGAGGTGACGTAGATTGTGGCGCGAGCGGGAGCGTGCCCGAACTCGAAGTAAGACGCATAGACCTTGTTCATTACGCCGGGAGCGACGTTCGGTCCGACGTAGGGGTTCACGAAGATCATGTGGCGGTGATCGAGCCCGGCGGCTTTGAGCACCGCGCCAACGTTGTCGAGCGCTAGTGCTACCTGCTTGTCGGTTCCCTCGGGGATTTCGCCCGTCTTCAAATCGCGGCCCAGCATGCCGGAGACGAAGAGCCGATCGTGGGTCAAGATGCCGGGCGCGTAGGGCTCGTTGATGCTGACTCCGGGAATGGCGACCGCTTTCTTCATCGACAGATCACGAACAGCGACAGCATTGATCGTGATGTGCATTCTGTTGTCGCGCTCGTAGACTCCGACGACGGCGCGCGCGGGCGGGTTCGTCGCGAAGTGCTTGGCATAGGTGCGGTTCATCTCGTCGTAGAGCGACATGTCGTCGAGATAGACGTGGGTGTAGACGATGTGGTCGAGCGTCAGCCCGGCTGCCCGTACGATCGCCTTGACATTGGCAACGGATTGGTCGACCTGCTTCGCAATGGTTTCGGGAATCGAGCCGTCCGCTCGCCGTGGGCCTTGGCTGGCAACGTAAAGGTAATCGCCCGCCATTACGCCGGGTGTGTAGGGGCCGGTGGGTGTTTGACCGTCGCTAGGGATGATGCCGCGAACCTCGGCGGCGGGGACGCTTACAGATAGCAAGCAGAGCACGAATACGAGTCGGGTCATGAGGTGTGTTCTCAACGTGAACGGCTGATCGCGTGCTCGACCTTAACATAGTTCATCGTACAGGCGGCCCCTAGATGGGATCAGGTGCCCGCTCGATTTCTTGCGCGAAGGCGTCGGCGATTAGGCGATTAACCCAGCTTCGCCAGTGTCCGCCGGAATGCGGATTCCCCAGCGATATCCCCGGTGCATACTGACGGACTGACTCGACGGCCGGCCACCAGTCGGCGAAAGCGATGCCTTCCTTCGCGGCCCGAGATCGAAGCCAAGTGTAGGATGGTGAGTCGCCGGGCGTCCAGCCAAGAATCAACCGAGCGCCATACTCGTCGCAGGCGCCGCGGATCTTCTGGATCGCCGGCCACGAAAGCTCCGCCACCGATGGTCGTGGCGCATTCGACTTGGCGCCCGCACCTGTGTCCGAGGGAAGAATGCTTCCCCGCCGCCAATGCGAGGCCGCAATCTTCAGGCGTTTCCCAATCTCGAACTCCGCCGCCCATAGCAAGGGTTCGGTCATCCAGCTCCAGTAGGGGCTCCCTCTCACGATGTGTCGATGCCGGTAGCCGGACCGGAACAGTAGGTCATCCGCATAGTCGTTCTCTGACCCTAAGTACAGGCACACTTGCGGCGCGCCGAGACGCTCGGCGTAACGTCTCAGCACGATCAACGACTGCTCGGCCCCGTATGCAGCCAATCCCAGGTTCACCACGGCGTAGCGAGGTTGGTAGAGGCCGTCTGCGCCGACGTTCAGTTGCAAGTCCAGTTGGAATGGATAGGCGGCGTCGGGTGGCAGTCCGGTCCCCTGCGTATAGGAGTCGCCGAGGGCAAACACGCGAGAGTCATAGGCCTCGAAGGACGGCTGAAAGTTGACTGTCCCTATCGCGTTGGTGCGGATTTCTTCGAGGTGATCGCTCAACCGGAAGGAGTGCAAGTCCTCGTCGAGCCTGATGCCGAGCTCGTCATCGTACACGTAGGCGCGCTGAATCCCGGTGAGGCGGATGGGCGCCCATGAACGCAGCGCGGCTTCAGCGAGGCAGAGTAGCAGCGCGAAGACCGCCAGCGTGAACGTTGCTTTCCGGAAGGGGATCCGGCGCGACTTTCTTGGCAACGTCATAGCAATCCAGCTCGATGGGTGTGGACCGCAGGGCGGCCTACCACCAATCCTACAGGTCGCACTCTGATTGGAGAATGGTAAATAGCCTATTGGCGTTTGTTGATGGACGCCAGCACCTTGCCGATGAACTCGTCGATTGCACTGCCCTCAATCCAGCGAGCGACGACGACGAGGTCGTTTTCCTCATCCACGTAGATCAAGTTCGTACCGGCGCCGCGATGGGAGTATGCCGACGCCGGCGCGCTGGGGATCGACTTGCGGCCGGTATTGAGGAAGAAGTTCATGAAGCCGTAGGTGTCGTTCACCTTGCCGGGCGTGCGCGCCATCTCGAACCACTTTTCTGAGAGGAGCTGCTTACCTCTCCAATTGCCTCGGCGCAGAGTGAAATACCCGAACCGGGCTTGGTCGCGCGCTGTGAGGAACATGCCGCCGCCCCAATGTCCGCCACCGCTGGCGGATTGAACCTTCAGGCCGTCGAGCGTTACCCACGAGTTCTCATAGCCGTGCCAACGCCATGTGTTCGACGCTCCGATTGGATCCATCACGTGTTTCTTGAGGACTTGGGGAAGCGGCTCTCTCCACACGTGAAGCGCGGCCAGGGCGAGCAGGTTCACCCTCACGTCGTTGTACTTGTAGACCGTTCCGGGTTCGTGGCGCGGTCGGGTCATCCACTTCGTCGGTTCCACGTCTTTGGACGGTCGATCGGCCCAATCGGGCTTGTCCCACAGCGTGCCTTGCCAGTCGCTGGTCTGGCGGAGCAGGTGGTCCCAGGTGATCTTCGCGTTGTGCTCGGAGTCGAAGTGGTCGGTCGGCATGTAGGGTTGAACGCGGTCATCGATATCCCGAATGAGCCCACGGTCGTAGGCCAGGCCGACGGTTGTTGAGAGGAAGCTCTTCGTCACGCTGAATGTCATGTCGACCCGTTGCGGTTCACCCCACTCCGCAACGATGTAGCCGTTCCGAACGATGATCCCCGTCATGTCACCGCGCTTCTTATGCGGCCCGACGGCGTCGCCGTACGGTTCGAGCCCCCAAGACAGATAGTGGTTCTGCAATAGGTCTCGACTCGCTTTCGTTTCGCTCGTTTTGCCGAATGCGATGGCTGCCGCGAGACGCTCCTCGTCCATGCCGACCTGTGCTGCTTCCCGGTGCTCCCAGTCGCCGCCCGGTCCGGGATAGTAGACGGACCCTTGCGGAGTGGCGACGAACACCGTTGCCAACGCACAGACGAAGATTCGAAGGATCACCCGCATTCCGTTGAACCGAGCTTTCACTCGACCATCAATAGATCTCATGGTAGTGATGAGCATAGATTTCTTCACAGCGCGCCCGGAGGCTTTGGTCCATGGCGTAGTCATCTCCAAAGCGGTCGGCGCTCAGGACGGATGGGTCGATCCACGGCTCGCGGTCGGCAACGATATCGGCGACCATGCGGCCGACACCCGGAGACCGATCGATGCCCCCAACGCCGCACGCGGATGCCACGATGAGACCGCCGACACCGGAGGGCTCGGAAACGATCAGCCGTCCGTCGGGTGAGATGGTGGGTAGACCGCGCCGTTCCTGGACAACCACGGCATTGTCGAGTGACGGGAAGAACTCTGTCGCCGCTGTACGTAGTTGCTGGTAGTAGATCGGGTCCGCCGGTAGTGAAGAGATCTCGAAGCCCGGATCGAATTCGTCCATGTCGAAACTCATCGGACGATAGCCATAGCCGCCGACGAGTAGGCCTCCGGCCTCGTGCCGCACGTAGATCTGAGGCTCGGTGACTCGGACGATCGGTTGGCGCGGTAGTACGTTGTTCACGAGCCCCGTCACAAACGCTTGATGGCGAACCGGAACCGTGCGCAGGTTCAAGCCGAGCTGTTGGCCGAATCGCCGTGTCCATGCGCCCGCCGCTAGGACGACCCACTCGGCCTCAATCACGCCTTCGCGCGTACGGACGCCGCTGACGCCCCCGTTTTCGATCACGAGGCCGGTTGCTTCGACTCGGGTTTCGATGGCCACGCCGCGGTCCTTCGCGGCGGCGGCGTATGCGACGGCAACGGACTTCGGCTCGACGTATCCGTCGCGGGGGATCAACAGAATGCGGGAATCCTCGGGCGCGTCGAACGTTGGTACAAGTTTGCGTGCTTGCGATGCGGAGAGAAACTCGACGTCATGCCCGAGGTCGCGAGCTGCCGCGTGCCGTCCTTCCAGGTCCTTTTGAAACGGCTCGGTGAGAGCGACTCGCAGGCTGCCTGTTTGACGGAAGTCGACGGCGTGGCCGGTGCGCTCCTCGAAGTTCTCGAAGAACTCGATGCAGTACGTGCCGAACTGCAGGGCGAAGCAGTCGACATTCAGATAGCCTGTCTGGCCGGCGGCCTGCGGTGTCGTGGCGCTGGCGATCGGTCCGCGGTCGATGAGCAGGATGTCATCCTGGTCGGCCTCGGCAAGATGAAAGGCGGCGCTTGTGCCGAGCACGCCGCCACCAATCACGACTACTTTCGCCGATTTCGGAAGCATCAGTCTACTCCGTTCCGGAAGGCTTCAGGTAGTGACGCACGAGCAGTATCAGCGCCACCACTCCCGCGCCAAGATATAGATAGTGTAGCGCTGTGAGCAACGCTGTCGGGATCATGCCGTCGCCCCCGTGTTTTCTCCCTGCTCATGCGGTTGGAAAAGCGGAGACGGCGGTAGATGCCTTGTGAGTGGAAGGGCCAATAGAAAAGCGACTGCCGCTGCCACGATACCGAACAGAGCGGGCCCGATATCCCCCGGTGACCCCAAGCCGAAGCGCCACACGACGGTCGAGATGATACCCACGATCATCGAGACGACGACTGCGTAAACTCGCGTGCGGTCGTACCAGAAGATTCCGATGAGGAAGGGAACGACCATCGTCGGGGCCCAGAAGTCGTAGACGAAGACGAGGATGTCGGCCACGTTGTTGAAGAAGAATGCGCAAACGGCGGCCGCGGCTCCCGCCACGAGCGTCGTTCCTTGGGCGACTCGCAATAGTTGCCGGTCGGTCGCTTTCTCGTTGATGTGCCTGCGGTAGGTGTCCTCCATAACCACCGTTGCGAAACACGACAAACAGCTATCAGCGGACGACATCACGGCGGCGATGATGGCCGCAATCATAATGCCGGCAAATGCTGGGTGAAACGTTGAGCGGACGAGCTCCGGAAACGCCACCTGATAGGCGCGGTCGAGAGCTGCATCCTGGCTGATTTCCTGTCCAATCGCCGCGGCTCTTTCGATAACTTGTTCTTGCTCCGCGGCAACTGCTGCTTGCACGCCGGGATCGATCTGCGCGGCGGTGCCGAGCGTGAAGGTGACGATCGGCAGGAATAATAATAGGAAGATGCCGGCCCCGGCGACGCCCTTTCGTGCTTGGGCGCTGCTCTTGGCAATGAAGCATCGAACCGTATAGGGTGGCGCGAACGTTTCACCAAGCAGGAACGCGAAGAACAGGCTGACCACCTTTGTCATCGACCAGTTGCTTGTCAGCGCGGCCTGCCCTTCGCTGGCGGCAGCAAGCATCGGTTCAAATCCGCCATGGCGTCCTACGAGTAGCGCCGCCGCCGTACCCAGGCCGGCAACGAGAATGGCGAACTGCAAGACGTCGGTATTGACGACCGCCCGCATCCCCCCCACCGTCGCGTAAAAAACGGTGACGGTCGCGCCGATCAGTAACGCCGTTGCATAGGGAACACCAAGGATCGTATTCGTCACGGTCCCCATGGCCGCCATCTGCGCCGTCAATGCGCCCACCAGGAAGATGATGCAATTGACCACGGCCAACTCGCGAGCCAGCGGGCCGAACTTCAGATGGAAGTAGTCGCCGACCGTGATCAGGTTCAGACCGCGTAGCTTAGGGGCGGCGAACAATCCCGTGAACAAGAGTTGCAGATGCCACCCGCATGTCACGAAGGCCGCCGCGATTCCAACCTCGTAGACGCGAGCCGTCATCCCAACCGACGCGCCGCCGCCGATCATCGTTGCCGCGGTCGTTGCGAGGACGACGGTCCACGCGACATTACGGCCGGCGAGCGTGTAGTCGTCCGATGTTTGGATGCGCCGAGCCGACCGCAGGCCGATCCACAAGAGCAACACGAGGTAGCCCGCCAGCATCGAAAGTTCAAAGAGGCGGTCAGTCGGCATGCAGAGGTACGGCGAGATTTCGGGTCAGGCTCTTACGGCTCCGCGGGTCTGAGCGGAGGGGTGATGATAGCAGGCCCGCGAGAATTATCGACAGGGCTTGCGCTGTCTTTCGCTGTTGAGAGCATTCGCGACGACTGTGCAATGTAAACTTGGCGAATGACTGCGATCGTACGAGAACTCTTTCACCACCAGGCGCACGCCGATGCGTCGATGCTTGTGGCGATCAAGGGGCACGACGTAGCCTCGAATGATGACGAATTGCGCAAGCTCTTTCACCACATTCTGGTAGCGCATCGCTATTGGCTTCACCTCGGCCAAGGGTTGCCGTTTTCGGTCGAATCGGAGAGCATCGTTCCTGGCACTCTCCAAGAGATCATCGCGCGTTTTCAAGAAACGCATCAGCAGGAAGGTGTGTGGCTGGATCAACTCAACGAGGCTGACATGGCACGGGTTGTGGAGTTGATCCAGCCACACACCTTCCGGGCCGGCAAATCACCCTGGGCCAAGCCCTCACACAAGTGTGCATGCACAGCCAGGGGCACCGCGCTCAGTGCGCCACGAGACTCCGCATGCTGGGAGGCGAACCGCCACCAACTGACTACATCCTCTGGGTGAAGGATCGACTGTCTCCGAGCTGGGACTGAGTCAGAACGGGATACCTGTTGGTTCACCGGACCTGAGCCGACCTGTTGACGCTGACTCAAGCACGCATTTGCGAGACACCTGGTGCAGGACTCGGCCCATCGTAGATCGTGACACGACCCAGCGCATCACACGACAAGTCCTTACTCTTCTCAAACCGCGCAGCCAAGCTGGCAACTCTGGGTGATGTCAACTGTTTGTAAGTGTCATCTATTCGCTCGTTAGGAAAAAAGGCTCTTCCGGGTTTCTAGTGGGTACGAGGGCGCAGCTGCTAGGCTCGCGCGATGCAAGACCGCGAGCTGTACCGCCAGATTCTAGGCATCGAGAGTCCTTGGAAGGTCGAACACGTGGAG